>Ga0066636_10000383_pt1 | contig 23857 bp, 28 predicted proteins | sample CryGeyCG2014_080_2_FD_62736 | JGI IMG/M metagenome (GOLD analysis project Ga0066636, IMG submission 62736) | Groundwater microbial communities from aquifer - Crystal Geyser CG07_land_8/20/14_0.80 | ecosystem: Environmental > Aquatic > Deep subsurface > Groundwater | place: USA: Utah: Grand...
AACCTTGCGCTTTGTGGCTCATTTTTCATCTCAACCGTGTTCTTGGTGATGGTTGCCAGATCGGCAAGCAACGTGCGAAAACTATGCACCGGTGTACCGTCTTTGAACATGTAAACGGATATAACGAATCAATTCGATATGCAATGAAAGGAGGTTCCGACGACCTTCCATGTCCCATTTGCATAGGTGTTGCCGACCCAATCGCTCCCCTCAAAGATTCGGGAAGCGCTGCCGCCGACATTATCTACTGCGGTCACGATGGTGCTGTAGCCGCCCTGATTGCTGGATAAGGAGATACTCACCCGAAGGCTTTTGCAGGGTCCTCCGCCGGAGATGCGCCCTGAGATCCGAATCCGGTCTTCGCCCTCTTTGGTAACACTGATCGATGATATCTGATAGTCGGAGACCGCCGCTTTGGCCTCCGCCTCGGATTTGTTTTTCTGGAGTTTGTCTCGAATCTCAGCCTGGTGGTCTTTGATCCTATCTTTGGCGCGATCAATGCTTTCTTGCAATTTTTGTGACGGCGTTGGCGGAATGTTTTCGGCTTCGCCCTGTTCCTGAACGTTTTCGGCTTCAGTGGGCGGGGCGGTGTTGGTGACGTGCTTGACGCCATCTTTATCGGTCCAGATGTAAAGCTGTGAAAATGCATGGAACGGAATAGCGAGCGCAATAACTAATGCTATAACAAATGCAATGAGCGGTGATTTCATGGGAAATGTTTTCATTGCATTCGCAGCCATTGTCTTTAACCTTTTGGAGACAAACGAATCAAAGCGATTTCAGATGACCAATATCCGCCGGAAACCTTCAAAAAATATTGGTTATGTGGGGGTACATCAAAAACCAAAAACCCCTCTTTTTTAACTTGCGGGTTAAGATTTTCAATAACTCCTATTGAACCCGAAACAGCCCAGCCGCCGTAATAGATGTCATACTCAGCCCCGCTTTGATCGATAAGCTTAAAAGGCGGGATCACGCGAGCCTTTGAGGCTTCGTTCTTTACTGATATTTTGATGAAAAGAAATTTTGCATCCGGCTTTTTGTTTAAAAATTTGTTATCGCTTAGCCTGTCAGACCACCAAGATTTCCAAACACAATAATAGATATAGCCGATAGTTAACGGATCGGTTTCGTTATAAGTAAAGACAGATGCTTATTCTTTTTCTCCAGAATCATTGGTTTTTTGGGTTGCCGGAAGACTATTGGTTTTGTCGGCGTTGTTAACGGGCAATATGGTTTTCCCAATGAAACCGATTCCAATAAACAATAAAACCCCAATTCCTATATATTTCCCAAGGCCTCCCTTTTTTTTGGGTTGTGGCTGGGCTATTTGTATTTCGTCCACGACCAAAGAAGATTGGCAATGTTTGCATTTAATAGCGTCGGTAAGGATTTCTTCAGCACAAAATGGGCATTTTTTTGTTGCAGGTTTATTTTCCGAGAGGGAGGGCTTTAGCTTATATTTGGAAAAAATTATACCGCACCTTGGACACTCTGATTTAGGTTCTGAAAGATGAAATCCGCACTTAGGGCAAGTTGCTTCTTCCATAATCAAACCTTTTTAATGATTCTTGTTACTCTATAAAGCCTTACAGAATCGGTATTTTTGGCATTGATTTCGATGTCTTTGTGCTTCGGATTTTCGGAGCGAAAAACTATGGTTTCACCATATCGATAATACCGTTTTACTCTGCGGTTCCCGTCTGCTGAGTAAGCGAAGCAGAAAGAGCCGTTTTCAAGGGTTTCGCTTGGTTTGATTATTGCAAGATCACCTTCGTTTATGATCGGCGACATCGAATCCCCATGGATAATGACGCCGAAGCTGTTTTTGTCGATTCCTTTGTAGTCAACCCATTCATATTGGTTGCTGACGCCGATCGGATATCCCATATCATCAAAAGATGATGGTTCTCCAGCCCCTGCATCGAAGACGGGAACAAACTTTCCTTTCGGCTTGATGACATCGGCTTCCATTGTGACGCCGAATTGAACGCCGGCATGGATCTGTTCAAGAACCTTGTCGATTTCCATAAAGTCGGGGAGGGTATCATCAAATATTATGCTCGGCGGATTATCACCTTTAACGCCGTTTATAATTGTGATCTCGGGGACGATCTGCCTTTGAAGGGTTCATGCATTTTCCCGGTGGAACAACTGCCGGCAGTAGCCAATATATAGAGGTCATTATTGATACAACATGTTGTACCAACTCCGCCCCATCCCCATTTTTCTAACTGCTTGATTTTATTGGTCGGGAAGACTGGATTTGAACCAGCGACCCCAGCGTCCCGAACGCTGTGCTCTACCAGACTGAGCCACTTCCCGACCGATGTTGAAATCCTATGATCAAGCCGCTTTTTTGTCAATTGGAAATTATACGATGCCCGATCAGCCTACAAAAAGGGGTTCTTCTTCACGATGGTCTGCTTCCGGTCCGGACCCACGGAGATGATATCGATGGGAAGCTCTGTAAGCTCTTCAATCCGTTTCAAATACTTTCGGGTGGCATCCGGAAGATCCTTCAGCGCCCTTGTATCCGGAATGTCCTGCGACCACCCGGAAAGAGCCTCGTAGATGGGCTTGCACGCTTCCAGGACCCTGAGGTTCGCCGGAAATTCCCTCATCGGTTTCCCTTTATATTCATAACCGGTGCAGATCTTGAGGGTATTGAGACCTCCTAAAACATCGAGCTTGGTAATGGCCAGACCCGTGAGCCCGTTTAGTCGGGCGGCGTTTTTCAAAAGGACGATATCCAGCCACCCGCAGCGCCGCCGCCGCCCCGTGGTAGCCCCGAATTCGGCCCCTTTATTTTGGATGCAATCCCCGGTTTCATCCAAAAGCTCCGACGGGAATGGTCCCATGCCGACACGGGTGGTATAAGCCTTGACGATGCCTATGACTCCGGTGATGGTTTTCGGGCCTACGCCGGATCCGCAGCAGGCGTTTCCAGCCACCGTGTTGGACGAGGTGACATACGGGTAGGTGCCGTGATCGATGTCCAGGTGCGTCCCCTGGGCCCCTTCGAAAAGGACCTGTTTACCCTCCTTGATCGCCTCCTCGAGTTCTGCGGAAACGTTGGTGACGAAAGGTGCGAGCCTCTTGGCGTAAACGCGGTACTCCTCGATGATCGCGCCGGCGTTTATGGGCTTTTCCGAGAAAAAGTGCGTGAGATAAAAGTTTTTCTCCTCGACGATGCTTTCGACCCTTTCTGCGAAAAGCACCTCATCTAAGAGCTCCGCGAATCGAATCCCGTGCCTGGAGGCCTTGTCCTCGTAGGTTGGCCCGATCCCCCTTCCCGTGGTCCCAAGCTTGACCCCTCCCTTTCTGGCCTCACGGGCGTGGTCGATGCACTTGTGGTAGGGCATGATGAGGTGCGTCTTATCGCTGATCCGAAGCTGCTGCGGCCCTATCGGGATTCCGGCATCGGAAAGGCTCTTGATTTCCTGCAGCAAAACTTCCGGGTCCACCACCACGCCGTTTCCGATCATGCAAACCTTTCCCTGCAGAATGCCGGAAGGAATCAGGTGGCAGATGAACTTTTTGCCGTTGATGACGAGGGTGTGTCCTGCGTTGTTCCCGCCCTGGAACCGGACCACGATGTCCGCATGTTCCGCTAGAAGATCGACGATCTTGCCCTTGCCTTCGTCCCCCCACTGGGTCCCTACAATCACGATATTGGCCACCGCTTGCTCCTTAGGATCTTTTATTTTTAAAGAATGCCTGCATCAGGTCCCGGGCCCTGGCTTCCATGACTCCTCCGATCACATCGATACGGTGATTCAACCGGGCATCTTTTGAAAAATCGTATAAGGATCCTGCCGCGCCCCATTTCGGATCCGAAGCCCCGAAGACCAAGCAATCGATGCGGGCATGAAAAATGGCGCCCATGCACATAATACACGGCTCGATGCTAACATAAAGCGTGGTGTTCAACAATCGGTAGTTTGATAATTTTTGCCCTGACTCCCGGATGACGAGGATTTCCGCATGGGCGGTGGGGTCCATACGGCGGATTACCTTGTTCTGAGCTTGTGCCAGAACCATTCCTTCGCTCGACACCAGAACCGCACCGACCGGCACCTCGTCCGCTTCCTGCGCCTTTTGAGCCTCATCGAGGGCAAGACGCATGAAATATTCATGATCTTTCGGCATTAATTTTGATGGCTTCGTAAAAACTCCATCTGCTGCGTTGCGCTGCATCCCCTGCCCGGTTGAATGCCGCTTTGCGGCCCTGCTTCGCAGGATTCAACCGGGTAAATCATTGCGGCGTACCTATAAGTACGTCTCATTCCTCAGGATTTGCGCGCCTTGTATCTGAAGCTTTTTCCTTTGCCATCCCAATTTTGAGTTTTTACGATTTTATTAATTTTTGCTCTAAAGCAAATGGTTTCCGTATGCAATCGAAATGAAGTTCCCGTTGACATGCCGTCACATTTTTTCTAAAAAAGACTTGTTTGCCTCAAGCATGTGTGCGCCCGTAGCTCAGTGGATAGAGCGCCGGACTACGAATCCGTAGGCCACAGGTTCAAATCCTGTCGGGCGTACCAATCAAACCGATGGATATCACTCTCAAAGAATCATTCCCCAGCTTTGCTCCGGCCGCTTATACCCGCATCGGTTGGATTAATAGACCCCTGACCGGCAAATTTCCGATTGACAGCGCATTTCCCCTTGGATAATGAAAAACAATAATTAATTGCAATCGCAGGTTCCCATATCTTGTGCCGAAGATGACGGTAAACCACAACTTACACACTCATTTAATCAACCTAAAAAAATCTTTCCATCAAAACGTTGTCCCCGACAAACAGTCGGAGTGAAGCTTTCTGCATGTCTTTGGTGAAGCGCGACGCCTTAACGGCTGGCGTATTTGTAACACGGGCTCTTAGAAGAAAAAGGAGGGTGACAATGAAAAAGGGTATACTGGTATTCATGGCGACAACGATGGTGATTTTTTGTTGTCTAACCGAAGTGGCATTCTCCGCCGACTACAAACCCGAATACAAACTCTCGACGGTGGTAGGAAAGCCCTTTGCCTGGGGGATCGCGGGCGAGCGATGGGCTGAACTCGTGAAGGAGAAGACCGCCGGCCGCATCCTGATCAAGACATACCCCGGGACAAGTCTGGTGGGCGGAGATCAGACCAAAGAGTTCACCGTCATCCGTCAGGGAGCCATCGACATGGCCATCGGTTCCACCATCAACTGGTCCCCGCAGGTGAAGGAACTCAATCTGTTCTCCATGCCGTTCCTGATGCCCGACTATAAGGCCATCGATGCGTTGACTCAGGGTGATGTGGGAAAAGATCTTTTCAAAATTCTCAGCGAAAAAGATGTTGTTCCTCTGGCCTGGGGCGAAAACGGATTCCGGGAACTCACCAACTCGAAGCGGGCCATTCGCACCCCGGCGGACCTGAAGGGGCTGAAAATCCGCGTGGTCGGCTCTCCGCTTTTTCTGGATACTTTCACGGCGCTGGGCGCAAATCCTACCCAGATGAGCTGGGCGGATGCAGTCCCCGCCCTTTCAAGCGGCGCAGTGGATGGCCAGGAAAACCCTCTGACCATATTTACCATAGCCAAACTGGACACCGCCGCGAATCAGAAGAATCTTACCCTTTGGGGATATGTAGCGGACCCGCTGATCTTTGTCGTGAGCAAGTCCGTTTGGGGCACATGGACACCCGAGGATCAGAAGGCTGTCCGCGAAGCCGCCGAACAGGCGGGCCGTGAAAACATCGACGCAGCGCGAAAAGGACTGATTCCGCCCGACGACTCCATGATCAAGGAGGTGGGAGCCAAGGGCGTCAACGTCGTGAAGTTGACAGATGTCGAGAAGGAGGCGTTCAGAAAGGCGATCCGCAGCGTTTATGATAAATGGGCCAAGCAGATCGGCGCAGATCTCGTGAAGAAAGCCGAGGAAGCGATCGCCAAACGAAAATAAATCAGTAATTCCTTTGCATTTGAAGGCACTGGAGTGGATGGCGCGCATCGCGGCGTCTTATTCAAAATCGCGGTGCGCGCTTTTCTTTAAATTGGAGCATGGACAAGGAAAGGCGACATGCAAGACGAATTGGACTCCTGCCCCCAACCGGCGAAACCGAATACACGGGTGCCTTTGAAGATCGAGGAGACCCTGGCGGGAATCGCCATCGGGCTTTTAGCCCTCATCACCTTCGCCAATGTGGTCGTGCGCTACGCCACCAATTTTTCCTTCGCCTTCACGGAAGAGTTCTCCGTTTTTTTAATGCTGTTCATGGCCTTTGTGGGCGCATCGAGCGTCATGGCCAAGAACGGGCACCTGAACATCACCTACTTCGTGGACAGGTTCCGGCAACGGCTCCGTCGATGGATCCGGCTTTTCGCTTCCGGGGCAGCGGCCGTCACCTTCGCCATCCTTGCTGTTTTGGGTGGATGGATGGCCTTTGATGAATACCGCTTCGAGGTGACTTCCCCCGGACTCGGGATCCCGACCTGGATCTATACCGTCTGGATGCCTATCTTATGCCTGGGCATCCTGGGCCGTACGATCGGCCTGATGATGCGCTTGTGGAAGGAAAAAACCTGATGCACGCCGCCATCATCCTGTTCGGCGGATTCTTCCTCCTCATGCTCGCGGGGGTTCCGATCGCCGCATCCCTGGGGCTTGCCGGTACCCTGGTCATTACAGTCAAAAGCCTGGGAATCATGGCCGTCCCCACGAATGTCTATGCAGGCATCGCCAAATACCCGCTTTTGGCGATTCCCATGTTTGTCCTGGCCGGCGCCATTTTTGACCGTTCCGGTGTGGCCTCCCGGCTCCTGCGATTTACGACGGCTATTATCGGCCAGGGGCGCGGCGCCCTGGCCGCAATCACGATCCTGGTGGCCATGATCATCGGCGGCATCTCCGGTTCAGGGCCCGCATGTACCGCCGCGGTGGGGGGTGTGATGCTGGGGGCCATGATCCGGGCAGGGTATCCGGCCGGCTTTGCGGCAAGCGTGGCTGCGGCTGCGGGATCCACGGACATCTTGATTCCGCCTTCTGTGGCCTTCATCATATACAGCGTGCTCGTGCCCTCGGCCACGGTGCCCGCCCTTTTCGTTGCCGGCATAGGCCCGGGGATTCTCGCCTGCATCACCCTGATCATAGCCGCGGTACTGCTCAGCCGTTACCATGGTTTTGGGGCGAGCCAGGGGAATGAGCCCCGACCGGCGTTCTGGAAATCGTTCAAGGAAGCATTTTGGGCGCTGATGGCGCCTGTGCTCATTTTGGGCGGCATGCGCACGGGATGGTTCACCCCCACCGAAGCGGCGGTGATGGCGGTTTTCTATGGCCTGATCGTCGGTTTTTTCATCTACCGAAGCCTCACCCTCCGGGATATCGGTGAACTTTTAGTGCAATCCGCAGAGACTTCCGCGGTCATTCTGATCGTCGTGGGTCTTGCAAGCGTTTTTGCGTGGGCATCGAGTACGATCGGAATCGTTGATCCCATCGCCAAAGGTTTGGTGGCGCTCGGCGGGGGGGAAACCGGGGTCATCGTGCTTCTGATGGTATTCCTGGTGATCGTGGGCATGTTCCTGGACGGAATCTCCATATTCCTGATCTTCACCCCGCTCTTCGTTCCGGTGGCGGAGACTTTCCATTGGGATCTGGTCTGGTTCGGAGTGCTCATCACCTATAATGTCGCCCTCGGGCAATTCACCCCGCCCATGGCGGTCAATCTCATGGTGAGCTGCCGGATCAGCGGGGCCTCCATGGAGTCCACGGTGCGTTGGGACATCTGGCTGCTTTTGTCCATGTTTACCGGTCTGCTCTTGATCATCGCCTTTCCATCCGTGGTGATATGGTTGCCCAAGGTTCTCGGTTTCATGTGAACGATCGAGGAGAATTTCATGTCTTCAGACAAGCAGACACTCTTGGAGATTTATCGCACCATGGTCACCGTCCGCCGATTCGAGACGATGGCCGGCGAGTATTTTGCAGCCGGGCAGATCCCCGGCTTCATCCATTTATCCATCGGCCAGGAAGGCTCCAGCGTCGGGGTCTGCTCCTGTCTGCGCAAGGATGACTATGTGGTCACGACTCATCGGGGGCACGGCCACATGATCGCCAAAGGCGCCGATCTGAAGCGAATGACCGCCGAGCTGTTCGGTAAAAAGACCGGCTACTGCAAGGGCAAGGGAGGCTCCATGCACATCGCCGACTTTTCCATCGGCATTCTGGGGGCCAATGGGGTGGTGGCCGGTGGATTGCCCATCATCACCGGTGCGGGCCTGTCCATCAAGCTGCGCAAAACCGACCAGGTGGCGGTGGCCTTTTTCGGAGATGGTGCGGCCAATCGAGGTCCGGTTCACGAGGCCATGAATATGGCCGCCATTTGGAAACTGCCCGTCCTGTTCGTCTGCGAGAACAACCAGTACGCTTCGACCACGCCGATGCATTATGCCTGCTCAGCAGGAGACCTTTACACCCGCGCGGCAGCCTATGACATGCCCGGGGAGAAAATCAATGGAAACGATGTCCTGGCGGTCCGCGAGGCCACCGCCTCAGCCGTTGCCCGGGCCCGGGCAGGGGAGGGGCCGACGTTTTTGGAAAACGTGACCTATCGCCTCAAAGGACACTACGAGGGGGATCCTCAGAAATACCGAACAACTGAGGAGATTGAAATCTGGCGGCAGAAAGATCCCATCGAACACTTCGGCCGGATGTTGGCCCAAAAAAAATATCTGACCAAAAAACACGCGGCCCAGATCCGGGAAGCGGTTCAGGCCGAGCTGTCCGAAGCCCTGGCTTTTGCCCAGAACAGCCCCTTCCCTGAACCCGGGGATGCAATGGCCGACCTTTATAGCAATCCGTAGAGGGGGAAGCATGTCCGAGAGAATTCTAACCTGTTCCGCCGCGTTGGCCGAGGCGCTGCACGAGGAGATGCGACGGGACGAGAGTATTTTTATTCTGGGCGAGGACCTGGTCGCCCATGGCGGAGTTTTCGGCCAGTTCAAAGGCATCCCTGAAGCATTTCCGGGCCGGATCATCGATTCCCCCATCTCCGAAACCGGCATCGCCGGATGCGGGGTGGGCGCCGCCATGACCGGCATGCGGCCCTTTATCGATTTTCACTTCTCCGACTTTCTCACCTGCGGCATGGACGAACTGTGTAACCAGGCCGCCAAGATCCGCTACATGTCCGGCGGACAGGTCAAACTGCCGATGGTTGTCTGGTGCCCGGACGGCGCCGGCCTGCGTGCCGCGGCCCAGCATTCCCAGTCCCTGGAGGCCTGGTTCGTGCATACCCCCGGGCTCAAGGTGGTGGTTCCCAGCGAACCGGCCGATGTCAAAGGGTTGATCAAGGCCGCCATCTGGGACGACAATCCGGTCATGTTCTTCCAGCACAAGAAGCTTTTTGCCAAAGAGGGGCCGGTTCCCGAGGAAGAGTATGTCATCGAACTCGGGCGGGCGGCCGTCAAAAAAGAGGGCAGGGACGTGAGTCTGCTTTGCTACGGTGCGGCTTACTATCTCTGCCTTGAAGCGGCATCGACCCTGCGCGAGGATGCCATCGATGCGGAAATCGTCGATCTGAGAACGCTCAAACCGCTGGACATGGATACGGTAGCGCGATCAATCCGGAAAACTCACCGTGCGGTCATTGTCCACGAGGCCTGTCTGACGGGAGGCTTCGGCGCCGAGCTGGCGGCACGGATCCAGGATGAATTGTTCGATGAGCTGGATGCGCCGGTCAAGCGTGTCGGCGCCAAAGACGTGCCCATTCCATTTTCTCCTTCAATGGAGGATTTTGTGCTGCCCAGTGTGGCCGACGTTCTCGAGGCGGCCCGTGCGGTAACCTATCGGTAGACAAAGGTAAGTATGACCGTAGAAATCAGGATTCCCAAACTCGGACTCACCATGACGGATGCGGTGCTGGTCAAGTGGCTCATTGGTGCCGGGGACCGCGTGGTCAAGGAGCAGCCTGTTTGTGTTATTGAAACCGACAAGGTGACCCTGGAGTTGGAAGCCTCGGGAGAAGGACTGGTGCATCCCATCGTCGAACCCGGTCGGCGTGTGGCTGTGGGAGAAGTAATCGGCTATCTTGCAGCCGATGAAACGGAGCTGGAAGCGCTCCGGGCACATCACGCCACAGCGCCGACCGGCCCCAAGGAAACGCCTGCTCCCAAAAAACCGGAAAAAATTCGAGGTGCCACGGCGATGCCGAAAAAATCGGCAGGCCGTGGGCGAATCCTTGCTTCACCGGCAGCCAGGAAGTTAAGCACGACGCTCGGCGTCGAATTGAAGGAAATTTTCGGCAGCGGTCCCGGAGGGCGGATCATTTTATCGGATGTGCAACGATTCGCCGAGACCATGCGCAGCACGCCATTTGCCGGCGGATATGATATCGCAACCGTGGCGCCGGAAACCGAACTCCTTAACGTGGCCGAAACGATCGCCATCCGCGGGGTTCGTAAAATCATCTCCCGGAACATGATGCTGAGTCTCAGCCGTCAGGCTCAATTGACCTTACACACCGAGGCGTCGGCTGTGGCGTTGCGCGATATGCGAGCCCTGTTCAATACCAGCCTGGAAGAGGGGCAACCCCCTGTCTCGTATAATGCGATCATCGTCAAAGCAGCTGCTCAGGCCCTGCGCCGGTATCCCATGATCAATGCCATGGTGGACGGACGGGACATCAGGATTTGGAAGCAGATCCACATCGGGGTGGCCATGGATTTCGGAAAGGGTCTGATCGTGCCCAAGATCCGCAATGCCGACACCAAGTCGATCCAAACCATCTCAGGGGAGCTGAACGATCTGGCCGCCAGGGCGGAAAAACAGCACCTGGTTCCGGACGAGCTTTGGGGCGGCACATTTACCATCACCAATCTGGGGAACTGGGATATCGACCATTTTACTCCGGTCAACAACTTTCCGGAAAGCGCAATTCTCGGCATGGGCCGAATTGTGGAAAGGCCATGGGTTAGAGACGGTATAGTCGTACCCGAGCCGCGTATTTCATTGAGCCTGACCTTCGACCACCGGATCATCGACGGCGCACTGGCGGCCGAACTTCTAAAATTCATCAAGGACAGGCTTGAAGACACACGGTTGATGCTCTAGAAAAGGGGACATGCGGCGTTGCCGGAATACCAGCCTTGATCGGATAGGGATTGCAGAGCATCCATAGCAAGTGGGGAGCGATAGACATGACGGAGCAGAGACACATCGAAATTTCGGAATTATTCAAACAGCTGCAGGACGATTTGCCCGAAGAGTTAAAGGCTTTTAAGGGCTTAAGCCGGGTTTTGGAGCGCGACGGCGCCATTGACCGGAAAAACAAGGATCTGATCCTTATTGCCCTGGCGTGTTCCACACGGTGCGAAAAATGCATTGCTGTGCACATCCGCAATGCCGTCATGAATGGGGCAAACAAAAAGGAGATTCTGGAGGCGGCCATGCTGAATGTTCTGTTCAACGGCGGCACTGGCATCATGGATATGCATGTCGTTTACCAGGAGCTTTCTAATCATTTTGATTGATCACGCGGACCTTTAACTTTGATGGCTTCGTAAAAAGTCCAATTTCTGCGTTGCGCTGAATCCCCTGCCCGGTTGAATGCCGCTTTGTGGCCCTGCTTCGCAGGATTCAACCGGGTAAATCATTCCGGCGTACCTATAACTACGCCTCATTCCTCAGGATTTGCGTGCCTTGCATCTGAAGCTTTTTACTTTGCCATCCCAAATTAGACTTTTTACGATTTCATCACCTTTGATGAAGGTCTGATTTCAAGGCGTGGGTGAGTGAATGGTTTGTTTGATCTTGAATTTTTCCGTTTTAAGCATTATTATTCCGTTAAATCTAAAAAAACCTCGATGACCACCCATTTAAAGGGAGGTGACGTCATGAAAAGCAAATGGACTCTGGTAATCATCTTTTTATTGGCAATTTCGGTCGGCGGAACTCCGGTGTTTGCCGACATCTATGGACATCGCGATTATCGTCATCCCCACTACCCGCGCTACCATCATTATCATCCCCATTATTATCGGGGCGGAGATGTTTTTTTAGGCGCTTTATTCGGCTTTACCCTGGGTGCGATTCTGACACCGCCGCCCCCTCCGCCTCCTGTTTATGTCTATCAGGACTACCCACCGACGGTGGTTTACCGCGACAGATACGTGTATGTCCCGGCGCCGAGTCAGATTTATCGGGAGCCGATCACTTCTTCCAGCGTTCAGGCGGCAACCGATTCTTCGTGTCTGCAAACACGGGAATACACGACGACCATCATCATCGAAGGAAAAGAGGTCCAAGCTTACGGTACCAAATGCCTGCGCCCCGACGGGAGCTGGAGTTATGGGCCGGCCCAGCCGGTTCCAACCGAATGATGGCCCAGTAAGATCTGTCAGGGGTTTAAAAAAGGTGGCTTCGTAAAAAGTCCATCTGCCCCGCCGTCGGCGGGATTACGCTGCATTATTTGTACGACCCACCCTTTGCTGTTTCTGGGTATCTGATGGAAAACCTCAAACCCCGAAAAGACATCCTTCACCTGGACATGGACGCCTTTTATCCTGCTGTCGAGGTTCTGGATAATCCGATCTTGAAGGGAAAGCCGGTGGTCGTGGGAGGCAGTCGGATGCGGGGCGTGGTCTCATCGGCATCCTATGAGGCCCGGAAGTTCGGCGTGCATTCTGCCCAGCCCATGGTCACGGCTTTGCGTCTTTGCCCCGAGGCCGTTGTACTGCCGGTGAGGATGTCGCGGTATAAGGAAATGTCGAACCGAATATTTGAGATCTTTAACCGGTTCACGCCACTGATGGAGCCCCTTTCCATCGACGAGGCGTTTCTGGATGTCACCGATTCCGTGCGGCTTTTCGGGGAGGCTGCGGAAATCGCCCGAAAAATAAAAGAGGCAGTTTTCAGCGAATGCGGGCTGACGGTTTCGGCCGGGGTGGCCTCTTCCAAGTTTGTGGCAAAGATCGCTTCGGATATCGATAAGCCGGACGGGTTGACCGTAGTGGCGCCCGGAGAAGAGCAAAACTTCCTGGATCCGCTTCCCATCGAAAAAATGTGGGGTGCGGGAAAGGTGACCCAGGCCGCTTTGAAGAAGTTCAACATCCGTACTTTCAGGGACCTAAGGCAGATGCCCGTCGAATTCCTGGAGCGCAGGTTCGGCAAACACGGCATCCAGATGCACCGGCTGGCCTCAGGTCTGGATGATCGGGACGTGGTGGCCGACTATGACATGAAGTCCATTGGCCATGAGGAGACGTTCGAAAAGGATATTGCAGACTTGGAGACCGCCAAAAAAGAGCTCTTGTCGCTTTCCAACCGGGTTGCGAGGCGGATGCGGCGATATGGGGTCACGGGAAAGACCGTGACATTGAAAGTCAAATATGCGGATTTTGTTCTCGCAACCCGATCCGAGACCCTGGAACATCCCACGGATGACGGCGCCGTCATCTATGAAACCGTTTGCGGGCTTTTAGAAAAAACCGCATTGGGGAAAAAGCCGGTTCGTCTGCTGGGGGTTTCAGTCTCTCATCTCAGTCACATTGCCACCGGGCTCCAACTGGACCTTTTCCGGCAAGACAGAACCCGGGACAAAAGAAAGAAGCTGAATGTCACCTTGGACACCTTGCATGAAAAGTTCGGGGCAAAGAGCATTCTTCCCGGAACCTTATTGCGGGATTGATCCGACGGCTGTCGATGGCCTTATCCCTTGCTTTCTCGCTGTCCCGGATGCTTTTCTAAAAAATTTCTTGACAGAGCTTTTTGGGGTCATTATATTCCAAAAAGACGATATGGAGGTCCCATGAAAGCGTTTTTAAAAGTCATGAAGGCCGCATCCGATCCGACACGGGTCAGGATTTTAAAGATGCTGGAAAAGCGGGAGATGTGTGTATGCGAGATCCAAACCGCCCTGGGAACGGCGCAATCCACCGCCAGCAAGCATCTGAAGATCCTGGAAGATGCCGGCCTGGTGGTCTCCCGCAAAGAAGGATTATGGGTCAACTATCTGCCGGCCGACGGCCGGCAAAACCCTTATGCCGCAAATCTTCTGGGAAATTTGAGGCACTGGCTCAACGAGGCGCCGGAAATCGCGGATCTTTCCGGCATCCTGTTTCATATCGATCGGTATGAGATTCTGGGGAAGAAATAATTTTGATGAAATCGTAAAAAGTCGAAAATGCTCTCTTTCCGTCATTCCGGCGAAAGCCGGAATCCAGTGTTCTCAAGTACTTATAAAACCCCTGGACCCCGTTTTTCAACGGGGTGACGACTTTTTACGAAGCCATCAATTTTTTAACCCCAATATAAAGTTGTATCGCGATATATAAAAATGAAGGAAAAACCATGAGCAGCACAGTATCGATTGCCGAAAACAACCGGTCCGCCGTGGATGCCGAATCGACCCGGGATGCGGAAGCCTCCGAGCCGAGCCGGGTGGATTGGAAAGTCATCTGGAAACCGCTCGGGTTAATTACAGGAGCATTTTTAATCTTTTTCTTTTTACCGACAGAAACCCCTCGGTTTACCCGGTCGGTATTCGAGGCGCTATCACTGACAAAATGGTATGCTCAGGAGCATGTGCTCCTTTGTCTGGTGCCGGCCTTATTTATCGCCGGTGCCATCGGCGTCTTTATATCCCAGGCATCGGTGATGAAGTACCTGGGCGCCGGAGCCGGTAAAGTCCTCTCCTACGGAGTAGCCAGCGTGTCGGGATCCATCCTGGCGGTCTGCTCCTGTACGGTGTTGCCGCTTTTTGCCGGGATCTGGAAGCGGGGCTCCGGACTGGGGCCGGCCATCGCGTTTTTGTATTCAGGACCGGCCATCAACGTGCTGGCCATCATCTTAACGGCGCGCATCCTCGGGCCGGAACTGGGGGCTGCCCGTGCGATTGGCGCGGTGCTGTTTTCGGTTGTCATCGGCCTGATCATGCACCTTCTGTATCGAAAGGAAGAACAAGCCAAGGCGGCGGCCGCCATGTACATGCCGGAACAGGAGATCAAACGCCCCTTATGGCAAAACGCCCTCTTTTTTGCCGCCATGGTGGGGCTTCTCATCTTTGCCACGTGGGGACGCCCGGAACAGGCGGGTTCGTTCTGGGGCAAAGTGTTTTCAATCAAATGGTACCTCACCGGAGGATTCGCACTGGTGCTGGGAGGGATGCTCGTTTATTGGATGGGGGTTCGCCTATTCAAGCTGATCGTGGCCGTTGTCGTCGTCACTGCCTTGGCTTTCGTGTTCCCTCATGAGCCGCTGATTGCTTTTTCCGTCGGTATCATTGCGTTCGCAACGCTGTTGACCACCACGCGCGGGGAATCCGAAACGTGGTTTTTATCCTCCTGGGATTTTGCCAAACAGATCCTGCCGCTGCTCCTGGGCGGAGTTCTTGTCGCCGGGTTCCTGTTGGGAAGACCGGGTTCGGAAGGTCTGATTCCCTCCCGATGGGTGAGTGATATGGTGGGGGGCAATTCCCTGTGGGCCAACCTCTTTGCTTCGGTGGTGGGGGCATTCATGTACTTTGCCACTTTGACTGAAGTCCCGATTTTGCAGGGATTGATCGGCGCAGGCATGGGAAAGGGACCGGCGCTGGCCCTCCTTCTGGCCGGGCCCGCCCTGAGCCTGCCCAGTATGTTGGTTATCCGCAGCATTCTGGGGACCCAGAAGACGGTCGCCTACGTCAGCCTGGTGGTAATCATGGCGACGATCTCGGGGATGATTTTTGGGGCTTTCTTCGGCTAAACGAAAGGGAGGTATGCCATGTCAACGGCATCGGTGACTCAGATACTTGTCGGTAGAGACCGGGTCGGCATCATCGGGTTAAACGAGACCCTCAAGGAGATTGCCGAAAGCTTGAGAGGCAATTCGGATGAAAAAATCCAGGAAGTCCTTTTATCCGCGATTTCCAAGAAAAATTACATTCCTGTCAGCGCGAGGGGTCCGTATCGAAAAGCACTGCTTCTGGAGTACAAGAAGTTTATCGGCGAGCCCGTGCCGGAAGAAGAGACGGCAGGACTTCAAATCAAAATTCTAGGACCGGGATGTCCCAACTGTGACGCCCTTGAGAGGGCCGTCGTGGCGGTCTTGGGGGAACTTGGACTCCCGGCGGATGTGGATCATGTCCGCGATCCGGTGGCGATTTCAGAGTTCGGCGTGATGGGGACCCCGGCTCTGGTGATCAACGGACAGGTCCGATCCGTTGGGAAGGTGCCGTCCAAAGCGGCGCTCAAGAAAATGCTTGCAGAAAGCATATCAAACCGATCATGAAAGGAACCTGATATGGAAATTAAAATACTGGGACCGGGTTGTCCCAAATGTCGGCAGACCGAAAAGATTGTCAGGGAAGCCGTGCAGGAGTCGGGTGTGGACGCATCCGTGGTGAAGGTGACGAACATACTGGAAATTTCGAGTTACGGGGTCTTCGGAACGCCTGCCGTAGTGGTGAACGGCGAAGTGAAAAGCGTGGGGAAGATCCCGTCAAAGCAGGAAGTAAAAGCCTGGATCGGAAAATAAAAAGGCGTAATCAAAGGGAAAGATCATGACTGAAGATTGTTGTACTACGCCGGAGATTGAATCCCTAAAAAAGAGAACGGGTCCTGCTGTGGATAACCGCCTTAACAAAATTCGAAGAAGGCTCCAACCGGCCCCCCTTTCCTTAGCTGCGGCCTTTTTTATTATCATCTTCGGATTGTCGACTACGATCTTTATTGCATCGGGGACGGAGGGCTCGATGGGGTTTGACTCATTGCCGGTCAAAGGAAAAGTGACCCTCATCGATTTAGGATCCAACAGTTGTATCCCCTGCAAAATGATGGCCCCGATCCTGGAAAAGATCAAGGAAAGATACCAGGGAAAGGCGGAGGTCATCGTGATCGACATCTATAAATACCGAGATCAGGCGCAACGATTTAAAATCCGGGCCATTCCCACCCAGATTTTCTTCAATGAAAAGGGGGATGAAGTCTTTCGTCACCTGGGATTCATGAGCGAAAAAGACATTGTCTCAAAGATGCGGGAGTTGGGTGTAAATTGACGGAAGACCTTGTCGGATTGGAGAGACTATGCTTGGTAACGTGATATCGCGATGGATAATGGTTTGGATCCTGTGCGTTCCGATGATGAGTTTCGCCGCAGACTTGGAGTCCGGAAAGCCGAACGCTCGCATTCCAGAACCTGCATTTGAATTCCAACCGGTGGTGGAAGGGACGAAGGTGGTTCATGATTTCGTTATCCAAAATCGGGGGGAAGCCCCTCTGGACATCCTTAAAATGGAATCCGGTTGAGGGTGTACGGCCGCAACCAGCACGCGGCGAATCCTTCCCGGGGAGGAGGGAAAAATTACGGTGACGGTCACCACCGGCGGATATGGCGGAAGTAAAATCCGGGAAACCGTGCGCATTCGAACGAACGACCCGAAATTTCCCTTGTTGGTAGTAAGCGTGTCGGGTCAGGTGGAGAAATTCGCAGAAATTCGACCGGAGCGTGTCTTTCTGAGCGGTCTTGCGGGAAGCCCTATTTCAATGGAGGTGGAGATTATCCCGCGTAAGGAATACCCCTTTACCATTCAGGAGGTTCAGGCAAAAGACGGTCGGTTTATCCGCTGGAGCCTTGAGAAGAAATGCGGCCAAAAGAGCGATCGCTGCGTGATTAAGGTCGAAAGCATCCGAACTGGAAAAGGGGGATTTGCCGATATCCTTTTTGTGAAAACCGACAGCCCGGTGCGTCCGACGATCTCCATTTATGTAACCGGCTCCATAAGGTAAAGGGATAAAAGATGTCTTTTTCAAGCGACAAGCGGAAAAAATATGGTACGGGTCATCGGCAGCCGACTCCGTTTATGGGACGCCGGAACGTGTTCAGGCAGTCCATCGGCTTTTCGGTCTTTTTCATAGGTGTTTTCCTCGGATTGTCCGGATGGGGTTGGGCCGCAACGCTGGGAACTCAATATCCCGGCATTACCGGCGGCATCCTGAGATTCGCCGTCTTGGAGCCCATGGAAAAGGACATGGTATTGAAGGCGGAGGGGGTGCAAGTCCTGCTTTCGGAGCTTTTGAAAGACATCAACCGCCAGGAACCCAAGATGCGCGCCCAGTTGGAAAAAAATCTGCTCTTTGTCCTAGAGTCGGAGGCTACCCGGCGTATTTTGCTCAACGAGGCTCAAAAAGCCGGGATTATTACGGGGAAAGGAAACGACGACGGCGCCATCCAGACGCTTTTTGAGAGACGAACCGAAAAAATAACCGTATCCGAAACAGAGGTCCAGGACTTTTACCGGGCCAATAAGGAAATGATGGGGAATGCACCCCTTGAGCAGGTGAAAGACAGTGTCCGTCAATATCTGCTTCAGGAGAAAAAAGGGCAAGCGATCGATGGATATATTGAGGGACTGGCCGATTCTCTTCGGCTGCGGATCAACGATAAATGGGCGGACGCGCAGAGTCGTCTTGCCCTGGACAACCCCGTGGAAAAGGCCCGCCGATCCGGGATGCCGACGATGGTGGAATTCGGGGCCACGGGGTGTGTGCCCTGTGACATGATGCAGCCCATCCTGGACAAATTGAGAAAAAATTACTCGAAAAAATTAAACGTGGTCTTTATCCATGTAGGCGAGGAACAGATTCTGGCGTCCCGTTACGGAATCCGGTCCATCCCGGTCCAGGTTTTCTTTGATACAAAAGGGAACGAAGTGTTTCGACACGTGGGTTTCTATCCTGAAAAGGAAGTTCTCAAGCAACTGAAAAAATCAGGATTGTCATAGTAAGGGATTCATCAGAATATGCTGGATACGCTTTTCATTACGGTGAACCAATGGATGGCCCAAGGTGCGGTTGTGGCCATGACGGGGGCATTTCTATGGGGCATGGTGAGCGTCTTGTTCAGTCCCTGCCATCTGGCCTCTATCCCTTTGATTATAGCCTATGTGGGGGGTCAGCAGAACGCCGTCAACCCCCGGAAGGCCGGCTGGTATGCAGGCGCCTTCACATTGGGGCTCTTCATCACCATTGCGGCAGTGGGTGTCGTATGCGCGTTGCTGGGCCGCATGCTCGGGGACGTGGGGACCTGGTGGCAGATTCTGGTGGGCGCCGTGCTGATTTGGGTGGCCTTGGGCATGCTAGGCGTGCAATCCTGTTCCATGTCCGGTTCATTGCTTTATCGATTGAAACTTCACGGCATTCACGGTGCTTTCGGATTGGGGCTGGCATACGGTATCCTATCCGGCTCCTGCACCTTCGGTTTTATTGCGCCGATTCTGGCCATCGTCACGGTTCAACAAAAGATCGTCGCCGGATCCATCATGATGATTTTCTTTGCCCTCGGCCATTGTCTTCCGATTGTTCTGGCGGGAAGCTCCACCGCATGGGTCAGGAGATTGACGGAAAACAGCACCTACCAGGGTGTCGGCTGGTGGTTCCAGCGGGGCGCCGGTGTGGTGATCGCGCTCCTGGGTGTATATTTTATATCCGGTTCATTTTTCGCCGGTACTTGAAAGAGTTATCAAACAATCGTGGAAAAGCACGCCAAAACGCAGTGCTCTAAAATAATGATGAGATCGTAAAGGAAGACAAGGATGATTAAATCGGGAAGATTTGCCTTTAAAAAAGCGATGTGGCAGATTCCCGCGCTCCTGATTCTGGCCTCATTGATCGCCGTCGGCGTCAACCATTGGCGCAGGGACGGCATTCCTCTTGTCGGCAACTGGTCGGTCGAAGCACGGTTTTCCGATGCGGCAGGGAAAAGCCTGGTCATTGATCTCAACCGAGCGGTGAAACTCCATGAGTCCCAGGAGGCGATTTTCGTGGATGCCCGGCCGGAGTCCCTTTATCGGGAAGGGCATATCCGGGGGGCGCTGAATATCCCATGGCAGGACGTAGACCGGTATTTTGCCCAAGTAATGGATCGTCTGGACGCTCAAAAAACCATCATCACTTACTGTGACGGAGAAAGCTGTGAATTGAGCCGCGAACTGGCACTTTTCTTGCTTCAAATGGGGTTTGGAAATGTTCATGTCTTGGTGAACGGCTGGACCGTATGGCAACAGGCCGGGTTACCCGCGGATGAGAGCATCAGATAATGACTGAAGAAAAAGTTAAAGAAGAAATCGATCCACAGTCCGTGTGTTGCGGAAACATCGGCGATCAAAAGGAAACCGTCGATGATATGCATACCGGACATCTCCATGGCTCGGTACCGGAGGATTCGGAAGGCAAAAGACTCCTGGCAACCCTGGTATTAAATTTTTTTATCCCCGTCGCCCAGGTCATCGGCGGTATGCTGGCCAACAGCATGGCCCTGATTTCGGATGCGGTGCACAATTTCAGCGATTTTACCGCGGTGTTGATTTCCTATATCGCATTTCGCATCGGTCGAAAGGGGGCCACGATATCCAATACGTTCGGATATCGACGGGCCGAGATCCTGGCGGCGCTGATCAATGTTTTTTTGCTGACCGGCGCCTCGGGAATCATCCTGTACCATGCATTTCACCGTTTTTTAAATCCACAGACGGTGAACGGTCTGACCGTGATTATCCTGGCCGGAGTGGGGGTGATCGGAAATGGACTCTCGGCCTTGCTCCTGCACCGGGATGCGGCCCATAGCCTGAACGTGCGCGGTGCCTTTTTACACATGCTGGGCGACCTCTTTACCTCGGTGGCGGTCTTGATCAACGGCATCCTGTTGCTGTTCTATCCGTGGTATTGGTTGGACCCTTTGCTTTCCATATTTATCGCGGTCTTCATTCTTAAAAACGGATGGGGGTTATTCAAAGAATCCACGTTGGTGCTGATGAATGGAACTCCCGTCCATCTCCGGCTCGAACAGGTTCGCAACTTTTTATGCGATTTTCCCGGAGTCCTGGGTGTGCATTACTTGCATGCCTGGCAGATATCTTCGATGAGCACGGCGTTTTCATGTCACGTGGTAGTTCCCGATCAGCCTGTCAGCGATACGGAAGCGTTGGCCGGACGCATCCGGAACGAACTGCTCCACCGGTTTCAAATCGATCATCCGGTGCTGCAGTTTGAAACCGAAAACTGCGGAAAGGGCACCCTGTTGTGTGAAATGGCGTGCAATGGAATCGCAGGGCATCTTTCAGAACCCATACACTCAGATGATTCGGGAATCGATGTGAGGAAGATGCGGCTTCAATCTTATATTTTTCATCCGTTGCGCATTTTTCTGGGAGCCGTTTTCCTTTTTGCTTGTTATGACAAAATCCTGCACCCCCAAGCCTTTGCCCAGGCTGTTTACAACTACCAGATTCTGCCGGATGTCACGGTCAATCTTTCTGCATTGATTCTTCCCTGGATGGAGCTGTTGCTCGGGGTGTGCCTGATTACCGGATTCTGGCTTCCCGGTGCGATATTGATGAGCGTTGGTCTTTTAACGATTTTTATCGGCACATTGATGTTCAACCAAATCCGAGGGCTTGACATTTACTGCGGCTGTTTTTCCACGGAAACCACCGGGAGTCCCGCCGGTCTGTGGACCGTCATCCGGGATCTGTTTTTTTTCTTGGTCGCTATATATCTGATGGTTTTCGAGTTTTACCTGAAGCCCTTGACAGGCGTAATCATTGATCCAAACAAGAAGGAATCGGATGCAGTGTAAATTCCAGGAGGACGGAATGGTGTCAAAAGGCCTTAGGATGAGGATTTCGGTCAGTATTTTTCTTTTTTCGGTCCTGATCTTGTGGTCGGGATGGGGCAAGGCTGCCTCGGTAGTTCCTTTAGACCCCCAAAGACTTTTTTCTTACGGTTCCGGTCCGGTAGAAGTTTTCATCTTTACGGATTATTTCTGCCCGCCGTGCCGATCCATCGAATCCCATATGGAAGAGGCCTTGGAAAGTTTGCATCGCCTGGGGGTAAAAATTACCTTTGTCGACATGCCGTTTTATCCGCTGACCCCCCTTTATGCTTCCTATTTTCTGTATGGCGCCAAAGCCGCCGAAGAGTTCACCGACGTATTGCGCGTCCGGAGAGCGTTGTTCGATATCGCTCAACTGAAAACCGTCGACTCGGACGCGGAACTAGTTCGAAGACTCAAGGAAAAACAAATCCGGATCTCTCTTTTGGATCTCGGCCCCGTGTTCGATCAATGGTCGGGGATCATCAAACGGTTTTCGGTGAAAAGTACGCCCACCTGTGTGGTGACGCGGCCCGGACAAGAAATGCAGGTGCTTAACGGCAGCGTCGATATTCCCCAGGGAATCGACCGGTTGATCCAGGATCTGTCTCAGATTTCTCAAACTCCAAAGGAAGTCCCATGACCGAGGGAGGAGAACCATGAACTTGAAACCCGTCCAGATTCACCTGGAATCCGCTCAGGTCAAAGAAGTGTTGAAGATCGCGCTGGATGACGATGCCGATCTCGCCCTGGATTTTGTCAAGAACGTTTTGTTCCGGCAGATCGAGAAGGCGCTGCAACGCCATTGAGTGCCGGTTTTCGAGGTCAGTTACGGGCCTCGTCAATTAGACGATTGGAAATGATTCGTTGGTTTCCAGGTTTATGCAAATGCCCGGGTTGGCCGGCAATAAAGTCCTATGAATCCGGCATAAGGCTTCGATAATGCGCTGATGTGCAAGATCTTGTCCTCTTTGCTGGATATCGCCGAAAGTGACAGTTCGGTGCTCATCGAGGGAGCCACCGGAACCGGGAAGGAATTGATCGCCAAAGCCATTCATCATTTGAGCAGGCGTAAAAACGGCCCGTTCATCGCCGTGAACTGTGCTGCGCTCCCAGACGGCCTGCTGGAATCCGAGCTTTTCGGACATGTCAAGGGGGCTTTTACGGGTGCGTTCAAGGATCGAGCCGGCCGTTTCGCCCTGGCCGACGGCGGTACCCTGTTCCTGGACGAGATCGGCAGTACTTCCATGGCGTTCCAGGCCGATTTGTTGCGTGTTCTCCAAGACGGTCATTTCGTACCTGTCGGCGGGAGTGACGGCAGGCATGCTGATTTCCGATTGATCGTCGCCACCAACGAAGATTTAATGGGACTGACGCATCAGGATCGGTTTCGTACTGATCTTTATTATCGGATAGGCGTTGCGAAGATTCGATTGCCCGACTTAGCGGAAAGAAAAGAAGACATCCCGATTCTGGTCGACCACTTTATTTCACCGGCCCGCGATGCGAGATACGACACTTTGAAGGAGGTATGACAATGGCTTGGTTAACTGGATATGAAAGAGAAAAGATTGATTGGTTTCCCACAATCGACCCCAAAAAATGTGTTAAATGCGGCATGTGTATGAACTGTGGCAAAGCCGTGTACGACTGGACAAAGGACGGTTCCCGCGTCGGACGGCCCTACTCGTGTATTGTTGGCTGCTCAACCTGTGCAAATCTTTGCATGGGTAAGGCCATAAGCTTTCCCGATATAGAAGGCGTGCGTAAGATCTATAAGAAGGAACACCTCTGGGCCAAGGTAAAGAAACAATTGACGGAGGAAGGAAAATTGAAGATTGAAAAAAAATGATTAAAAAACGCTCCGTTCAAATATGGAGTCTCTTCTCTCGTAGGAGGGTAGAAGAAAGGAAATATATACCGTGGCATTGATTAAAGCACAAAATATTACCAAGGATTACCAGACAGAAGACGTGGTAGTTCACGCCCTGAAAGACGTGGACTTTGAAATCGAACCCGCATCCTTTGTTTCGTTCGTCGGTCCTTCGGGAAGCGGCAAAACAACCATCCTCAATCTCCTTGGCTGTCTGGATAAGCCGTCGGCGGGACATCTTGCCATCGCCGAAACGGACGTTGTCGGTCTGGGGCGAAAGGAGAGCGCAGCTTTCCGGGGCAAGCATCTTGGTTTCATCTTTCAGGATTTCAATCTGATCCCCGTGCTGGAGGTTTACGAAAATATCGAATACCCATTGATTATGGT
>Ga0066636_10000385_pt1 | contig 23820 bp, 27 predicted proteins | sample CryGeyCG2014_080_2_FD_62736 | JGI IMG/M metagenome (GOLD analysis project Ga0066636, IMG submission 62736) | Groundwater microbial communities from aquifer - Crystal Geyser CG07_land_8/20/14_0.80 | ecosystem: Environmental > Aquatic > Deep subsurface > Groundwater | place: USA: Utah: Grand...
GACTTTTTTCATCATCAATCTCCAATAAGTTATGTATTTGTATAACCGGCTGTCCGAATATTGTCAAGAGGAAACTTTAAAAGTCACTCGGTAATGTCAATGTCCTGGTAATAATTCTGTAGCTGCCCACTTAGTCGAGAATTTCTTTATGGGCGGGAATATTGGTCGTTCCTACCTGAAATTTGTTCCAAAAACCAACTATCTTATGACAATGCTCTCCTGCATTTTCTCCTGCTAAAATAAACTTAAAATATAAATATCTGCATAATACAGCCCAACAAGAATAAAAATAACCCCTGTTATTCTGCGGGTATAATACTCAAGTTTCGTGATCCTATGGAACCAATGACTCATTGAGGTAATGCCTAAGGCGATAGCTACTGCAAATATGAGCACCGGAAGACCTGTCCCCACTCCATAAATAAACGGCAGTAATGTCCCGGCTTTGCTGTTAAGCGCTAAAGGAATAAGGCTCCCAAAGAATAACGCCGCAGAAACCGGGCAAAACGCCAAAGCGAAAATAAATCCCAGAAGAAAAGCTCCCGGAGCCCCGGACTCAACGAGTCTATTTTGATGCTTATGAGATAAGACTATGCTGGGTAATTTTATAGTGATCACTTCCAACAAAAATAGTCCCGTGATAATCAAAAGAGGACCTAAAGCCCTTGCCATGTATTTCTGTAGAAATTGAGCAACTTGCGGCACACTCAAAAGAGAGCTAATAATAATCCAGCCGAGTGCCGCGTATGCCAACATCCTGCCAATAGTATAGGCAAGCCCTGAAGTAAAGACCATGGCTGGATGAGCTATCTTCTTAGATAGGAAAGAAACTGCCGCTATGTTGGAGGCCAGAGGACAAGGACTAATAGAAGTTAATATCCCCAGCCACAACGCTGACCCGGAAGCGATTAACATTTCAATCATGCACGTCCTTCATAAATCCGCTTATCTCTGCGGTCACGTAATTAATGAATTTTTGCTTATCGCGGGAATATTCCCAAATCTTATCCAGATTCTTTGACTTAACTTCCTTGCCGTCTTTCACGAACGAAAGAATAAGCGCTTTGGTATAAAGCCTATAATCATTCACAAAATGTTCGTTGCCTCGCGCTTCCACGTTAACTGCTTTAAACTCGAGTTTGCCAGAAGCAAGCGCATCTTTAAAGTTTGCATCAATTGCCTCTCTCGAATATTTCTCCATATTGGTGCAGCTATAGCAACGAAAAGTGCCGTGGAAGTAATACGCTATAACCTTGGCTACCGGTTTATCTTTTACTGCAATGGCTAATGAACTTGCGCTAATTATCGCAACAGCCGCCAGGATTACGAGAAATAGTTTTTTCAATGTTACCTCCGGTTATTTAAACTTTGCATGTTGGGTTCTATTGATTCCTATTATTTATTTCTCTCCTATTTTATGAAAAATAAAGGCATCAAAAAAGCCCCGTCCTTCTTTGCCTAAAATCCCTTTTGCTTTTTCGATATTCATTTTACCTCCTTATCGTGTTCTTCTGGCTGAAAGCTTATGTTCGAAGGCGGTTGCGCGATTATACGCAACAACAGCAGGATTGACGTAACGATTGCCGACAGCAACAGACTCATGTCGAACAATGTGTACGCCATTTTAGTGAGTGTTTCGAGCAAGGCAAACTTGACAAGCATCAGAGCGCCGGAAACTCCGGCAATGCCAAGAACGCCCCAACCACACCAGCGCATTATGGAAAGAAGGAAGTGTTCTTTATGTTTAGGGGGGAGTACCTTTATTACTGCCGGCAGCCCGGAAAGCAGCACACTGCAAGCTATCCAGAAATGGTGAGCATCCAGGCTGAATCGGCTTACAATCATATATTCCAGCAGGCCCGGTGTCCGGATCGTTATGATTCCACAGATAAGCGCGGCTGCCAGAGCAACAAAGGACAAGACCTTGACGAGCCGAGCATTGAAATGGCCTTCTCGAACTGCAAAATCGCCAAGAACATCCGTAAGGAAAAGCACGATTATCACTCCAATGAAGGCGTAGAGAGCCGGTTTTATGAAACCCTCCCGCAGCGTTCCAAGCCTGACCCAGAAAGGCGATATGCCGAGAATCTGATAATTAGGAATCCACTGTGGACGCGCGTCGGTCGGGGAAAAGGCTGCGTCAAGGACGGCGCCCTGGAAAAAGGGAGAGCCTTTGCGGTGGCAGTCAGTGCATCCGCCGGCGCCCAGCGCGGCCCGCGCCGGCGCCACATCATGGGATAACTTGTAGACCGAGGCATACGCCGTTGCCTCCCATTCCTTATGCGGCAATTGCCGGAATTCCTTCGACGAATAATAAGCACGGGCGTCCGAGACCCATACCAGGCGGCGCCCTTCCATCGGGAAACCCGTCAAAGCGAGATAGGCCTTGACGGAAGCCAGCAATGCATCAATCTCCTCGGTCCGGTTGACTTCCAATGCGCCATCGTGGTTGTCGTCTGTGATCTTTGCCAGTTCCGGAAAGTTATTCTTCGGATCAGCCCTGTGCTGCATCCACATTTTAAAGAAATCCTTCATGAAGAGCTGGTTCAGACCGGGCTTGCCATGTTCATCAAATCCTACCCAGGCGCTGTGTACCCTGTTGCCCGGGTAGATCTTCCCCTTGTAGCGGAAAAGGGACGGACGCGTAATGTTCGTCGGCTGGTTTTTGGCAGTAAACAGGTCAAGTTCACCGTAGTGGTTCCAGAAGTCCCTCTCCTGGTCGTAGAATGTCCAGATGTGTTTCGGCGGCGGTGCGATGCGCGGCGCGGCGTTAAACACATCGCTTGCCTGAACTAATGCGCTTTTGACGGCACGGGTTGGAATATGACAGGTCTGGCAAGCGATCTTTTCCATGTGCAGCGGCGGGAGCCAGGCATGCTTAGCGCGCGGAGCATTGCGCCAACCCTCTATGTGGCAGTTCTCGCAGCTCCGCACCGTGTTGTCAAGGTCGTTGCGGACCCAGCCAGAGGGGTCATCCCCTTTGCCGAACTGGTGCATATTCTTCTTCCGGACGCGCGGGTCTGCCGCTTTACTCCCCGCCGCATGGCAATCCACGCAATGCAATCCGGCCATCATGTGGACATCTGTGCGCACAGAGAAAGCCGCACCGCGCTTCTTCCAGTCCGGTTTGGCATGGCATCGCAGGCAGGTTTCGTTGCGCGGCTCGGGGGTGATGTGGATAAGGACGTTACCATCCGCATCAAACCTGGTTTTATCGTAGGTAACGGCCGGCTGCTCGTTAGATGAGACCTTGCCGGTCACCGTACCAAAACCAGCCCCTGCCGTAGCGGCCCAGCGGAAATTCAGGTTTGCAAGCTCCGCATTACGCTTCTCAAGATTATACTCGGTCATATGGCAAAGGAGGCAGTCGGCCTCTATCACACCCGTTTCCGACCAGCGCGCTTTGAAGTAATCCCCGTCGAGACCGTTGTCAGCGCCTGGAATGAAGCCCGATGCCGGGTCGCGCATCCATGCGTCATAGCGCTTTCCCTCGCGATCGTACTCGAGCGGCCCGCCGCCAGGATGGCAATTTCCGCAGGTAGCGGTGACGAAGTCGAAAGATGTCATGTCGATAGTGCGCGCGCTCGTGTTCTTCTTGGGTGCGAGCTGTCGGTAGAGCGGCGCGGGCGAGCACCAGGCGCCACCATAATTTCCCGGTGATGTAACCCAGTTATAGCGCGCGGCGAATTCCTTGGGAAGAGACTCTCCTTTCCCCTGCGTGAAGTGAAATCCCTCGGTGATTTTTGCATAGTCATGACAGCCGGGCGCCCCACAGGTTCGCTTCGGTGAATAGGGGACCGTGTCGTTGACCCCAATCTTTTTCCCCTGTTCGTCTCTCAAAGGAAACGGCGGGCAAACGCCTAAAGCTTGCGCGCGTACAATTGGCGATTTCAGCGCATCGTCCACGCCGATTCCGGGTTTCCCCCATATGAACGCGCAAATTAGAAAAATAACGATCCCGATTGCAAGAATAAAAACACCGGATAAAAGCATCATCTTTTTCATTTTTCCCTCACTGTCTCATAGAATGCGGCGTTATCCCTGCGTACGGTCTTCAACGATCCCTGTCGACAGAGTGCATGAAGCCTTTTCGTCGTTTCGCCGGGATTCAAGCCAAATCCGGAACAAACTCCGCAAACGGTGCAGGGTTGCCTGCTGAGCAGCGCCAGGATATCAACATCCTTAGCTTCAGCAAAGGCTGTGATGTGCGCACCGTCCTGTTCGATGTCTATGATCCCCACCGCGTTTCCGCCGATACGTATCTGTCTTGACTGCGTCCTGAGCGCCTCCTTGGTTTTTCTGCGCCTGAACCTGAAAACAACATCCACCTTTAATCAGTTTGGTCGCCTGTTTTCGCCGGCTTCAGAGAATACAGGAAGTCCTTCGCCTTCTCTTTCAGCTCATCAAAGAGGCTGTACAGTTTCGGAACATACACCAGCGTCAGGAACGTGGAGACCATCAGACCGCCAATCGCCACCACCGCCAGCGGCGAGAGCCTCTCAAGTCCGATTGCCCACTCAAGGGCGATGGGAATCATTCCGACGCTTGTTCCCATCGCAGCCATGAGTATGGGTCTTGTTCTTAGTTCGACTTTATTTGCGATCACTGTCGCCTCTACTCTCAGGAATGGTCTGTTGAGCTTTCGAGTTTAACGTAGCGCTATTCTCTCCGCTTTTTTTGTTTGTCTCTTGCCATCCTCCGCCGAGGGATTTGATCAAAGCTACGGCAGCAGCCAGTTGCTGACCGCGGAGGCGCATTCCGGTTCGCTCGATCCCGAGCGTTGTATTCTGTGCCGTTGCTACTTCCAGATAGGTCACAAGTCCCGCGTTATAACGATTGTCGGCGATTTCCAGTTGCCGGCGCGCGGCCTTTAATGCGGCCAGCACCTGCTTGTATTGGCGACCCAGCAGATACTCGGCCGCCAGGTTATTTTCAACATCGGCAAAAGCGGTCAGCACGGTTTGGCGGTAGCGGGCAACCATTTCCTCATAGGCCGCCTTGGCATGGCGGAGGTTGGCGCTGAGCCGGCCGCCTTCGAACAACGGGAGCGTCAGCGATGGGCCGACTGCCCAGAACCGGCTCGGCCACTCGAACAGTGTGCTCATATCCCTGTTTGCGTTCAAATCTCCGCTCCAGAATCCGGCGGTGGCACCTAACTTGATGGTCGGGAAAAACGCTGCCGTGGCCGCGCCGATGTTGGCGTTGGCAGCGGCCATGCGCCGTTCTGCGGCGGCGATATCGGGTCTCCGTTCGAGCAGTTCCGAGGGCAGTCCGGTTGGAAAAACGAGGGGCTCCAACTCCAGCGGTCGCTCCGCCAGGCGGAAAAGAGAGGCGTTCTTTCCGGTCAGAACGGCCAGGGCGTGTTCGAACTTTGCGCGCTGAAGCGCGTTGTCCGGTAATTGAGCCTCGGCATTTCTGAGGACGGTTTCGGCCTGAGCCACATCCAGGTCGGAGACCATGCCACCAGCCCTGCGGTTGCGCACCAGCGCGAGCGACCTGCGGTAGACTTCGATACTCGAAAGGAGCAGCGCCTTATCGGCATCGAGGGTGCAAATCGTGAAATAGTCGGCGGCTACTTCAGCCTGGATGGCCAGTTTCACCGATTCCATATCGTCGGCGACGGATTCCACCTGAGCCGTCGCCGATTCGACTGAGCGACGCACCCGGCCCCAGAGATCAAACTCATAGCTCAAGTCAAAAGGTACGGTAAAAACATCGTAGGTTTTGCCGGGCTTTCCCCCGACGGGCCGGTTTTCGGAATCGCGCTGCTCCACCGCTTGAAAGGAGGCGCCAAGACGGGGGAAAAGACCGGAGCGCACCACATCGGCCACTGCCCGGGCTTGGTTGAAGCGGGCGTAGGCCGCCATGAGATCCTGATTGGCCTCGGCTGTCTCGGTTTCCAGGCGATTCAGCTCCGGATCGCCGAAGATTTCCCACCAATTGCCCTTGGGCAGGTGTGCCTGAGGTACGGCTACTTTCCACTCGTCGGAGACCCCAGTGTAAGCTGCGGGGATAGTGGTGGCCTCGGGGCGTTGGTAGTTCGGACCGACCGTACAGCCGTTCATCACCATCACTATCGCTATCAGCGCCGGGAAGGCAATGACCGTGACCACTCCCGCCAAAAGGCGGATAGACCGTTGCGTCATCTTCATTGGCTTTTTTCCTTTTTGACAGACCTGGCAATGGACACTGTGGCGCCGGTCGCGAGCGAGTCTGATGGGTTCACGATGACTTGATCCTTGGCGCTCACCCCGCTTAATATCTCAATCGTCGGCCCAAAATCGCGCCCGATCTTTACGGTCCTCATCTCGACCTTGCCGTCGGGTTCCACGACGCCTACCTGCGGCCCTTCCGGGCGGAATAAGACCGTGTTCGCCGGAAGCGTCAGGGCCACCTCCATTTTTGACTCGGTGAAGCGCACCTCGGCATAGCCACCCGCCAGTACTTCCCCCTTCGGGTTGTCCATCTCGAGCTCCACCAAGAGGGTCCTGGAATCCGGGGCTATAACACCCGCCGTGCGGATCACCTTGGGCTTAAAGATCCGGCCGGGAAGCTCCGGAACGCTCATCTCGGCTCTCTGGCCGATTCGGATGCTTCGGGCCATGGCCTGTGGGACCTGCACGAATATGCGGAGCTTGCGCGTCTGGGCAAGGTGGAAGAGTTCCTTACCGGCGCCGGCGACGATGAGATCGCCAGCATCGACATTACGGGCCGTGATGGCGCCGGCAAACGGAGCTGTGATTCGGGTATACGACACGAGGTCCTCCAGCCGGTGGACTTCGGCACGTGCCGCTTCGACACTGGCGGTCTTCAGCTTGAAGTCGGCCTGCTTCTCAGCGTTTTCCTGTTCGCTGACGCTGGCCGTCTTCACGAGATCGGCCCAACGCTCGGCCGTGATCTTGGATAGCCCCAGAGCTGCTTCACTCTGGGAGAGCTGGGCCCGGACGCGCTCCAACTCTTGATTCAGTTCCGGTGTATCGATTTCGGCCAGCAATTGCCCGGCCTGAACATGAGCGCCGATGTCCACCAGCCGGCGCTTGAGATAACCGTTGGCCCGCGCATAGATCGGCGTTTCGATCCAAGGCCTGACTTCAGCAGATAAAGTCATGTTGGAAGCGGATTGGCCCGGCTTCGGCGAAATGACGGTCACAGTGGGAACGGAGAGCTTGTGCGTCTCAGCGCTCAACTCGGTGTGCTGACGAAACCGCGGTATGAGACCGGTGACCAAGCCGGTCACGATCAACACCGCTACAATGGCTACCGCAAGTAAGAAATTAAAAGGCGAGAGCCGGATCTTCTCGGTCATTTTCGGATTTGTCCGCAATTTGGATGGATTATCTTGTTTTGAATTCATGGGAACACCTCATTACTTCTCGGTTTCGGTTAAAAACCGCTCCTCCGGCTGCGGGCCTTTTGGGCCGCGCCGGTGGAGTAAGCTGAAGACAACGGGCACGAAGAAGAGCGTCGCGATGGTGGCGAGAGCCAGGCCTCCAATTACCGCTCGCCCGAGCGGCGCGTTCTGCTCGGCGCCTTCACCCAGAGAGAGCGCCAGGGGAAACATGCCGATGATCATGGCGAGCGCCGTCATGAGAACCGGCCGCAGGCGGACGACACCGGCTTCCCAGACCGAGGTCAAGGAATCACCGCTTTGCTGAAGATTGGTTCGGGCAAAATTCACCACCAGGACCGAGTTGGCTGTAGCCACCCCAAGGCTCATGATCGCTCCCATCAGGGCAGGGACGTCACCGTGGTAGACGTAACATAGAGTCCCCAGATGACCCCCGCCAGGGCGCCGGGAAGAGCTGTGATGATGATGAACGGGTCGAGCCAGCTTTGAAAGAAAACGACCAGCAGCAGGTAGGTGAAGGCAATCGCCAATACCATCCCGACCGCAAGGCCGCTGAAACTGGAGTGCATCGTCTCCGCCTGTCCACGCAGCGTGATGAAACTCCCTTTTGGCAATTCCTTTTTCGCTTCCTCGATGATGGGCTTGATGTCCCTAAGCACCCCGCCCAGATCCCGTCCGCTCAAGCCGCCAAAGACATCAATCACCGGCTGCGCGTCGTAATGGGAATAGATGGGCGACCCAACGGCGCGCTTGGAGGAGGCGATGTTGGACAGAATCTGGGCTGCATTTTTGCCTCCCTTGCCGGCGTTCACCGGGATCGCGTTGATGGCCGCAAGGGAATCTATGTGATACTCAGGCACCCGGATGTTGACCGAATATTGAATGCCACTTTTTGGGTTGAGCCAGTAGTTCGGCTGCGTCTGGCTGCTGCCGGTGAGACTCAGCATCACGGCACTGGCTACGTCCCGCTCGGTGAGGCCAAGTTCAGAGGCTTTGACGCGGTCGACGGCAAAGTGGAGCTCTGGCTGGTCGGCGGGCTGCTGTATGCGCAGATCCACCGCTCCGGGGACCCGCCGGATTTTCTTGACCAGGCGGGCTGCAATGGTCCGGCTTTTGTCAAGGTCCCCGCCGACAATCTGGATGTCGAAGGGGGCCGGCAGTCCGAAGTTGATCGTCTTGTTCACGATGTCGGCGGGGAGAAAATAGAACAGGGCCCCCCGAAAGTCGCGGTCGAGACGGGCGCGCAGGCGGCGCACATAATCCTCGGTGGGCCGGTGACCGTGGCGGAGTGAAACGAGAATGTCGGCATCGCCGGTTCCTGTGGCGCCGCTGTCCAGATAGGTAAGTGGAATACCTCCCCAGGGAAGACCGATATTATCGAGTATGCCTGCAAGTTCCCAGTCTGGAATCTCTTTTCGGATAACGGCCTCGACCCGGTCCACGAGCCTGGTGGTCTCTTCAATGCGCATCCCGCCGGGGGCGCGCAGGTGCAGCCGAAAATAGCCGGCGTCAACGGACGGGAAAAAATCCTGGCCGAGATGTGGAACGAGCAACCACGTGCCGGCACAAAAGGCCAGAAAAAGGATTACGAAGAGACCGCGATGCGCCAGCACCGTGCCCAGCACACGGCGGTAGCCTTCCCTGAACTTCGCGAACCCTCGTTCAAATCTTCCCTGCAGCACCACGAACGGACGCAGCCAGGCTGAAACCGTTTTCGGATCAGCCGCATGACCCCTGTACTCGATATTTCGGTAGAACCACATGACCAGGGTCGGGACGAGCGTTCGTGAGAGCACGTAGCTGGCTATCATGGCAAAGACGACCGCCTCTGCCAGCGGAACGAAGAGATAGCGCGACACGCCGGCGAGAAGAAACATGGGCACAAACACGGTGCAGATACACAACGTCGAAACCAGGGCCACCAGGGCGATTTCCTGGGCACCATCGAGGATCGCCTCCACGTTCGGCTTACCCACCGCCATCTGGCGGTGGATGTTCTCGACCTCCACCGTGGCATCGTCCACCAGTATCCCAACAGCCAGTGCCAGACCGCCGAGGGTCATGAGATTGATGGTTTCACCCAGGGCACTTAGTATGATAAGGGAAATCAAGATTGAAAGAGGGATCGAGAGGGCGACAATAAAGGTGCTCCGCCAGGAGCCGAGGAAGAACAGGATCATCGTGGCCGTGAGCAGGGCGGCGATTACGCCCTCTTTCACTACGCTGTTCACCGCCGCCCGGACAAAGATCGATTGGTCGGCGAATTCCTTGACATTTAGCTCAGGCGGCAGGCCGCTTAAGATCCGCGGCATGGCCTTTTTCACCCCATCCACGACACTGAGGGTCGAGGCCGTGCCGCTCTTGAAGATGGTGAGCAGCACCCCGCGCACCCCGTCCAACCGGACCACGTTTTGCTGCGGTAGATACCCGTCATGCACATATGCCACATCGCCGACCCTGATCACGGCGCCATTTACCGTCTTTACGGGCAGGTCGTTCAATGCCGCAAGGACCTGCGGGCTGCTGTTCAAGTAAACATTGTACTCCGTTTCGCCGATTTTGGCTGTACCACTGGGAAGGACGAAATTCTGAGCATTGAAAGCATTGACTACATCTTGTGGAGCGAGGTTCTTCGCCTTGAGGCCCGCCAGATCTATATCCACGGCGACGACCCTCGATTTCCCGCCGGCCGGATAGGGCACGGAGGCGCCCCGTACAGTCGAAAGACCTACCTTGACGCGATTCATGGCCATGTCCTGAAGCTCCTGCTCCGAAAATTTCTTGCCGGCTAAGCTGTACTGGAGGACCGGAACAAACGAGGCATTGTAGCGGATGACAAAAGGCGGGTTCACACCGGGCGGGAGAAGACGCAGAGCCGCCTGACCACTGGCCGCAAGCTGGGCTACCGCGTCGGAGACCGATGCGCCCGGCTGCATAAACACCTTGATCACGCCGGCGCCGTTATAGGCGGTGGATTCGATATGCTCGATATCATTGACCAGAGCAGTAATCATACGTTCGTGATTGTATATGATGCGCTGCTCTATCTCCCGGGCATTCAAGCCGTTGTAGGTCCAGACCACGCTGACGACCGGGATGTTGACTTCCGGAAAGATATCCGTCGGCGTGCGAACCAGCACGAACGGCGTCAGCAATAAAACCAGCAGGGCAGCCACCACGAAGGTGTAAGGCCGGCGTAAGGCAAGTCGAACAATCCACATAATTTAGTTCCCTTAAGGCATATTTTTGGTTCCGGCTTTGCCGGCTTTAAGATTTGGAATCTCCTATCTGCGGTTCAAGCATCTATCGTTTTTTTCAGGCCGCCCTGTTCGGTTATCGTACGCTCCAACCGTTTAGCGATAATCTTTATAAAATCGAGGGCGCCCTGAGCATCGCTGTCCAGGACAATCCTTTTAACGGTTATATATTCCTCGAAAGTAAATGTTACAACCGCATGATCAAGCATAACCTCCTCCTAAAATCCTTGTATGTTTTGCCGATCTCCCAGACCGAGCTCAAAGACCGGCCGTCACTTCGGGTTCATGGCTTCGTCCAGCCGTCTTTCCAGCTTCTTGAGGAATTCCATCGATCCTTTTACATCGGAATCGAGTAGCATCCGCTTCACATCATAGATGTCCGCCATGTCAAAGCTCAATACCACCTTTTTATCCCCGCAACTCATTTTGCCTCCTCCCCTCCCTCATGACGTTCTGTTTAGAGATGACGTGGCGCCGGTCAGGAGACCGAGGGAAAATGCCCCCATCAGTCCCTTTGTCTTGACTTCCCGTGATTTCTGAAAAGGCAGCGCCAGGGAAACAACTCCCAGGAGTTGAAGCCCCATGAGGACCGCTATCGTCGCCAGGCCGATATAGAGCCATTTACCCAGAAACCAGAGGAACCGGCCTACCGCCGATGCCGCAGCGCCCAGTATTGTGAAGGCGAGGGCGAGGCCGATGACGAATACGAGCGAGTAAAGCGCCGCCTTCTTCTTATTCCCTTCGGAATATCCGCCGACATAACCGATGATCAGCGGTATAGCGGCAAGGACGCAGGGGCTTGCCGCTGATATTAGCCCACCGATGAATACGGCTATGAATGCCAGCCCGTGCTGATCTCTGACAATTACCGATATATTTTCCAGAAGCGATTGCATGTCACCGTCCTAAACCTTCCTTGAAGTTACCTTCTATAAGCCTTCTTTTTTTAAGACAGGCACAATCTCTTCATAGGGGAAATAGCCGATGTTCCGGCTGAATTCCTTCCCCTGTTTATCTATGAAGACCTGCGTCGGTATTGCATAGATGCCGAACCCTCCTGCAACTTCCCGGTCTCTTCTTACGTCAACAAAAAAGACTTCCAGTTTGCCGCGATAATTCTTTCTCAACTTCTCCATGACCGGCTTCATCTGCTCACAGGGTATACAGCCTACGGAACCCAGTTCATGCATTACCGCTTCCCCCCTCTTTTTTTACCTTGCTGACGACATTATCAACTTCGCTTGCACTGACAATCTCAGCCTGGGCCGGAAGTATTACAAGCATTGTCAAAATATTTTCTTTACTGACTTATCCTATCTTTTCCCTGATATAGCTCAGGGCCTGCGCCGTTTCTTCCTTCAGGGCGTCGAAGAAATGGTTTTTCTCGATGCCCATTTCCGTGACGACAAAATACTGCGTGGGCGCAATGCCGTACTTCTCGAAAACCTTTTTCGCGCAGGCGACAGGGCAGCCGTCGATCACGATCGTCCGCGCCGATTTCGCCGTTTCCACGAAACCGGAAAGACCGGCGCCAACCCCGGCCAGGCAGTAGGCATTTCCTATCCCGCTTTTGTCAAGTTCGATCATGAGATTGTTGGCGATCTGTCCCACATTGGAACCGCCTGAACAACCGAGGATCACCGCTTTGGCTTCCGCGCCGCAGCAAGCATTATTAACCGTTTTGAGAGAAATTTCTTTTTCCGACATTTTTCCTCCTATAAACTAATCAGCCTTCTTACAGCAGTTTCTTTATCTCCTCCACGGAGAGCACCTTGCCCACGCTCTTCACTTCCCCGTCGATGGCGAGCGCTGGCGTCATCATGACCCCAAGGTCAATAATTTTCGTCAGTTCAGTCACTTTTTCGATCTCGCAGGCGACACCTGCCTCTTCCGCTGCTTTCTTCGCATTTTCAGTAAGTTTGATGCACTTCGCGCAACCGGTGCCCAGTATCTGGATCTTTTTCATTTGTCTTCACCTCCTTTCCGTAATTTTTTTGTCACCCGGAAATCCATCCAAATAACATCCCCGCGAGCGTCGAGAGGACCACAACGTACACAACGAACACAAAAGTCTTTTTTGTTCCCAGGATGCTCCGAATCACGATCATGCTCGGCAACGAAAGCGCCGGCCCCGCCAAAAGCAGGGCCAGGGATGGCCCCTTCCCCATGCCGGAACCTAATAGCCCCTGGACAATGGGCACTTCGGTCAGGGTGGCGAAGTACATGAAGGCGCCCACGACGGAGGCAAAAAAATTGGCCATAACGCTGTTTCCGCCGACAAGCATGGAAATCCAGCGGGAAGGGATGATCCCATTATCAGTGCCCGGCATCCCGAGGAGGAAACCGGCGATGAGGACGCCACCCAAAAGCAGAGGGGCGATCATGAGTGCATAGGTCCAGGTGGAATCGAGCCAGCTTTTCGTCTCATCCGACGAGATCCATGTTACCCAGACGAGTCCCGCAATGCCTGCTGAAAACGCCATAAGGGGCCATTCCGGGAAGATGAGCGCCAGCAGGAACACCACGACGCCGGTAATCGCCGTGGGAAGCGCCTTTGCCCCGAACCAGCGGACAAGCACATGCCCGAAGAGCAGGCCGAACAGCCCCGTTAAATACCATTTTGCCGCATAGAGGGCGTGCCAGACACCTTCGGTCTCCAGAGGCTTTCCCCAGTTCGCAAAAACCAGGATGCCGACCATAGATGCCAGGTAGACCGTATCCTGCCAAAGCTTCCTCCTCGGCTCATCACTGGCAGGCATGACGATGGGCTGCTTGTTCTTTTCCTCCTCCCGGAAAGTAAAGGCCATCAGGAGCCCGATGATGTAAGCGAACGCTACGGCGCCGATGGCCCGCGCCAGGCCGATCTGCCAGCCTAAAACCTTCGCCGTAAGAACGATGGCAAGGACATTGATGGCCGGTCCAGAATAGAGAAACGCCGTGGCAGGTCCGATTCCCGCCCCCATCCGGTAAATGCCGGCAAAAAGCGGGAGCACCGTACAGGAGCATACCGCGAGCACCGTTCCTGAGACGGACGCCACGGAGTAGGAAAGCAGCTTGTTCGCTGCCGGTCCAAGATACTTCATGACCGCGGCCTGAGAAACAAAGACGGATATGGCCCCGGCGATAAAGAAGGCAGGAACGAGACACAACAGCACATGTTTCTGTGCATAGTCCTGAATCATATAAAAAGATTCAAGGATAGCCTTCTGAACATGAATATTGTCAAAGGGGATAAAATAGGCTGCTAAAAAGCCGCCCAGAAGAATAAGAAATTTATGCCATTCTTTCATAACTTCCTCCGCCAAATCACCAAAATTAGCCGTCTTTACAGAAGAACTGCTTCGCCGCCGCTCCGGTCTTGGAGTAATTGCGCCGAAAACACTGGCGCTGCTTGCCCCGACCGGGCAACCTGCCTGTCCGCTAAAGGGGCAAACTGAAATAATGGAAATCCCGGCAAATGCTAACCACCAACTTAAAAACCCGAAATAGATGTCCGAGTAACCCGACCTTGGTGTTTTATCTTAACCGTATTCCAATCGCTTTCTTACTGCCGCTCCTGATCATGTTTCCCGCTTTTTCCACAAACACCCGATCAGACCAGCCAAGAGCGCAGTTGTTCAAGAGAAGGCACGCTTCCATGGTGTTTGACCTGCCCATCCACAACCAGAATTGGCGTCATCAATATGCCCACAGAGTCAGCCTTTTGCTGGCAGTGGCGGATCGCTTCATCCATCTCAGGCGACCATTGCCTGGCTATGCCGTCAATTTCATCAAAGTCCTCGGGCCGACTTGGCGGATTTGCTACAACTGCATGAACATGATCCCAGTCCACATGGATCCCTGTCTTGTCGGCGACATGCTTTGCTGTTCCGGTCTCCTTTCCAAGTGACTTGGCGAACGCCTGCGCCTCAAGATCGCTGTAAATCATATGCCTGATGTTCAAAGGCACACTCATTTCCTTTGAGATCCTCTCCACCCGCTGCCGTGTAAGGGCGCAGCGAGGGCAGGGAGGATCAACACCGATGATCCAAACTTCTTTTGACATAATTTTCCTCCGGTTATTTAAAACTTTGCATGTTGGGTTTTATTTATTCCTATTATTTATTTCTCTCCTATTTTATGAAAAATAAAGGCATCAAAAAACTCCCCATTCTTTTTCATTGCTTCTGAATGAAGAGCTTTAGTGTATTCACAGGGATCAGCGGCATCCGGATGGGAAGGATTTTTTTCTCTTATCGTCTCTAACCCCCTCTGGTTGGGCTCAAGGATGCAAATCACGCCGTTCTGTTTTAAAATACGGATACATTCCTGCAAGACCCTGACCCGGTACTGTTCATCAATGTGGTGGAGAGAGCCCAACATAAACACTGCACCAAAAGTATAATCTTCAAACGGCATGGTTTCGGCCTTAAAATTTTTGAATTCTATTAAATGGTCTACACCTACTTTCCTGGCATTTCCCAGCCAATCCTGCTTAGCGTATGTAGAATCATCGGTTTCAGGCTCACCTGTCAATATTCTGTAGCCATTTAAGGCAAGCATTATTGCCATATTCCCCAATCCGGTTCCCACATCCAGAATCATGGTATCTTTTTGTAGCCTTAAATCATGGATTATTTCGTTAGTAAAATCGGCAGTAAAGCTAAATTCTTTGCCTAAAATCCCTTTTGCTTTTTCAATATTCATTTATAATCCCCTTTTCAGCACCACAATACTCGGAACTGAGATCTTTGTGGTAACGTCGATGTAGTCAGGAGAACCGACTTGCAAGGTGAATATCCCGATACTGATGTCTCTCTCCTTCAATGTTCGTTCAACTGCTGCCACTGCCGCAACTGTTTCTTTTGTGGGCGTGGCATTATCTTTACTCGGAATTACGAGAAAAACCGCGTCAAGATCGGCTGCCACGGTATTTAGGGCGCTGATTGAAGACAACGAGGCGCCGATTCCCCCCTGCTGTCCGGCACTGTTTGCCGGTGTATTAGGACCTGTTGTGACGAGGGGGTTTGAAAATCCGCTTTTCCCGATGCCAGATGCATTTTGCTTGGCGCTCGTTGTTTTAAAGAGAAGGATGCCGCATACCGCTGCAACTACCACCAGGAAGACTACGATTTTAAGTTTTGTATTACCATCGCCGGCCGGTTTTCCACAATCGCACCCTGGCCAGCAACCAGGAGCATTTTGCGGTGCGAGCGCATTCCCCGCCTCTGAAGGTTTATTGCCTTTTTCGCTTGCTTCTGTCGTCATTTCATTCTCCTTTCATTTTCTTTATGAGGTTAGCTGTAACACAACAAAGACAACCCCTTCTCAAAATCGTTTCGTTACCCACTCCCCCCTCCTATGTGAATCGGCATGCCGGTTGCACGGCGCGCCCTCTTTGGTCATCACGATTTGCCATACCTGGATGTGTCTGGCGCAAAAGGCGCCGGCACAGGAGAGCAGGTAGTATTCCCACATTCTCTTGAACGTTCGGTTATATTTTTCAGCGAGGCCATGCCATGCCTTCTGGAAGCGGTTGTTCCAGGCCAGGAGGGTTTTTTCGTAGTGAGGGGACAGATTATGGATGTCCTCAATCACAAAGAGACCTTCTGCGTCTTTGGCGATCTGGGCGATACTGGGCAGCATCCCGTTGGGGAAAATATACCGATTGATCCAGGGATCACAGTTTACCCGGGAAACATTGCCACCGATAGTGTGGAGCAGAAATATCCCTTCATCTTTCAGGCAACGGTGGACGACCTTCATGAAGGAACGGTAGTTTTTCTGCCCTACGTGTTCGAACATGCCGACGGAAATGATCTTGTCGAAGCTTCCCCGAGTTTGCCGGTAATCCTCATGGCGGACGTTCACGGGCAGGTTTTTGCAGAATTCACGGGCATGCCGGATTTGTTCCCCAGAGATATTGACAGCCGTTACGGTGCAGCCGTGAGTTTCGGCGGCGTAGCGCGCGAAGCCGCCCCAGCCGCAGCCGATATCCATGACATGATCCTGGGGCTGGAGATTGATTTTCCGACAGATGAGTTCCATCTTTTGCCGCTGGTGGGCTTCCGCCAGATCGTCTGTCCCTTGAAAGTAGGCGCAACTGTACTGTTTGTAGGGGTCAAGAAAGGAGAAAAAGAGATCCTCTCCGAGATCGTAATGCCTGCGGGCGATGATCCCCGCCCGGGCCGGCGACTGGAGATTGAAGAGCCGGGCGGAGAGATAAAGCAAGAGAGAATGCAGGCCCCCTTTGATTTTCTCCTCCAGGTTTTCCCTGAGAAGCCGGCAGATTAAACCATCGATCTGGGAACAGCCCCACCAGCCCTCCATGTAGGATTCCCCAAGTCCGAGACTGCCGTCTTTCAGCAGGCGGGAGTAAAGTCGTTCATCCCGCACCCAAATATCCCAGGGATGGAGTCCATTGATCCGGACGCCAGTTTCGGAAAGCAATTGTTCGATCGCCTTTGCTTGCGTATTCATTCCGTGATAAAGAAACAACCCCGTGTTGACAGCCGATAGATGACCCTCCTTGTCTTTATGTTTTTTGTAGTTTCTCTCCTGCATCTTTCTAATCAAGCCTTCAAGGGCATCATTCCAAAAGCTTAGTCAAGGCCTGCCGATTCTCAGCAAACTCAGGTTGTGAAAGATAAGGACAATCATCCACGACCTTCTTCCCCTGGCTCAGAGAAAAGGCAAAGGCAAAGCAGGTGGGCAAACCGCATTTCTTGCAGTTTGTTTCCGGCAGAAGCTTGAAAATCTCTTTGGCGGTCGGCTTCCTGCGGGTTTCAAACAAGGGTTCGATCCGGTTCCGGTCGCTCCAAGTATGCTCTGCCAATTGGCGAATATTCTCGAGAGTCATCCATGCATCCACAATATCGTCCGCTTTGGCGATGGTGATGCGCTGACGGTATAGGGCGATCATCCGATATCCTTCCGTGTAGGTCAGGGTTTCTGCCGCAGGCATGTACGATGCTTGTGGTATTACCGCGTTCAGGTAAGGCAGGACAGGTCCCAGATCTCCCTCCAGGTGCGCAATCAACCGGATCTTTGTTTCATCAGCAACACAGGGACCCAGCACCATAATGGCCGCACGCTGAAAACAAGCGCCTCCCTCTTCCGGCGGGGGACCATCAGGCATGACTGCCTTGGATACGCGGTAATCTACCCAGCCCGAAAAAATGATTGACGGTGCCGCCGCCGCCAAACGGCCCCGGACTTCCCGGCTCATGACGAGCGCCAGCAGCGCAACGCGGGATAGTGCCGGTTTGGGAATGATAAGCTCGTATTCGCCGCCAAGATTTCCCAGGACGATAAGCGCCTTTTGAAACTCGTCAGGATCGGGAAAGATTGTGAGCAGTAAATCATTTTGCATGGCGGACACCTTCTCGCGTGCTTAAATTTACGCCCCCAACTCCTGCAAGGGTTCGGCAAGCCAGCGGATCACATAGCAGCGTCGCGCTAATGCCACGGCCTCGCCGATATAGCGCGATTCCCTGCCTTGCCGGCCTGCCAGCACGGGGTCGCTGACCCTGTGGGGCGTGAGACTCTGATTGATGATCCAACCGAAAGGTTCGATTCCGGCGCGCCTAAGGTCGCGCTGCAATGCCGCCGCTTCGTGGACCGGTGTCGCCTCCGGAAGCGTGACCAGCACTATGCGTGTGAAATCGGTGTCCCGCAGGCGGGGGAGCAGTCCTTTCACTTCCTCGGGCACGGCAGACATCGTGTGCGATACCTGGCGATGGTATGCCTCGGCAGCGTCAAGCAAGAGCAGGGTGTGGCCCGTAGGGGCCGTGTCAATGACGACGAAACCATCCACGCCGCGTGCGACCGCCCGGGCGAAAGCCCGGAACACGGCGATCTCTTCGGTGCAGGGCGAGCGGAGGTCTTCAGCCAGAAGTGCGCGCCCTTGCTCATCCACGGCGGCGCCGGCAGTGGCCATAACTTCCGCGGCATAGGCCTTCGTTTCCTCGACGGGGTCGATGCGATCGACAATCAGGTCTTCCCGCCGCGTTCCGAAGGCTTCGGAAACGTGCGCCGCGGGATCCGTCGTGGTAAGGTAGACCTGATGCCCCTGGGCGGAAAGTCGCAAGGCGATGGCGGCAGCCAGCGTGGTCTTGCCGACGCCCCCTTTCCCCATGGTCATGACGACTCCTTGCCCTTGGGTCTCCAGTTCCGAAACCAGGCCGTCAAAGGACGCGGAGGCTGCTGTTGAAATGCAGACGGCATCAACGATTGCTGATTCCCGGATCTGACCCCTGAAAAGCCGGCGCAACGTAGCGGCGCCCAGCATATTTACCGCGGCAAGTGGAATTTCGGTGCGGGGCAACACGGCCAGCGAGGCCGGCAAAGCTGCCAGCGCATCGCGACACCGCGCGGCAAAGGCGGTTGCCAGCGGATCGCTGGCATCAAACGCAAAATATATGCCGTTGAGTACCAGTTTTTGGTTGTTTACGCCGAGCGCGGCAAGCTCGCCAGACGTTCGTTCCGCCTCCGTCAGGGCACCTTTCTCGGGTCTGCTGACAACGATGATAGCCGTCCGCTGCGGATCGGCAAGAGCCTGACGGGTGTTGGCATAGAGTTCTTTCTGGGCGTTAAGCCCGGACAGGGGGCCGAGACAGGAAACACCTCCCGCGCCAGTTTGCAGGAAATCACTCCACGCGGCAGGCAGTTCCAGCAAACGCAAGGTATGGCCGGTAGGCGCCGTATCGAATACGATATGATCAAAGCCGACATTTTCTTCCGGAGAACCGAGCAGCTTGGCAAATTCATCAAAGGCGGCGATTTCCATGGTGCAGGCACCCGAGAGCTGCTCTTCGATGCTGGTAACCGCTTCCGCGGGAAGAACGCCGCGATGGGGGCCAACCACCCGCTCGCGGTAGGCGGCGGCCGCTGCTTCGGGATCGATGTTCATCGCAAAAAGCCCCGGGACGTCATCAATTGCTGTAGGTGCGGCAGAGAGCGGCACGCCGAGCACCTCGTCGAGGTTGGATGCCGGGTCGGTGCTGACCAGAAGAATCCTGCGGCCGCTATCAGCCAGGGAGATGGCAGTTGCTGCGGCAACAATCGTTTTGCCGACGCCGCCTTTGCCGGTGAAAAAGAGATTGCGGGTCGCCTGAGCGATTATATCCATTGATTTCTCCTTTAAGGTTACACTGGACATTCGTTATCAAGACTATTTGTTTAGGCTGGCGGTGTCAGCAGCAGGAAGGGCCGCAACCGCACTTCCTGACGGCATTGCCCTTTCCCGTAAGATCGACATGTTCGCCCTTTTCGGCAAGTTTAGCCTGCATTTCACCGGGAGACAGATACCCCCCTTTGCCGACCAGTTCCTCGTCAATATAGGTCAAGGGCAGAACTTTCGTTCCTTCCGCGCGCAGCATTGCGCCCACCGCCGCATTGTCGGAAAAGACGAAAGGGTTGGCTGAGAGATTGTAGCGGGTCACAGTGATCCTGCCCCCGCTGTTTTCCTTTATCTTCCTCACCGTTTCCTGAAGTTTGACCAGCGCCGTATCCACCGTCGGGCCGCAGACACCTGTCGGACAACACATGGCCGGCTCATAAATTTCGATTTTCATAACCTACTCCTTTTAAGGTTAGTCGCGCCTATCAGAATCTTTTCCATCATGGCAGTCTCTTCATCGGGCAGTAATTGTTTGAATTTCGGCATCGAAGTACCTCCGCTGGAACCAGAAGGCAACGTTGACCAAGCCGATCATTACCGGCACTTCCACCAGGGGGCCGATCACCGCGGCAAAGGCCGCCCCGGAGCCAAGCCCGAAGACGGCGACGGCCACAGCGATGGCGAGTTCAAAGTTGTTGCTGGCGGCAGTAAAGGCCAGGGTAGTGGTTTTGCTGTAGTCGGCCCCGACCTTTCTCCCCATCCAGAACGACACCAGAAACATCACCACGAAGTAGATCAGCAGCGGAATGGCGATGCGCACCACGTCCATGGGAATCTGGACGATGAGGTCGCCCTTCAGGCTGAACATGACGACGATGGTAAAGAGCAGGGCAATCAGGGTGATAGGGCTGATCTTGGGGACCACCACGGCATGGTAGCGCTCCCGCCCCATGACCTTGACGCCGACAAAGCGGGTCAGCGCCCCGGCGATGAAGGGGATGCCGAGATAGATGAAGACGCTTTTGGCGATCTCGCCGATGGTGATGTCAACCACTGCCCCTTTGAGACCAAAGAGCGGAGGCAGCACGCCGATGAAGAACCAGGCGTAGACACTGAAGAAGATGACCTGGAAGATGCTGTTAAAGGCAACCAGGCCGGCAGCGTACTCGGTATCCCCCTTGGCCAGTTCGTTCCAGACGATGACCATGGCGATGCAGCGCGCCAGACCGATCATGATCAGCCCGACCATGTACTCGGGATAGCCGTGCAGAAAAACGACGGCCAGGATGAACATGAGAATCGGGCCAACGACCCAGTTCTGTACCAGGGAAAGTCCCAATATCCGCTTGTTGCGGAAGACGTCCCCCATCTCTTCATACTTCACCTTGGCGAAGGGAGGATACATCATCAGGATCAAGCCCACGGCGATGGGCATGTTCGTCGTCCCAACGGTGAATAGGTTGACGAAGTCCTTGACCCCGGGGATGAGCCAGCCGGCGCCGACTCCCACCAGCATGGCAGCGAAGATCCAGAGGGTCAGGTAGCGATCGAGAAAGGAAAGTTTCTTACTGATTGAGCTTGTCATGGTTGCCTCCTATCGTTAATTCATTTGTGAAGAACTCCAGAAGCCTGGTTTTGATTTCATCACGAACTATCCGGAAAACTTCCCTAATTACCTCTTCACTGCCTTTGGCCGCTGTCGGATCGTCAAAGCCCATGTGTATCTTTTTGACGCCGCCGAAGAACAGCGGACATTGTTCATTGGCAGTATCACAGAGCGTAATGACATAATCGAAATGTTGGCCGGCAAATTCTTCCATACTTTTGGAGCGATGGCCGGAGATGGTGATACCGATTTCCTTCATGGCCTCTATGGCTCGCGGATGGACAAACGTGGGCGTTATACCCGCGGAAAAAGCTTCGATTTTGTCCCCCAGGTATTTATTGACAATGCCTTCTGCCATCTGGGACCGGCAGGAATTTGCCGTACCAAAGCAAAAGCACCCGTTTTTTCATTATTTCTTTTCCTCCTTGTTATGGTGTTGCTACGCTCCCATCAACCACAGCTCGTCTGGTCTTTTTGCGCAAGCCATGCCTCAAGTTTCTTCAGGAGCTCAAGGGCTTCCTGGCGGACGGACAAGGTGGATCTGAGTGTTTCAAGAAATGCCCGCACGAAATCATCTGTGGCCGGCAGGAGCGAGTAATGGACCCATAACCCTTCGCGCCGGTCCGCAACCAGTCCGGCATTGTACAAAGTCCGCAGGTGCCTGGATGCCTTGGACTGGGTAATCTCAAGCACGGCCATGAAGTCGCAGACGCACAACTCCTGACGGTTAAAAAGGAGCCAGAGCATATTTAAGCGGGCTTCATCGGCGAGTACCTTAAAAAACGAGGCGACTTTTTTCATCATCAATCTCCAATAAGTTATGTATTTGTATAACCGGCTGTCCGAATATTGTCAAGAGAATACTTTCCACAATCCCATCTCTGCTCCACCATCAATGTCAGCTCTATTCCCCGAACGCCTTTGACAGGAGCTTCTCCAGTTCCTGGCTATTTGGAACCCGGCCTACTACAGTTAGTTTGCCGTTTATAGTCAGAGCCGGCGGGCTCATGATCCCCAGCTTCATCATCTCCCGGATGTCCTTGATATACTGGTAGTCAACCTGGAGTCCCTTCTTAGCAATGACCTCCATGACCAGGCGGTCTAACTGCTCGCAGCGGCTACAGCCCTGGCCGTAAACTCGTATCTCCGGCACCCCTGACTTCCTCGTACGGGACTTCTGCTGCCCTGTATAGACCATGTATTCATCGAAAAGTCCTTCCCTGTACACATCTTCCAATTCAGCGGGTATGTAGTTCCTAATCTTGACCTTATCAAAGATCAGTTGCTTCAGGGCGTTGTCGCCTTTCACCCCCGATGCCTTGACCTCTGCAAAAATCTCGTCCAGGTCTATGATCCCTACCACATTGCCGCCGATACTTATCTGTCTTGACTGCATAACGGTTTGTTCACATATGCCCAATTCCCGTTTCCACAATCTTCTGGACGGGCAGGAGATTAAAAAGATATCCGACCGTAGTGATGCCGACCCCGACCACGCCGATCACCACGGCAATCAGGCGGGGTTTCAGGACTTTGCGCAGGATGATGAACTCCGGCAGGGAAAGGGCGATCACCGACATCATGAAGGCCAGTACCGTGCCCAGCGCAGCGCCCTTGCCGAGCAGCGCCTGTACCACGGGAATGATGCCCGCGGCATTGGAATACATGGGAATCCCTAGAAACACCGAAGCGGGGACCGCCCACCATTGTTTACCCATGATGCCTGCCATGACGCCTTCGGGCACATACCCGTGGATGCCTGCGCCAACGGCAATACCCGCAACCACATAGGGCCAGACCTTGCCCATGATCTCGCGCACAGCGTCCAGCCCATAATGTATCCGCATGGCCCAGGAAATTTTATCTTCGTCGCCGTTAGCTAGTCCCACAGGCGTTTCATAGACCCATCCCTCTATGTGCCGCTCCATGCCCAGCCGGCCGATAACCCAGCCGGAAATGATGGCAATTGCCAGGCCGGTGCTTAAATAGATAGCCGCAACTTTCCAGCCGAAAAGCCCGTAGAGTAGCACCAGGGCAACTTCATTCACCATGGGGGCCGAGATCAGGAAAGACAAGGTAACGCCAAGCGGAACGCCGGTAGTAACGAACCCGATGAATAACGGCACGGCCGAGCAGGAACAGAAAGGGGTCACGATGCCCAGCGCACCTGCCAGCACGTTGCCTAAAAACTCCCGTCTTCCGGCCAGCATCTTCCGGGTGCGTTCTGGCGTAAAAAAGGAGCGAATGATCCCCACGCCGAAGACCACGAAGGTAAGGAGCATCAACACTTTCGGGAGTTCAAAAATGAAGAACTCCACGGCCGAGGCGAGACGGGTCTGCGGCGCCAGATGGAACAGATCATAGGTAAGCCAGTTCGCTGCCGGCGCAAGGAAGTGATAAAGCACGCCCCAGATGATTAGTCCGGGCAAAAGGAACGTCAGGTATCGCCGCAAACCAACCTGATTTTCTTCTTCTATCGAACAGATTATGGTTCTGCAACCGCAATTTT
>Ga0066636_10000386_pt1 | contig 23757 bp, 18 predicted proteins | sample CryGeyCG2014_080_2_FD_62736 | JGI IMG/M metagenome (GOLD analysis project Ga0066636, IMG submission 62736) | Groundwater microbial communities from aquifer - Crystal Geyser CG07_land_8/20/14_0.80 | ecosystem: Environmental > Aquatic > Deep subsurface > Groundwater | place: USA: Utah: Grand...
ACATGAAGCCTATCTATCATCGACGTTGTTGGCTCAAAAGATATTGTTTCGTTTTGAATGCATTGAATTAGTAATTCATAAATATTTTTTTGGCTTTCCGAAGAATTAGTTATGTTCAAAGAGGAACTGGCATTAGTTTGAGGGTCTAAATCAATAAGAAGAGTATTATACTCAGAAGCCGCCAAACTTGCAGCAAGATTCACTGCTGTCGTTGTTTTTCCGACTCCGCCTTTTTGATTTGCGATTGTAATTATTTGCATAAGTTGCTAAGTAATAAATGCTTTAATAAATTAATGCAAGTTTTTTTTGTTTCACGTGAAACATTTAAATGAAAAATAAGTTATCGAGAATTCTTCGTGAGCTCTATTAATCCATACAAACGATCAGAATTGTGCCGCATGTAAGGATAAAATTTAGACGTCCATATCTTCATACTACTTATTTTCTCTTCGTTTTTTGTCCAATATTCACTGGTAGAATAGATAATTAATTTTCCCCCTGAACAAAGCAAGTTTTCCGATATTTCACAAGTATTTTCTAATGCTGAGAAACCTCGAGCAATCACATAAGTCGAAGATAACTTCAAATTTCTGCATTTTTGTTTTTCCTTTTTCTTCTCCAAAAAAACATTCCTAAATACAATATTCGATATGTTTAGACTCTTTGCCATACACTTAGCAAATTCAATCCTTTTTATAGAAGAATCTATCGCAATAAATTCTGTCAAAGGTAAAAACAATGCTAAAGGAATAGAAGGAATGCCGGAACCACATCCTAAATCAATAACCTTTTTCTTGTTGTTATCAATCAGACCAATTATAGCTGGAGCTAATGAATCTAAAACTATCTCATCAAAAACTCTGTCAAATTCTTTTGGTCCAACAGCTCGATAAGGAGCCAAAAGTAATTGATTAGAAATATATGAACAACTTTCAGAAATATTTTTATTCCAAAATTCACTTAGCTCTAATAGAGATGGAATAAAAGGAATCAACTATTATTTCTCTGAGTTATCGGGCTCTTTCTGAATATCAGAATGCTGATTATTGTCATCATTTCGCTCTTGCCTATTAGTTCTAGGTCTTCTACCAGAAGCAGATCTGGTAGGAATCCTGCGTCGAGGTGCTTTAGAAATTACTAAATTCTCATCATTACCCTCAGACTTATTCGCTGAACTAATAACAATATGACGTCTTTCACCTTTATCTTCGCTTGTTGTCGTCACGTCTTTTGAATTAGCAAGCTCAGCATGAATGATTTTTCTATCGTGAGCAGACATAGGTTCCAAATGAACCCGTTGTCCTGATCGTATTGCCTCCTTTGATGCTTCACGGGCAATTCGCACCAATACTTCTTTCCTCTTTTCTCTAAAGCCAGCCGCGTCAAGAGTTACTCTTACTCGTTCCCCTAGCCGCTTTGCTAAGATATTAGATAGCAATATTTGAAGAGCGTCTAATGTCTTACCTCTTCGACCCAATACAATCGCAATATTTTCTGAATCTATTTCACAATAATATCTGCCTGCATTAAATTTAACTGAAACCACTTTAACGGACTCGTCAAGAAGAAGAGTTAAATTCTCTATAATCTCGGATATCATAAGTTCCGGACGTCTAATTCTGCTAACAACAACTTTAGCATTCTTACCGCCAATTCCAAGAAAACCTCCCTTCTTGCCCTCGTCAATAATCTCTATATTAGCATCCTCTTTGCTAATTCCTAGCCTTGCAAGTCCCTCTGCAATTGCATCCTCTAAAAGTTTGCTCTCTACCTCAACTCGAACAGGTGCAGTTTCACCGGATCCCACCATCTCATCAAATCTTTCCATCTACTACCTCCCTTTTTCTCATCATTACTAATTGTTGTCCAATTGATAAAATATTCTGTATGACCCAATACAATGAAAGCCCGCTTGGAAAATTATAAAACAAGACTGTCATTATGAGCGGCATCATCGTCATCATCTGTTTTTGAGTCGGATCCGCACTCGGAGTAGGAGTCAATTTTTGCTGATAATACATTGTAATACATAATGCAAGCGGTAAAGGATTAATTGGGATTCCCAAAATATGAAAGATCGTATCCGGTACTGATAAATCATTAATCCATAAAATAAATGGAACTCCACGTAATACAATTGCATTCTGTAATGCAATGAATAAACCTATAAGAATAGGCATCTGCAACAGTATTGGTAAACAGCCTCCTAGCGGATTTACACCAGCTTCCTTGTAAACACTCATCAATTCTCTCTGCAAGCGTTCTTTGTCTGCAGCGTATTTTACTTGTATCGCATCAATTTTAGGTTTCAGACCTTGCATTCGCGCCATCGATTTGAATTGATAATATGAAAGCGGATATAAAATGACTCTTACAATAATTGTTAAAAGTATGATTGACCAACCCCAATTATGGATATAACTGTTAATCCAACCTAGTATTGAGACCATAATTCGAGCAATTGAAATTTTCTTGGGTAAAAGACTTGGCTCCATACCATCAAGCTTTTCAAGCATGGGATCAAATCTATTCAAAATTTCAGTCTTCTTTGGACCGGCAAATATTCTAAATCTAAATTCCTTATGCTCATTTGGAGCAATAGTAAACGGTGGCAAAATAAGCCAAAAATTTATCTCACCATCATGGTTCTGGATAAATCTCGCGTCGCATGTAAACTCAATTGGCTTTATCGCTATTACAAAATATCTATTCGAAAGCGCCGACCACTCAATTCCATCAGGTAATGCAGGCAAACCGAAGATATTATGCCACCATGATTTTGAAACAACAGCACTCTGAACCTTTAAGTCTTTCCCGTACATCCCGCTAACGATATACTGAGAGCTGAACCTCATGTCTGGATTATTGGATCCAAGGCCCGGCCCGAAATGAAGAAGAAATGATCCTTCTCTCTCTGTCTGATATAACTCATCCTTATATCTTGCAGTAGAAAGAGTAATCTCATTATTAGATAAATTATTAACTCTAAATATCCAGTTAAAACCATATGAGTTTGAATCAAACTCAAACGTTTTTTCGATTTCAAGGCCCTGCGGTAATTCTGGAATATTCGGTCTCAACGCAAATTTTCTATTCAAAGAACTGTCTGCAGACACAAGATTCCACTTCTTAGTTGATAATCCAGATTTATCATCAACATCCATTGCAATAGAAAAAAAGGCATTGGATAATTTGGAATATATCAAATTTACATCATGAGTTATGAATCGGGAGTCTGTATAAAGATACTTGTTAAAATCCAATTTTGAGATTACTCCGCCTGTTTCAGACAGTGTTACTGTAAATAAATCAGTATTCAATATACTCTCTATTGAGGGCGAGTCAACAAAAAAGGAATCGTTAACAATACTCACTAGCTTTGTATCTTGTTTTATTTGAGTTATGTTAGAATCATTAGCTTCAGTAACACTTATACTGTAAGTATCTGAAACCGCAATTGGTTTTCTAGGGTGAGGTGAAGGAAATAGCACCTGCCAAGCTAAAACTATAATCATGGAGAATAATACTGCTATTAGTAAACGTCGCTCTTCCATAATTTAAACCTTAGGAACTGGATCGTAGCCACCGTCATTAAACGGATGGCATCTGCATAATCTTTTTGTAGCCAACAAAGTGCCTCTAATAATACCATGCTTCATTACAGCCTCTACAGCATAGGAAGAACAGGACGGTGTAAATCGACAAGAAGGTGGAAGTAACGGAGAAATAATGAATTTATAAATTCGAACCGGTAAAGTCCACAGATAGCATATAAATTTTATCATTGAACCATTCTCAAAACCATTTCATAAAAATCTTTCCAAGGCATTTCAGCCCAGTTTCCTTTCAATCTGAAAACAAATACTCTTCGACCTATTTTCGATTCTTTATAGAGACTTGTCAAAATCGCACGTATGCGCCTCTTTATCTTATTTCTCTCAACAGCAGAGAATAATTTTCGTCCTATAATTACAAATTCTACATCTGCCGAATCAGGTTCTAATTTATGCAAAATACCTTTACGGCGAAATTCCATAATAAGGCAAATTCTTTTTTTGCCTCTTGCTCCTCGAATCTTAATCTTCACTTTTTAAGCGAATTAACTAACTGTAAGTTTTTTTCTGCCTTTTTTCCTTCGTGCAGCAAGCACTCTTCTGCCTGTAGGAGAAGACATACGCGATCTGAATCCGTGTGTCTTCTTACGCCTGCGATTATGCGGTTGATACGTTCGCTTCATAATAATCCTCCATTTATTTCACAAGTCCCGTATGAGACTTGACTTAGTAGTTCAAGAAAAAAGCTTAGTCAGACTTCAAAAAGAAGGCATGCCTGGAATCGCAATGCCGCTCATAGCCTTCGTAGCAAGCTGTTTCACAACCTCATCAATCTTTTTTAAAACATCATCCAGAGCAACTTTGATCATATCCTGAAGCATTTCTTTATCAGAATCCTTCAAGGCATCATCAGATATCTCTATTCCAATCACTTTATATTTGCCCGTCAACTTAATAGTAACGGCTCCTCCGCCTGAGACTCCTTCAAATGTCATATCATTAAGTTCATTTTGAGCCTTTTCAGTCTCAACTTGAACCTTCTGCATTTCCTTCATTAATTTATTTAAGTTCATAAGAAAAGAAGTCTACATGATTATCAAAAATACTTCAAAGCATTTTCTTATAGAAATTTTGAGATTGTTTTAGTCATAGGTAACGACTAAAATTGTAATGCGCGCCTAGGCGGGGAGATAGCGGTTCCCTAACTCCCGAAATCCGCTACACGCGGGGCTGAATGCCTGAATAGAGGGGTAGCTGTAATATTTGGACCGATTCATCGAAGGCGACGAAGGCGGGTCCCTGTGCAATGCAATCTCGTGAAATGGGTCAGGCCTTGATCGGAGCAGCCCTAAGCGAATTTTGTGTGTGCCGCAGATTAGGCTTGCCGGAGCCCTAGCAGGGTCGAAAAAATATTGTCAGTATTTCGAATTCAGGGGCGCGCAAATAAGGAGGATACTTGATGTCTAAAAAGACAGTGAAAGAAAACGATAAAGAAGTGTCAAAAAATTATGTCGGTCTTGCACGAAAATATCGTCCTCAAACTTTTGAAGAAGTGATCGGTCAGCCTCACATAGTCAGAACTTTAAAAAAAGCTGTAGAGACAAACCACGTTGCCCCCGCATATCTTTTTATAGGTAGCCGCGGTCTCGGCAAAACCACAATGGCGAGAATACTTGCCAAAGCATTAAATTGCGAAAAAGGGATTACTTCAACACCTTGCGGAAAATGTGAAAGCTGTATTGAAATATCAAGAAGCAATCACATAGATGTGTTGGAAATCGATGCCGCTTCTAACACAGGAATCGACAATGTAAGGGAGACAATCATTCAATCTGTATCGACTGTTCCAGCTAAAGGAAGATACAAGGTCTTCATTATCGATGAAACTCACATGCTTTCTGCTCAGGCATTTGGCGCACTTTTAAAAACTATTGAAGAACCCCCGTCGCACGTTGTATTTATAATGGCAACAACTGAAGGTCACAAGGTGCCCTCACCAATACGCTCAAGATGTCTGCGATTTGATTTCAGGCCTGTAAGTTCTGATGAACTTACAGAAAGATTAAAGAAGATTGCAAAAGCTGAATCTATCGATATAGAGGAATCAGCAGTAAGACTTATATGTGAATATTCAGAAGGCGGAGTGCGAGACGCTATTTCAGCGCTCGATATGGTCAGAGCTTATTCATCAGACAAAATAAATTTAAAAGATACTGAAGAGGTTTTAGGAGCTATTCCTTCGGTTTCAATTGAAAAATTAATGAATTCAATTGCAGTGGCAGACTCGGAAAATGCGGAAAACATTTTGAAAGAGCTTTGGGAATTTGGAGTCGACACAAGCGAAGTCATGAGAGCTTTACTTTTTGCTTTCAGAAAAGAATTGTTTGATGTGATACGAGGAAACGATAAGAATTTCAAAAAGGGGAGAATAGTAAGAAGCATCGAATCAATACTTTTCTCGATGGAAAGAACAAGATACAGCCGGCATCCTCTGATCGAACTTGAACTTCTCATCGCAAAACTCTCTTCAATTTCAAATGATGAAAAAACTCTAAAAGAGTTATATGAAAAACTTTTAAATTATGAAACTTTTAAATCTATTAGAGAAGATACAGCTATTGAGCCGGAACAAAAAACAGTAAAAAAAATTGAAACTAGCAGAGAATGGGATAAGAAAAAACTCCTATCTATTTTCAGAAAAGAAGAATTTTTTTCTGAACTTAAAGCAGCTTCTCCCAATTCAGAAAAATATTGTAGAGATGCAGAGATATCCATACCTAAAGACGGAACTCTAAAATTGCTTTTTAAAGACAAAACGTTATTTGAAAGATTTGAAAAAGATCATAAAGCTATCGCAGATATAAAACACGCTATCGAGTTTGTACAAACCGGAAAATTTCATATTGAGTTTGAATTGTCAGCGCAGAGTAAACCTCAGCAAATTCAAAAAGAACTAAATTTTGAAGATGAAAAATCTTCTGATAAAAGCAAAGCAGAAGATCTTGACCCTGAAATTGAAAAGATAAAGCGGTTATTTGGCGCAGACAGTGTTGAAATAGTTAAAGAATAAGCGCTAAACGTTGAACTATAAATAATTAAGTAATTTTTTTTGCAGAGAACTGGAATAAATATGTTAAATAATGCTAAACTGTAGATATGAAGCGCACCGTAATAATTATGTTTTTGCTTTTGGCTATTTTTGTAGCAAGAAGCGAAGCCATATCTAACAGTGCTGGAACTAGCGGGGCGGACTTTTTAAGAATTGAAGCAGGCGCCAGGCATGTTGCAATGGGCGGAACATATTCAGCTTATGGATCGAGCGTGTTTACTCTGTACGGACAACCAGCGGCAATAGCAGAAAAAGACGGTTACGAAATCGGATTTCAATATAGCGAGTGGGTGCAAGGAATTTCTCAGCAATTTGGAGGGTTTAAGGCTCCTTTTCTCGGAGGTAAAGCCGCTGTGACATTTAATTTTCTTGGTTCGAATAACATAGAAAAAACAACAGACGACGCATTTGGGAGATTCGGAGTTTCATCAGGCACATTTGGAGTTAGTGATTTTTCCGGAGCAATTCATTATGCGAGAAGGATTAATTCTAAAACTGCATGGGGAATTGCAGGCAGATATATCAGAAGTGAAATAGATAATATCTCTGCCAGCGGTTTTTCAGGAGACATTGGTATACGTCATAACTTAAATGAACATTTTTCGATAGGAGCTTCGGCAACTAATATAGGACCGGGATTAAAATTCATTAACGATAGAAGTGATTTACCGATGACATTACGTATTGGAGCAAGTTATCACACCGGAAATTTTCTCATTGCAGGCGACATAGCAAACAATGGAGTTGACAATGTCGATGCAATGATCGGAGCTGAATGGAAGCCCACGGAAATAATTGCAATTCGAGCCGGATATAAAACTCAGATGCAATCAGATTTAAACGAAGGATTAACAGCAGGAATCGGTCTTGCTTTAAAATCAATAGAATTTGATTACGCTTATGTTCCTTTTGGACCGTTGGGCGATACTCACCGAATCAGCGGATCGATATCCTTCTAGCCCCAATTCAACTCTACAGCTTTTGCAATACTGAAACTATTTCATCAAACAAAGGCAATTTTTTAGAATCCTCAGAAATCCATGCATATTGAATTATGCCTTTTGCATCAACAATGAAGGCTGATCTTTTAGAAACACCTTTCAGACCAACAAGTTCCTCATAAATACAGCCGAGCTTATTTGAAGCTTCTTTATTAAAATCTGACCAGAATTCAAATTTGAATCCTTCTTTTTCCGCCCACAACTTCCACGCAAAAGGTGAATCTATTGAAACGGCAATCACTCGAGTTTTTAAAGAGTTATATCTTTGAATACTATCCCGAATTGAACACATTTCCGAATGGCAAACACCAGTATTTACTAAAGGAAAGAAAAGCAATAATGCCGGTGCGCCTTTCAATTCTGAAAATTTAACCTTCTTCGGTCCTTTTTCATCCAGCGCTATGAGTTCTGCTTCAGGTATATTTTTTCCTAATAAGTTTTCAGACATGTTAAACACCTCCGATTTGTTCAACATACTAGTGTAAATAGGACTTGTCAAGTACTATTTACACTAAAGTTTCCAAAAAAATATTTCATCGCGAAGTTCACGGAGATACCGAAACTTTAGCCATACCATAATACAGGAAATATTTTGTAAAGACTTGCGACTTTACTTCACAGTCTCCAATATCATGCGTCTCAGTAAATTTAAAGCAAATCTAACCGCAGAAATCCTTACTATATTTCGATCACCTGAAAAAATATTTTTTATGACCGTATTTTGCTTGTTGCCGGAAACAGCTATAAAAACCGTTCCTACGGGTTTTTCTTTACTGCCGCCGGACGGGCCTGCAATACCCGTAATAGCAATACCCCAATCAGATTTCATTTTTTTTCTAACACAGCACGCCATCTCTTTTGCAGTTATTTTTGAAACCGCTCCAAAATTTTTCAAAGTATTAGAACTAACACCTAGTTCTTTAATTTTTATTTCATTTTGATAGACAATTAATCCGCCATTAAAAACTTGAGATGCACCGGAAACCGAAGTTAAAACTTCTCCAAGCATTCCCCCTGTGCATGATTCTGCGACGGAGCAAGTTTTATTTTGCCGTTTTAAAAGTTCTATTACAACCTGTTCCAAATTTTCTCCAGAATAAGTAAAAATGTAATTACCAAATCTTTTTTTCAAAAGAGGCAACAGTTTTTTATTTTGAAGAATCAGATAAACCAAGCCCGGCGAAGGCAGTAAAGAAACCTTTCCTCTTTGAAATTCAGGTATATCAAGACATATATCTTCAATTTCAGATTCTCTCAAGCCGACAAGTCCTAGAATATGGCCTTCGCATTTTTTAGTCGAAAAGAAATGTCTGATATTTTCATTAAAAGAAGGTAATGCAAGAATTGATTCAATCTCAAAAGGCACTCCTGGTAAAACAATAAAGGCTCTGCTTTTTACAGACAAAATAAAGGCTTCAGCAAGTCCTCTAGGATTATCAAGTCTCAAAGCCGATTCAGGAAATTTGCACAGCTCACGATATCTATTAGTAAAGAAAACATTTCGTTTTCGTAATTTTTCTGAAAGGCAAACTACAGATTCTTTAGAAAGTCGCAGTTTTCTTTTAAATGCATCGGCAATCACGAATCTAGTTCTGTCGTCTCTGGTAGTTCCTATCCCTCCAGTAACAAAAATCAATCTTGCTTTAGTTAATTTTAAAGCTTCAGCAATATCCTTATCAATATCGCCAATGATTTGAACTTTGTCGAGACTAAAACCGTTCTTTAAAAGCCAACGCGCAATGCTCTCTACATTGCAATCTCTTCTAAAGCCATTCAATATTTCCTTACCGATAATAATTATTTCAGCGCTTAAATCTGATATCATATCCTAACAATATTCCTTTCCGCATAATAAGAAGATCTAACTAGAGGAGCCGACTGAACATCCTCAAATCCCAATTCAATTGCATATTCACGCCAAAAATCAAACTCCTCAGGTCGAAGATACCTTGCAACCGGCAAATGATTTCTGCTTGGTCTAAGATACTGTCCTAACGTCAAAAAAGAAGCTCCGGCTTCCCGTGCATCAGATATAACTTTCTTTATCTGAAGATCAGATTCACCCAAGCCGAGCATAATACCTGTTTTAACTTTACGAATTTGAGAAGCGAAGCGAAGAAAATTAAGTGAACGATCATAATCAGCCTTTGGTCTAACCAAAGGATAAAGTTCCCGCACAGTCTCCAAATTATGCGAAAAAATATCCATTTTTGATGAAAGAATTATGTTCCAAGCAATCTTATTGCCGGCAAAATCCGGAACCAATGCCTCAATCTTCACATAAGCTAAAACATTTTTTATATCATCAATAACACTTTTCCAATGCAAAGCTCCTCCATCGGGAAGATCATCTCGAGTGACAGATGTAAGGACAATAAATTTCATTCCCAATTCTTTTACTGCAGACGCAATTCTATCTCCCTCAGTCGGATCCGGAGATAAAATCGGACCGTGGTCAACAGCACAGAAGCGACAATTTCTGATGCAAGTCTCGCCCAGCAACATGAAAGTTGCCGTTTTTTTATTCCAGCATTCATTCAAATTTGGACAGTGTGCGCTTTTACAAACAGTATTCAATGAATGAGAAGAAATAATCCGTGAGGCATCTTCTACATTGCTTTGTCTGGAAATATTTTTCAATATCCATTCAGGTTTTCTTTCGTGAGTCATAAACATATAATACACATTATGGATTATTTTCGCAAAATGTTAGGAACGATCGCCGGAACAGCAACAGGCATTTATTTATCGCTATACTTTTATCTGCTTAGCATAAAACTAAATAGAGAATGTGAATTTGTAAGAATTGCAATAGTTCTTATTTTGGCTGGAGCGGCTCTAGGATATCTATTTCAAAGACTTCTTTTATGGGCAGAAAACGATAAAACAGTCAATAGCACTAGTGCCGGAGTTTGGTTGCCATGGATTGCAGTAGTTCCAGTATCAATTAGTCTTCTCACCAATTTTCAAATTGGCGGCGGACCAATGGGAATTCACAAATATTTCCTATCGTCATCATGGATACTAGGAACAATAATTTACGGATATTTTTTGATGAAAAATATATTTAAAAAATTTGATGTTTTAAAAATTGCATGCGGCTTCTCAATATTAATGCTTCTGCTTTCAGCAAGTTTTAATACTTATGCGCCGCGTGAATCTGACGAATGCGACTATGTTGCCGCAGGGCTCAGCTTATTGGAAACCGGATCCATGCGAGTAATGACAGTCATTGAAGATGATTCTTTAAATGATTTATATTTTGGAGACCTTCCTCCAACGTGGGCATACATCTCTTTCATGTTCAAGCACAACATAGTAAAGACATTTAACGATTACTCATTGCGAATGCAAGGATATCCTTTAATACTCATGCCTTTTTTGTTCATTGCAAAACAATTCAATCAACCTAATGTCAGATGGTTTATTTTAGGATTACCCGGAGTAGCGGCATATTTTCTGCTAATATATTCTCTAGCGGCATTAGTATTGAGGCGTATCGGTCAAAATGCCTCTGCAATAACATCCGCGGCGATTCTTACTCCATTTCTTTATTACACATCTAATCTTCAGCCGGAAATATTTATGACAGCTCTTATCGCTTTCTCGCTTCTTCTTACCGACAAAGTTCTAAGTAGTGAAAATAATCAGAACGATTTTTTCGCCGGAATTTTAATTGCTTTGATTGTATATTTTCACGAGCGGATGATTATTATTTCGTTCCCGTGGCTGATTGCTCTGTCATTCCTATGCAAAAGGCGCAAAAGATTGATACTCGGTTATACTTTAGCTTTCATACCGGTAATTATTTCTTATGCGGCATTGCTGCAATTTAAATTACCGACTCACTTTCATGCTTATGGCGCAAAGGGCCTGCCGTTCTTCGATTTTTCAAGATGGATGAGAGCATTTTACCAACACATATTCTCAATCCGAATCGGAATACTTACTCATTTGCCGGTAATGTGGATAGCCCTAATAGCTTTTTTCGACCGTAAAAAATTAGATAGCACTGCACGATTGAGCATCTTTGTAAGCTCGATATATTTTGGAGTAATGGTGACTTATCCTCACACATTCGATTCATGGCCGCATTTACGCTACATGATTCCGATAATGCCGTTCCTTCTTTTATTTGTATTCGACGGATGCAAATATTTGGAGAGCAAAGGCTTAAGAAAAATAACCGAAAGCATAATTATTCTCCAGTTGATACGTGCATTCCCATTTCTAGTAGTTCAAACTTTATGGAGATTCATCAGCATCTACTGAATGTCATTCAAACTGGAATATATCCAATAAGTTCCCAAAACTCTTTTGACATAATTTCTTGTTTCACGAAATGAAATTCTTTCAATAAAAATATCCTCTTCAGTATCAGGATACTGCCTGAGCCAGCGGTTAGCATTGCCAGGTCCTGCATTATATCCTGCGAGGGCCAGATATTTTTTCCCATCATAAGTTGTGAGCAAAGAATTTAAGTAATACGCGCCAAACAGAACATTAGTCGAAGGGCTCCTCAAATCATCAGGGGTAAAATTATCTCTGCCCAACGAATTTGATATATGGTTTCCAGTCGCGGGCATTATCTGCATAAGCCCACGCGCTCCAACAGGGGAGACAGCGTCCGAATTAAAACGTGATTCTTCTCGAATAACTGCAAGCACAAAATTCGGATCCAATTTATATTTTGATGAAGCTTCTTCGATATACTGAGAAAAATACCGCGGAAATAACAATCTACCGAATAGAGGCGGTAGAGACTGAATATCATTGGAATAGCCAAGAGAAGAAAGGAGAGATTCCGAGAGTTTCATAGCATCTCTGTAACGCCCTGCGGCGGCAAGAATACGCGCAACTGCCAATCTTTTTTCAGGGCGAGGTCCTGCATCTATAGGCAAAGCCAAAATTTCTTCTGATGCGTCATTCCATATTCCCAACTCAATCAGTCTCGTTATTTCAGAGATCAACTGGGAATTATCCTGATTCAACTCAATATCTTTTAAAATCGCAGAGGTATCGAATAAAGCAACGGAAAAATCATTAACATTCTGCCAATATCCAACGCGTCTCAGGAGCTGACGCGCATGTTCTCCAGCAGATTCTTTCAATTCACCAGATGAACCGTCTCTTATTGCTCGCAATTCAGCGAGCGCAGGGAGAACGTCGCCGTCTGTAGCTTTATTCAAAGCGGACTGAATATCTTTTTCAGAAAAAACGCCATCAAGTCGTTTAAAGCCGGCAATGGCTCTGTAACGATAATACGGTTGAATTCCTTTTTTCAAAATCTCCAGATAAGATTCAAGAGCTAAATCTTTTTTTCCTTCAATTTCCAAGAGCCGAGCATCCCAGTAAGCAAACGCTGAATTGTAATCTGATTTAGGAAAGCGGCGACGCGCCCAACTGAATATTTTTCTTGCTTCCGAACTTTTTCCATCTTCCAAAAATCCAAATCCTATCTTCCATGCGGCGTCATCAGCCCAAGATGATCGAGGAAACTTTTCGATAATTCTAGAGTACAAACGATGAGCCTCTTCCCGATCGTCACGCTTGTCTCTCAAACTTGCAATTCGAAAGAGAACATCATCTGTGAAAGAGGAATGAGGATATTCTTGAATAATATTTTGATACCACTTTTCAGCTTCTTTGTCTTCGCCCAGCCTCTGATGACAAAGAGCAATTCTATAATTGATAATATCTCTTGAGATTGATGTATTCATATCAAGCAAGCGTTTGAAATTGCCGACAGCAGTTCGAAAATCGTCAGCACGTTCATAACTTCGAGCAAGCTTAAAAATAAGTTTAGCGTCAGGATTGTTCTGCTCTGAAAGGATTTTTTCATAGAGTACGGCGGCAGTAAAAAAATCTCCGGCGTCGAATAAAATATCAGCATAATTTTTAAAATTATTTTCACTATTCGTAAGATTGATTATCACTCTAATAGCTTGCGCGGCAATTACAGGTTTATGATCGATAGCCGCAATTGGGTAAAGAATATTGAGAGCGGACGATGTATCGCCCTGCATAGCAATAAGCTCTGCTTTTTTTATTCTCATTTGAATACGTTCTGATTCTTCCGAAATATTCTCAATCGAATTACATGCTTCTATCGCCATATCAAAACGTTTTTCTAAAGAAGCAATATCTAAAATCCTAAGAAGAGCTTTTTTCGAAACCGAGCGATCTCTTCTTGCAGAAATCTTTTGAAGAAGTTTCAAGCCTGCATCGGTATCACCTTTTTCCAGAAGTGCTTCAGCTTTATAGCGTTCAATGTAGTGCGCAATCAAAGGCTCATTTGCAATAGCTAAATCAAAAGCCGATATTGCAGACTGATAATTTTTCTGTTCAAGTAAAGCTATCCCATCTTTGAAAGGATTGTCAGGAACAGATACAGGTTTTTCAAGAATAGAGAATGCATGAGCATATTCCAAATGCAACAAAGGGTTCGAAAATTTAGTCGAGCCCGAGATAATAGAAAGAAGTAAAACTGCGACTGCAATAGAGATATAACGTCGATTCATAAAAGCACTTCCAAAATTATTTTTGTCAATCGCAGAGCGAGTAGCGACATTTAAATTTATCGGCATTACTGAAAAGAAAATGAAGGTGCTAAACTTATGGTTTTACGAAGGGGCAGGTTCCTTTAAAAATTTCGCCGTTATTGAGTTTCGAAACGACTGCATTCTGAGTCGATGGATGAGCATCGTAAGCGGCTAAAGCGTAATTGCAGTCGAGGTCAAATAGAAAATACGGATCTCCGAACGAAATCACGCCAGTGTCAATAGGTATGCTTGAAATCACTGATTGCGATGGTCCTGAACGTCCACGCCATGCGCCCGGCATTGCGAAGACTGCAGTCACACACTTTTCATGATCAAACACTTCATCTTTTGTTGATATCTCTTTCCAACCAGCAGAAATAGCCGCTTGTCTGAATGGCGAAGGGTCAAGTCTTGCATCGTCCGACAGAATCATAAATGATGAAGGCTTTGTCGGAGCTCCTTTTATCAGTGTAATTGCAGAATTTGAAATAGACTCAACAATGTCGATGCCAAAAATTCTGTCTATTCTTTTTATTGACGGGTTCGGATCATCATCAAGCTGAGAAAGAACTGAAAAAACTTTTTCAGCATCTGTAGGGTAGAGCAAGATATCACACCCGGCTTTTACGGCTTTAATCGCCGCATCTTCCTCAGAAGTTCCGATCCCTGACATAATCAACGCATCAGTGATAACTACTCCATCGAATCCCATTTCTTTCCGCAATAAATCAGTGACGATACGCGATGAAAGCGTTGCCGGAAGCAAAGAGTCATCTATAGCAGGAACGGTCATGTGCGCAACCATAATTGATTTCACACAGGCAGATATCGCAGATTTAAACGGTTCAAGATGCTTAGTTTTAAATTCATCAGGGTCACGGGGACCTTCAGCAAGTTTTTCATGAGAATCAAAAATTGTACTTCCATGTCCTGGAAAATGTTTTGCGCAAGCGAAAGCACCGGCGGCTTGCGCTCCATGAATCCAGTTGCGAGACAATTCCGAAACTCTTTGAGAATCTGATCCAAAACTCCTCACATTTATGATTGGATTCAAAGGTTCAGTATTCACATCGCAGACCGGAGCAAAGATGAGATTCACGCCGACAGAAAGTGCTTCTTTAGCGGTAAGTCGACCAGCAAGGCAAGCCAGAGCAGACGCATCATACGACGCCGAGATCGCGGCGGCAGAAGGCAAACGGGTCAATCCTTCAAATTGCTGTCCGGCTCCGAATTCAAGATCAGCCGCAAAGAGAAGTCTTCTTCCTGAACGACGCAAAAGCTCTGAAGTTAAGTCGGCAATATCATCAGCTTTACCTCCAAAAATCAAAAAGCCGCAGGGGGAGATAGAGTCTAGCAATTTAAATGCTTTATCGCGTTCTTCAGAAAATGAATTTTTATCAAAGCGAAGCGCCGGCATAATTTTTTTGCCCCACGCAAAATTCTTATCCATAAAACACAACCGAATAATCCTTACACGAACCGTTTTCATAAACAAATTTTGCAGAGAAGAACTTTTCTTTATTCAACCAATCAATAAAAATTTTATCTCCATCCCACAGGTTGAGCTCTAATATCTTTTCATCGTCTATCCACTCCAAATCACCTTCAGGCGAATCGATTAATTCTCCTTCAAATTCAGTGACAATAAATACAAAGACATACCAATCTCTGCCATTAGCAAATTCCGGAAATGTAATTATTCCGCGCAAAGAAGGTTTTTTAATATCCAGTCCTGATTCTTCTTTCATCTCACGAATAACACATTCTTCGGGAGTCTCTCCAGCCTCAAGTTTTCCTCCCAATCCATTCCATTTTCCTTTATGCTCATCATTAAGTTTTTTGGTGCGATGAATCATCAAAGTTCGGCCATCTTTTTTTGCATAACAAAGAGTTGCTAAAATCCGTTCACGTTTCATATCAAACATTATTTCCTATCCTTCTTAATATCGTAAAGATACAAGTTGTAATTTTCAACGCAGACTAAAGCCTGTAGCTACCGTTGAAATATTTCATCATTACTTGCCCAGTAAGCGATTCCTTATTCAAGGCAATATCATGCGGAGAACCTATAGCTACAACCATTCCTCCTTTATCACCTGAGCCGGGTCCGAGATCAATAATCGTATCCGAATGAGCCATAATATCCGGATGATGCTCTACCACAATAACGGTATCTCCTCTATCAACAAATCTATCTAGCACACGAATAAGTATTCTTACATCATCAAAGTGCAGTCCTGTTGTCGGCTCGTCCATCACATAAAGAGACCTGCCCGAAGAAGTTTTTCCCAATTCAGACGCCAACTTCAAACGTTGAGCTTCACCGCCTGAAAGAGTGGTAGAGCTCTGGCCGAGCTGAAGGTATCCGAGTCCGACTTCACAAAGCATATTCAGCCATTTTTTTGCCTGAGGAATATTCGAAAAAAACTCAGCCGCATCTTCAATACTCATATTCAACACATCAGAAATTGAAAGTCCTTTGTATTTTACTTCTAATGTTTCACGATTATATCTCTTCCCCTTACATGCTTCACAGAGAACATAGACATCAGGAAGAAAATGCATTTCTACAGTTTTTACTCCGTCACCAGCACACTCTTCACATCTGCCTCCCTTCACATTGAAGCTAAATCTCCCCGGCAAGTAGCCTCGTTCTCGAGCCTCTTTCGTCATAGAGAACAGTTCTCTAATTACGGTAAATACTCCCGTATAAGTTGCAGGGTTAGAGCGAGAGCTTCTTCCGATTGGAGACTGATCAATGCAGATTATTTTGTCTATATTTTCAATTCCTTCGATTTTTTCAAAAGGCCCGGGTTTATCTGAACTCAAGCCAAGCTTGCGCCGAATCACAGGAACAAGAGTATCCATTACAAGTGAAGACTTACCCGATCCTGAAACTCCAGTAATGCAAATTAAATGTCCAAGCGGAAATGAGACAGAAATATTTTTGAGATTATTCGTCTTCACTCCGGAAATTCTGACGGAAGCGCGAGAATCTCTAGGTAATCTGTCGTGTTCAATTCTGCGTCTTCCGGAAAGATATGCGCCTGTCAAAGAATTAGAGTCAGCAGTAATTTCAGAAGGAGTTCCTTCAGCTATAATCATGCCTCCATGTTTTCCTGCGCCCGGCCCCATATCGATCACATAGTCAGCGGCTTCAATTGTGTCTCGATCGTGTTCAACTACCACAACAGTATTGCCAAGGTCTCTAAGATCTTTCAGCGTATTCAAAAGGCTCTCTGTATCGGCAGGATGCAGTCCAATCGAAGGTTCATCGAGCACATAAAGCACGCCGCGTAATCTCGATCCCAACTGAGTAGCCAATCTAATTCTCTGAGCTTCACCGCCGGAAAGAGTTGCCGCGTTTCGGTCAAGAGTAAGATAATCCAATCCAACTTCCTTTAGAAAATTCAACCTATTCTTTAATTCATCAATCAAGCGATCGGCAATTCTCATTTTTGTTGAATCCAATTTTAAAGAATCCAGCCACGAGTCTATCTCTCCTACCGTTTTCGACAGCAATTCAGGCAAACGCACTCCATCAACAGTGACTGCCCGGGATTCAGGTTTCAATCTTTCACCGCGGCATGCCTGGCAGATTTTCATCGACATGAAACCTTCAATCCATTCTCGAATGTAAGTCGATTTCGTCTCTTTATATCTTCTAACCAAATTTGGAATAACTCCCTCAAACTTGGTATTTATCTCTGCTTTAATTCTCTGGGAAATCCACGGCACTTTATATCTTCGTTCACCGCTTCCATATAAAACAATTTCTTGAAAGTGTTTCGGTAGATTTTTCCAAGGTTTATTCAAATCAACTTTTTCAGTCTTTGAAACGACCTTCAATGCCTTTCCATACCACTTCTCCTCAGCATTTTCACCCCATGCCGCAATTGCCCCATCAATAATCGAGAGTGCAGGATCACGAATCACCTTTTCGGAATCAATCTCAAAACGAACTCCAAGCCCAGAGCATTCAGAGCAAGCTCCATGAGGAGAATTGAAAGAAAAATGTTTAGGGTCAAGCGGTTCAAATCCAATGCCGCAATCCGGGCAGGCATTTTTTTCAGAATAAACTTGCCGAGAAGTTTCACTCGACTCAAGTTCAACCGCAACGATTCCGTTTGCCAATTTAGTCGCAATTTCTACAGCCTCATGGATACGAGATCTATTATCTTCAATGGAGAGAATTCTATCCACGACAACATCGATATCATGCCTGATATTTTTTTCCAATTCAGTCTTTTCATCTATCGTAACAATTTTTCCGTCGATCTTTATTCTTACAAAACCTTGACGCAATAATGTATCTAATTCTAATTTAAAGGTTCCTTTCTTTCCTGAAGCAATCGGAGCAAGAATTATGACCTTATCATTTTGATTAAGAGTCAGAACAGAATCGGTTATTCTTTCAATCGGCATAGCCATAACTTCTCTGCCGCAATCAGGGCAATGAGGAATTCCGACACGGGCCCAAAGAAGACGCATATGGTCATGTATCTCTGTAACGGTGCCGACAGTTGAACGAGGATTCCTCTGAGTAGTTCTCTGTTCAATTGCGATTGCAGGCGAAAGCCCCTCAATTGAATCAACGTCCGCCTTATCCATCTGCCCCAAAAATTGGCGAGCATAAGTAGAAAGGCTCTCTACATATCTGCGCTGGCCCTCAGCGTAAAGAGTATCGAAAGCAATCGAAGACTTTCCCGATCCAGACACTCCGGTAATAACCGTAAAAGTATTATGAGGAATAGAAACATTTATATTGCGGAGGTTATGAGCTCTTGCGCCTTTGATGACAATTGACGAAGAGCCTTTCGTTCTACTCTCCACCCTCTTCTTGAGCCTTTTGAGAAAGAATTGTGACATCGGAAACGGAATCGTTTTCATCCAGGCGTATCAAACGCACGCCTTGAGCATTTCTACCGGTCTCACGAATACCGGAAACATTCATTCGAATTACAACTCCGCCCTTTGTAGCGAGAATAATTTCGTCGGTATCCACAACTTCTCTAATGGCGACGACCTCACCGTTGCGTTCAGAAGTTTTTATATTGATAACTCCTTTACCTCCGCGGTTAGTCTTTCGATATTCTCCAACCGGAGTCTGTTTACCGTAGCCATTCATGCAGACGGAAAGAACAGAAGTGCCCGGCCGCATAACAACCATACCGACCACAACATCTCCATCTTCAAGTCTGATGCCATAGACACCTGTTGCAGTGCGTCCCATCGGCCTGACCTTAGTTTCAGAGAAACGAATTGCCATACCTTTCTTAGTTCCAAGCACAATATCGGAGGTTCCATCTGTTAAGCGAGCTTCAATCAAAGAATCTCCTTCTTCTAAAGTTAGTGCAATAATACCGCTAGCTCGCGGATTGCTGTATGCGGAGAGCGCGGACTTTTTAACTACTCCATTTCGAGTTGCCATAAAAATATATCTATCATCATCGAATTTATCAACCGGCACAAAAGCGGTTATCTTGTCGCCCGAAGCAAGCTGAATCAAATTTACAATAGCTTTGCCTTTAGCGGCTCGCCCCACCTGCGGAATATCATAAACTTTCAGCCAATGACAAGTTCCTTTTTCAGTAAAGAAAAGAATAAAATTATGAGTTGAGGCAGTAAGAATGTGTTCAACAAAATCCTCCTCTTTAGTCTCCATGCCATTAACTCCGCGGCCTCCGCGTTTCTGAGCCCTATAGCCTGTAAGAGGAAGCCTCTTGATATATCCGGCATGAGAAATTGTTATGACCACATCCTCATCTTTGATTAAATCCTCAGGCTTGAAATCAGTCACATTCATATCAACTATTTTCGTTCTTCGCTCATCGCCAAATTCTTTCTTTAATTCAGAAATTTCATTTTTAATAATCGAAAGTATCTCACGCTCGTTAGCGAGAATGAATTTCAGTCTCTCGATCTCTTTCAGAAGGTCTGCCAACGCTCTTTCTTCTTCGATTCGTTCAAGGCTTGTGAGTCTATGCAATCTCAAATCAAGAATCGCTTTAGTCTGCGCATCTGAAAAAGAAAATTTCTTTATCAATTTTTCATGCGCATCTTCGCGATTTTTCGATTTTCTTATCAGAGCAATGATCTCGTCGATATTCGCAATAGCCTTAAGAAGTCCTTCTTTGATATGAGCATCAGCTTCTGCTTTTTTTAGAAGAAATTCGCTTCTCCGTTTTATTACAACCTTTCGATGATTTATGTAATGATCGATTATTTCGCGAATGCCCATGACCATTGGTTTATTGTTAACCAAAGCGAGCATAATTATTCCGAAGGTATCAAGCATCTGTGTATGTTTCTGAAGAAGGTTTAGAATTTGCTGAGGCATTGCATCACGTTTAAGTTCGATGACCATTCTCATTCCGTCTCTGTCAGATTCGTCCCTGATATCAGAAATTCCTTCTATCTTCTTTGCTCTGACCAGATCAGCTATCTTAATAAGCAATTGAGCTTTGTTAACTTGATAAGGCAGTTCAGTAACGATTATCGCCTCGCGGCCGTCCAGTTCTTCCACACCGGCAACTGCTCCAAGTTGAAGCTTGCCTCTGCCTGTGGTATATGCTTCTCTAATGCCATCACGTCCGAATATGATTCCCCCTGTCGGAAAATCAGGGCCCGGCATAACCTTCAAAATGTCATCTATTGTTGTCGATGGATTATCTATAATCAGAGTAATAGCATCAACAAGTTCACCAAGATTATGAGGAGGAATATTAGTTGCCATTCCGACTGCAATACCGGCCGAACCATTTAATAGAAGGTTAGGAAGTTTTGCCGGAAGAACGAGCGGTTCATTGTGAGAGCCGTCAAAATTCGGAATGAAATCAACTGTTTCCCTGTCAATATCAGACAGGAGTTCAGAAGAGAGTTTTTTAAGTTTCACCTCTGTATATCGGTATGCAGCCGCGGAGTCGCCATCAACCGAGCCAAAGTTACCTTGACCGTCTATTAGAGGATAGCGCAGAGAAAAAGTTTGAACCATTCGAACAATAGAATCGTAAACTGCAGAGTCACCGTGCGGATGATATTTTCCTAAGACTTCTCCGACTACTGCCGCAGATTTTTTGTATGCCTTCTCATGAGTAAGTCCAACCTCGTTCATGGCGTAAAGAATTCTTCTGTGAACCGGCTTTAATCCGTCTCTTACGTCAGGCAAAGCCCTGCCCACAATTACGCTCATAGCGTAATCTAAATATGAATCCTTCAGTTCGTCTTCAATATATGTATGTTCTATTATCTCTTTGTCGCCGTTCATGTTATATGTCCAAATTCTTTACGTCTCGAGCATGACGCTCGATAAATTCACGCCGAGGTTCTACTTCTTCACCCATTAACTTTACAAACATCTTATGAGCCTCAATATCAGAATCAATATTCACCTTTAGCATAATCCGCTGGCTAGGATCCATAGTAGTCTTCCAGAGCTGTTCCGGATTCATCTCGCCCAATCCTTTATATCTAGTCACTTTTGCGCTCTGACCAAAATGTTTTACCTTGGCATCTTTTTCATCTTCGCTGAAGACATAATATTCTTCTTTGCCTTTAGCGATTCTATAAAGCGGCGGCTGAGCAATATAAAGATGTCCTTCCTCTATCAGTGCCTTCATCTGCCTGTAAAAGAAAGTCATCAATAAAGTTCTGATATGAGCTCCATCGACATCGGCATCGGTCATTATCACGATTTTATGATAACGTAGTCTTGAGATATCAAAATCGTCTTCGCCGATTCCGGTACCGATCGCAGTAATCAACGTTCTTATTTCCTCATTCGAAAGCATCTTATCGATTCTTGCTTTTTCTACATTCAAAATTTTTCCGCGCAGAGGAAGAATAGCCTGAAATCGCCGATCCCTGCCTTGTTTTGCAGAGCCGCCTGCAGAATCTCCTTCGACTATATAAAGTTCACATAGAGAAGGATCCTTTGCAGAGCAATCCGCAAGTTTTCCAGGAAGTCCTCCGGACTCGAGCGCGCTCTTTCTGCGCACAAGCTCTTTTGCTTTTCTGGCGGCGTCGCGTGCCGTACTTGCAGAAATTCCTTTTTCGACAATTCTCTTTCCTATAGAAGGGTTTTCCTCGAGAAAAGTATTTAATCCGTCGTTGATAACAGACTCAACAATTCCTGCTACTTCGCCGTTTCCAAGTTTTGTTTTGGTCTGACCTTCAAATTGAGGATCAGGAACCTTAACGGATATGACCGCAGTCAAGCCTTCACGAATATCTTCGCCTTGAAGAGCGGCATTGTCTTTTTTAAAAAGATTATTCTTTCGAGCGTATCTGTTTATTGTGCCTGAAAGCGCCTTTCTGAAGCCAACTAAATGAGTTCCGCCCTCATGAGTATTAATGTTGTTTGCAAAAGAAAATACGTTGTCGTCATAACCCAAATTATATTGAATTGAGGCTTCAACAACCACATTTTCAGAAGCGCCTTCGACATGAATTACTTTGTTATACAAAACTTGAAGTCCTTCATTCAAATACTTAACAAAGTCATCAATACCGCCCTTCTGAAAATATTCTTCTTCAGTTCCAGTGCGTTCATCTTTGATAGTAATTTTTAAACCACTGTTCAGAAACGCAAGTTCACGGAGTCTTGTAGACAGAGTCTCAACGCTGTAATCGATGTTTTTGAAAATCTCCTTATCTGCTAGAAACGTGACCTTTGTTCCGCGTTTTTTGCATGTGCCAATTTCCTTCACTTGATTTTTAGGTGCTCCGCGAGCATACAATTGAGAATAAATTTTTCCTCCGCGATAAACCTCGACTTCAAGCTGTTCCGAAAGAGCATTGACGCACGAGACTCCGACTCCGTGCAGTCCTCCGGAAACTTTGTATGCCTGATGATCGAACTTTCCTCCGGCATGAAGCTTTGTCATGACCACTTCAAGAGCGGAGATTTTTAATTGAGGATGAATATCAATCGGTATTCCGCGGCCGTTATCTTCTACGCTGACTCTGTTATCAGAGTGTATTACAACCTCGATATTGTCACAGTGTCCGGCCATCGCCTCATCAATCGAGTTGTCAACCACTTCATAAACAAGATGGTGCAGACCTCTCGGTCCGGTCGATCCGATGTACATTGCAGGCCGACGTCTGACGGCCTCGAGTCCTTCCAATACAGTAATTGTATCTGCAGTATAAGTTTCAGCTGATGTCAACTTCATTCACTCCCAAAAATATATCAAATTATTGTATCAATTTTTATCCAATTTACCATAACTTTAAGTTGTTTTTTTTGATATTAAGGGGATAAAATCGCAATAAATGCCGATAATTGTAAAGAATTGCGGAGTTTTATAGAACATGGAGGTCATAATGTCTATCACAAAACAAAATAAACGAACGAAGAATAAAAAAATCCGAGTTGCGATCATCGGAGTAGGAAACTGTGCTTCGTCATTGGTGCAAGGCATCGAGTATTACAGGCGCAGAAAAAACAACGGTATCGTCGGGCTCATGCATGAGTCTGTCAGCAGATATAAGCCGGAAGACATTCAATTTGTAGCGGCATTTGATATCGACAAACGCAAGGTCACAAA
>Ga0066636_10000394_pt1 | contig 23475 bp, 21 predicted proteins | sample CryGeyCG2014_080_2_FD_62736 | JGI IMG/M metagenome (GOLD analysis project Ga0066636, IMG submission 62736) | Groundwater microbial communities from aquifer - Crystal Geyser CG07_land_8/20/14_0.80 | ecosystem: Environmental > Aquatic > Deep subsurface > Groundwater | place: USA: Utah: Grand...
ATAACAATTAGAGTCTTCCCCGGATGATAGAGGGCATGAGCGACTTCAAGCATTCGCAGCGTTACCGGATCTTTCGGATTTCCTGCAACAATGACCTGAAAGGATCCCCCCAGAAGGTATTCTGCGGCCATCAGCATCAACGGTGCGGCGATAGGGCTTTGACGCATGGTCGGGACCACAGATTGAACGGTGGCTTCGGCTGCTTCAAGAAACGCGTTATTTTGGGTAAACCGGTAGAGCCGAAACAGCGCCAGTGCCGCCGTGGAAGCCGCCGATGGGATGACCCCGTCATGAATTTCTTTGATTCGGGTGGTGCGTTCCTGTTCCGATACCGGGTTCATGAAAAAGCCCCCATGCTCTCGATCAAAAAAGATATCGATCAGAATTTGGGCAAGGGTTGAGGCCCGGTGAAGCCATTGGATATCAAAGTCGGCTTCGTAGGTATCGAGCAGCCCTTGGATATAGGCGGCATAATCTTCCGCCATACCGGGAATTTTACGTTCTCCTTCCCGCCAAATTCGGAAAAGACGCTTCTCTTTTTCATCGTAAAGATATTTCCAAATAAATTCCGCCGCTTCCTTTGCCCGGGATAAATAGGATGCCTTCTTGAACACCTGATACGACAAGGCCCAGGCGGAAATCATGAGCCCGTTCCATGCCGTGATGATCTTGTCGTCGAGATGGGGTCTGGGCCGTCGATCTCTTTCCTCCAAGAGGCGGTTTCGGGCTGCATCAAGAATCACCGTAACCGATTCTTCCGGGATCTGAAACCGCTGTGAGGTTTCTTTAGGGGTATGGGCTTGAAAGAGGATATTTTTTCCGAAAAACTCTCCGTGGGGATCTTCAAGGGCATTTCCGGCAGGCAGGACACCATAGTGGTACGAAAAAAGCGCCGCCTCTTTCTCGCCGAGTACTTCAACAATTTCGGGCAGAGTCCACACGTAGAACGCTCCTTCCCGCTTTTCGACAGATTCGGTGGATCCTTTCCCATTTTTTGTAGTATGTGGGAGGCTGTCGGCATCCTGGGCGCTGTAAAATCCGCCCTTCGGATATGTCATTTCTCGATCAACCCAGGCGAGGGTTTCCTCGGCGATTTTTTTGAAAAATGAGTTTTGGGTGATTTGAAACGCCGTAAGATAGTTGAGAACCAGTTGAGCATTGTCGTAAAGCATCTTTTCAAAATGGGGGATGCGCCACCGGCTGTCGGTGGCATACCGATGAAATCCTCCCCCTAACGAATCGTAAATCCCACCTTCGGCCATGCTTTTCAGGGTATGAAGGGCCATATCCAGCGCCTGTTGACCCTCCTGGGATCCGCCGCTTCCCTTTTGCGAAGCCCTGTTAAAAAAATAGAACAGAAACGCCTGGATGGGCGGGGAGGGAAATTTTGGGGCCGGGGAAAAGCCTCCCCATGCCGGATCATACCGCTTTTCTAAAGCCTGGTAAGCTTCCTCCAAAAGATGCGCTTCCATGGGGGAAGTCGTCTTATCCCCAACCAGGTGCTTCCGGATCAGGGTGTCGAGTTCATCGGCAGAGTTTAATATCTTTTTCCGTTGACTCGGGTCTTTCCAGGCTTTTGCCAGGAGCTCAAGGATGTCCTGCCAGGAGGTGATACCGGGCCGGCGTTTGGGCGGAAAATAAGTACCCCCATAAAACGGTTTCAGGTCGGGGGTTAAAAAAACGTTCAGGGGCCATCCGGCGGATCCACGGATCGCTGATACCGCCGTGATATAAATCTGGTCCAGATCCGGTCGTTCTTCCCGATCCAGCTTGATGCAGACGAAATGATTGTTCATAAGATGGGCGATCTCGGAATCGCTGAACGATTCCCGCTCCATGACGTGGCACCAGTGGCACGTCGAGTACCCGATGGAAAGCAGGATAGGCCTGTCTTCCGTTTTAGCCCGCATCAAAGCTTCCGGCGACCAGGGGTACCAGTCCACAGGATTGTAAGCGTGCTGGAGCAGGTAAGGGCTCTTTTCGTGAATCAGGTGATTCGGCTGATTCTCTTTATTTTGTTGCATTTCGGTCATCAAAAAAATCCCTTGCACTGTTCAAGCGGCATGGGGTCCGATCATGGATCGAGTTTTTCCAGTTCCTTCATCAGGACCCCGAAATCCGGTCTCTGATTGATATCGTGTACGTCAATATACCGTATGATTCCCTTTTTATCGATGACGAAGAGGGCCCGTTCGCTGGTTCCGTCTGTGCGCAAAACTCCGTATCGATCGGCCGTCGCCCCATGAGGCCAGAAGTCGGAAAGGACCTCAAACCAAAGCTCTCCCATCTGTTGGGTCCAGGCAAAAAGAGTAGGCGCGTTGTCCACCGTAATCCCTAAGAGTATGGAGTTGTGCATTTCGAAGAGGTCCTTGACGATATTATATCCGGGCCACTGATCCGAGCATACCGGGGTCCAAGCGGCCGGAACAAAGGAAAGCACGACATTTTTAAATCCTTTAAAAGAACTGAGGGATATCCGTTTCCGGTGAAGGTTGGCGAGGGTGAAATCCGGGGCCGTATCCCCTACCCTGACTTTCAGGACGCTGTCCACGGGTTTGAGTTTACCGGGATTGAAAATCGTATCTTTAAAAGCTTCGGACGTGGCAAATGAAACTCCGGATAAAAGGAGCAACAGGAAAGGGAAAAACGCCAGGGTGAATAATCGTTTCATGGGGTACCTCCTTTTCGGATACCGGCTGCCTGGAGGAGCTGGTTCAAGAATTTTTCAGGGCTTTCGAATCCGCCGAGCTTGGAAAAAAAGACCGTATGAGTTCTATCCGTATTTTTCCTAACGCCTATAAAGTAAGGGGTTCTGACTTCGCCGATCTTTTTATGGATGGAAAAATCCCCGTCTTCAAAAAGAGGAAAGGGGACCTGATACTTTTTGCGAAACACTTCCACCTCGGCGGTGCTGTTTCCAGCCCCGATTCCGATAAGTTTTATCTTATTTTTAAGGGATGGATCGGCGTTGACCATCTCGAAAAAACGATTCATAGAGGGAGCCTCCCTCTGACAGAAAGGACAATACATGCTGAAAATTTCAATGATTACCATTTCCGATTGGATATCCGTTATTGAGAAAGCGGTTTTTCCTTCAACACCCAGGTAAATTCGAAATTCCGAATTATCCGGGACCGTCAGGCTGAAATCGGGGAGTGCTTGACCCATTGTGGGTCCCTGGGGTTCCGTTGCAGCCGCGCCGGTCCCAAATAAAAAACATGCGGCGATGAGAGATGCCAAAAAACGTTTCATATCTTTCCTCCTTTTAGTGATCTCTTTGCGGTCCTATTTTATCGATTTAAAAGATTTTTTCACAAACCTGATTTTTTCACAACCTTTTATAAGTTATTCGCTTCGAATCTTCTTGACAAAAGATACCTTGAGCACTAATGTTATTAGTAATTATTATTAAATGTCAAGGGGCCAAAGTTCTTTTTCACAGTTTCGTTTTAAACAGAACCATCCGTAAGCGGCCATCATGCTCTTCTCGCAGGTGCTATAACCCGAATTCAAACCGACCTTTTTATGGAGGAATCATGGAGAAAGAAAAAAAGGGAAAAAAAGAGGTAATCAACAGCAGGTATTTCACCACGTGTGAAGCCACTGCCCAGATGCTGGAAAAAGCGGAAAGAGACGGCGTTGAAATCGCATTTCATCGGGCGGCAAGCATGAAGGCTTGCCCCATCGGGGCGGATTCTGCCTGCTGTAAGCATTGTGCCATGGGACCCTGCAGGCTAAATGCCAAGGATCCCTACAGCAAAGTCGGAGTCTGCGGGGCAACCATCGATACCATCATGTCGAGGAATTTCGCCCGGATGGTGGCGGCAGGGTGTGCCGCTCATACGGATCACGGAATGAGCATGCTCGACCTTTTCCGTGAAGTCGTCAATGGAAAAATTCAAGACTACAAAATTAAAGACACCCTTAAACTTGAGGAAGTGGCAAAGTCGGTCGGCATCGAAACCGATGGGCGGGAAGTTATTGATATCGCAAAGGATCTCTATAAAGAGTTGGAGCGAACCTATACACAAATCGAAGGAGAGATTCCGTTTGTCAATCGGGTGCCGGAAAAAACTTTGGAGACCTGGAGAAAACTCGGCATCGTCCCGAGGGGTGCCATGAGAGAGATCATGGAAATCATGCACCGAACTCACATGGGGGTCGACCAACACTATGAGAACATGACCAAACAGTGCAGTCGAACCGCACTGGCGGACGGCTGGGGCGGTTCAATGGTGGCAACCGAGATTTCGGATATCCTTTTCGGTACTCCTTCACCGGTTGCCATCGAAGTCAATATGGGTGTTCTCAAGGAGGATCAGGTCAACATCATCGTCCATGGTCATGAGCCCAATCTTTTCGAGTCGATGATCGAATCGGTCAAGGAATCAACGCTGCTCGAAGAGGCTAAAAAGGCCGGAGCCAAGGGGATTAACCTGGTCGGAATGTGTTGCTCCGGTGCGGAGGTTTTAGTGAGGCATGGCATTCCGCATGCCGGAAATTTCATGTCTACAGAGGCGGTGCTGATTACCGGGGCCGTGGATGTCATGTGTGTGGATGTTCAGTGCATTAAACAGGGGCTCGCAAAAGTGGCCGACTGCTACGGCACCTATTTGATAACCACGAACCCGAGATGTCACATCGAAGGAGCAATCCACATCGAATTTCATGACCATGATCCCAAGAAATGCACCGATGAAGTCGTCATCAAGGCCATAACCCGGTTTAAAAACCGAACGGCAAAGATCGAAATCCCCAAGAGACGCGATATCGGCGTACACGGTTTTTCTCATGAATACATTCAGTACATGCTGGGCGGGACGTTCCGATCTTCCTATACGCCTTTAAACGACAATATCATCAACGGGCGAATCCGGGGTGTGGCCGGTGTGGTGGGATGCACCAACCCTCGGGTGAAACAGGATTACGTTCACGTTGAATTGGTCAAAGAGTTGATCAAAAATGATGTCCTGGTGGTCCAGACCGGGTGTTCCCAGATCGCTTTGGCCAAGGCGGGCCTCACGACGCCCGAGTCGGCGGTCCTGGCCGGCCCCGGCCTTCGTGAAGTCTGTGAAACCGTTGGAATGCCGCCTGTACTCGGTATCGGCTCCTGTGTGGACAACAGTCGAATCCTGATCGCTTGTGCAGAGATGGTAAAAACTGGCGGGCTGGGAAACAGTATTGCCGATCTACCGGTGGCCGGGGCAGCTCCGGAGTGGATGAGTGAAAAGGCGATCAGTATCGGTCAATATTTTGTCGCCTCCGGGGTTTTCACCGTTTTTGGTGTGACATTCCCCATCGTCGAAAATACGAAATTTTATAATTTGCTTTTTGACGGACTAGAGAAGCAGGGCTTAGGTAAGTGGGGGTTCACGCCGGACCCCTATGAAATGGCTCGGATGATGATCGAACACATCGATAAAAAACGAAAAGCCCTTGGTATCGATAAGGCCAGGGACCGGGTTCTCATGGACATGGCCGATCGACAGAAGCTCGAAGTAGCCTAAGGCGTCGGGACTTGAATTGGCCGAACAAAGGGCTTCCTTTAGGGGAGGCCCTTTGTGTTTCCGGCTAACGGGAAATATTCGGATGACGGTCCAGAAACCGGTAAAGGGTGGCTCGGCCCACGCCCAGGAGGGCGGCGGCCCGGTATTTGTTGCCACCTGCGTCTTTGAGGGCATGGCGCACCTGGAACACATCCAGTTTCCGTGTGGGGCCCCGCTGCAACGTTTTGGATTTGCCGTCTTTCAGCTCCAGGGGGAGATCTTCGAGCCGTATTTCTGTGCCGTTGCATTTGACGATGGCAAACTGGACCGCGTTCTGCAGTTCTCTCACATTGCCGGGCCAGTCATAGTCCATTATACAAGCCAGAGCTTCCCGTGAAACCCTAAGCCTGCTTTGAGCATAGGTTTGAGAGGCTTCCTTGAGGAAATGTTCGATCAGAAGTGGGATATCGGTCTTTCGTTCCCTTAGGAGTGGAATTCGGATAGGAATAACGTTGAGCCGGTAATACAAGTCTTCACGGAATGCTTTTTTAAAAACCGCTTGCTTGAGATCGACATTGGTGGCGCTGATGACCCGCACATCCACGGAGGTCATGTTCTCCGCCCCGACCTTTTCGATGACTCTTTCCTGCAAAAACCGCAATAACTTGACCTGCATGGGTTTGGACAGTTCGGATATCTCGTCCAGAAAGAGGGTGCCGCCGTTTGCCAGTTCGAAGCGACCTTTCTTGTCCCGGATGGCACCGGAAAAAGCCCCCTTGATATGCCCGAAAAGCTCGCTTTCGATGAGCCCCTCCGGAATGGCCCCGCAATTGATGGGTACAAAGGGTTTGTTGCCCCGTTGACTTTCCCGGTGGATGGCCGAAGCCACCAGTTCTTTTCCCGTGCCCGTTTCCCCATAAATATTCACCGGATAGTCGTATCCTGCAACATTCCGGATTTGCTGAAACAACTGCAGCATCTTGACGTGGTTTCCGATAATGCCGGAAAACCCGGTCAGCCTCCCGGTTTTCATCTGAAGATCCACCAGGTCCGTGGTATCTTGAAAAGAGGCCAGGACTCCGAAAAAGTTTCCGCTGCCGTCGTCCATGCAGGAGACGCTCATATCGATTACCCGGATATCCCCGGCTTTGGTGGTGATGTGGAGCGTGTATTCGTCCCGATCGACCAGGGTGGGGTTTTCATGGAAAAAAGCGCAATGGTCCCCGCAAAAAGGCCCTCCGAACGCCTCGTGGCAGTCTTTTCCCAGGACCTCTTCCCGGGAAAATCCGGTAATCCGTTCGGCTTCTTTATTAAAAAACAGAATCCGCCGTTTCAAATCGTGGGCGATGATTCCTTCCTTGAGGTTATCCAAAACCCGTTTCAGGGTTTTTCGACTGGATATGAACCGATCGATACTCAAAGCAGGGCCTTTCTTAAAAGACCATTTCTCTTACAGCATGATGTGTTTTAATGGGGAAACCAAGACAAGTTTATGCTATATTCTACTAATGGATGTTTCCGGTCGAGAGTGCTGATTTTATTTTTTTTTTGTATATCTCGACAGGCTTTTAAAGTCAAACGCAACGATATCGACGAAGCACTTCGGATGCGATTGCTTACCTTGTCATGTTTTTTATGCAACTGCAGGGTTTGCTTTCTGATGGCAAACAGACCCCCTCGTTGTCATCTTTCAGAGATTCCCGGGAGGACGTCCAAAATTCTATTGAATCTTCAGATATTTTTTCTTAAGTAAAATAGGTTATATGTCAAATCTAAAATCCGAAATAAAAGAGAGGGATTATGAAAGTACTGGTGAGTGACAACCTGGGAGGGGCTGGAATCGATATGCTTCAAGCGGAAGAGGGGATTGAAGTGGATGTCAAAACAGGACTTTCCCCGGACGCGTTGAAGGAGATTATCGGCCAATACGACGCATTGGTCATCCGCAGTGCCACGAAGGTGACCGGAGACATCATCCATGCGGCTTCACGGTTGAGGGTCATCGGCCGGGCCGGGATCGGTCTGGACAATGTGGATATACCAACAGCCACCAAGCGGGGGATCGTGGTCATGAATACCCCCACCGGGAATATCGTCACCACCGCCGAACATGCCATCGCCATGATGCTTTCCCTCACCCGCAACATCCCACAAGGTACCGCCTCCCTGAAAGAGGGCCGGTGGGAGAAGAAAAAACTTCAGGGGAAGGAAATATTCAATAAAACCCTCGGGTTGATCGGGTATGGTAAAATCGGATCCATCGTCGCGGATCGAGCCAGGGGTCTAAAAATGCGCGTGGTGGTGTATGACCCCTACGTGACACCGGCGCGCATCGGCGCCGATGGTTTTGAGTCCGTCACCCTGGAATCCCTGTATCAACAGGCCGATTACATTACCGTCCACGTCCCCAAGATGAAAAGCACCCTGGGATTGATCAACAAGGACGCCTTTTCAAAAATGAAGAACGGGGTGATGATCATCAATTGCGCCCGGGGCGGTATCGTGAACGAAAAAGACCTTTTTGAAGCCATTAAAAGCGGCAAGGTGGCCGGTGCGGCTCTGGATGTTTTTGAGACCGAGCCCCCCGAAAACTCACCGCTTTGGACGCTGGATCGCGTGATAGGAACCCCGCATCTGGGTGCTTCGACCGAAGAAGCGCAGAAAAACGTAGCCGTGGATGTGGCAAGGCAGATCATCGACTATCTTAAACACGATACCATCGTCAACGCGGTGAATGTACCTTCCGTTTCCGGGGAACTCTTGGTCCGGCTCGATCCCTTCCTTACCCTCGGAGAACGGATGGGGATGTTACAGGCTCAACTGACCCGTGGCCCGATTCAGGAGGTGGGTATCGTCTACAATGGGGATTTCCGGGATTTGGATCTTACGCCTGTCACGACGGCGATTCTCAAAGGGCTTTTGACACCCATGGTGAAGGATGCGGTGAATTTCGTTAACGCGCCGGTAATTGCCAAAGAACGAGGGATAAAGGTCAAGGAAACGACCAGTCCCGATGCGGAAGATTACATCAACCTGATCACGGTCAAAGCTGTCTCCACGGAGATGACCAATACGATTGCCGGGACGATTTTCGGAAAAATGGATGTTCGGATCGTCATGATTAACGATTTCCGTCTTGAGCTGACCCCTGAGGGTCATATGTTGCTGATTTACAATCAGGACAAGCCGGGCGCCATCGGCAGTGTGGGCATGACTTTGGGAAGACATCAGATCAATATCAGCCAGATGCAGGTCGGACGGGATCGATTTGGAAATAATAATATCATTTTTTTGAAGACGGATACCCAGATTCCGGATTCCGTTCTGGAAGAGTTGAAGTCTCTTGCGCTTATCAGCTTGGTCTACCCGCTTTCTTTTTAGATTAAAACGCGGTTTTAGAGTGTGGATACAAGCTTCTAACACCAACTGCGACCAGCATAGGAGATCGGAAATGGCCGAAGAGAAAAAGGATTTTGTCGTCAAAGACCGAAGGTTTTCCAGCGCAGAGGAGCCCGGGGAAGAGAAAAAACCCGAAACTTCCGCAAAACCCGAGAAAGAGGCTAAACCGGAACCCGGGGCTTTTGACTCCAAAACGGTTCCGGAAAAGGAGCCCCAGCTGCCGGAGATTAATTTTGCCACCTTCATTCTTTCGTTACACTCCTCGGCTCTGGTGCACTTGGGCATCATCGAGAATCCGGCAACCGGGGAAAAAACCAAGAGCCTGGGATTGGCGAAACAAACCATCGATATTTTAGGGATCATTGAAAAAAAGACACAGGGAAATCTGGAAGCGGATGAAGAGAGCCTTCTGAAAAACATTCTCCATGATTTAAGGCTCATGTATGTCAAGGAAAAAGGGTAAGCCTCTGAAAATCCGGTCACCGGCCAAGATCAACCTGTTTTTGCATGTTGTCGGAAAGCGTCCAGACGGTTACCATGAACTGGTGACGCTCATGTGTCCTGTGAGTCTTTACGACACGCTCACGCTCGATTTCAGCGGGAGGGAGCTTTCCGTGACCTGCGATGACACGCGTGTTCCGCAGGATGAGTCCAACCTGGCCTATCGGGCTGCAGCGGCGTTTTGGGATCGAGCGGGCCATGATGTTCGGCGCGAGATGGGAGGTGTCCGGATCGATATCGAAAAGCGCATTCCGGTGGGCGCCGGATTAGGGGGCGGAAGCAGTAACGCCGCATCGGTCCTTTTAGGTCTCAACAGGCACTTTGGAAACGCGATCTCTTTGCCCGACCTTTTTGCCGCGGGGTTTTCCATCGGCGCGGATGTCCCGTTTTTTATTTATGGGAAACCGGCCGTGGCCACCGGTGTCGGTGAGATTCTCGAAGCGTATGACGGGCTGACTCCTTTTTTTCTTATATTGATATTTCCGGGGTTCAGCGTGTCCACCGCCGAGATCTTTCAGGAATTAGATTTGGGATTGACAAAACCTGAAAGAAAAACTAAAGAGATACCTTTTACAAAAGGCGAATTTGATCCCAGACACCACCTTTATAACGACTTGGAGCGGGTGACGACGAAACGCCATGAGCAAGTGCTTCACATGAAGGAAGCGTTGATGATTCAGGGTGCAATCGGTGCGCTGATGACAGGGAGCGGTCCCACCGTTTTTGGACTGTTCGATAGCCAGGATAGGGCTCTGAAGGCGAAAGATACACTGAAAGATAGGCCCGGATGGAGTTTTTTTCTTGCCGAAATGATCGTATAAGGCAGGCAGGAATTCCTGAGGACATTTGGACACAATGAGTATACAAATTGGGGCGTCGTCAAGTGGTAAGACACAGGATTTTGGTTCCTGGATTCGGAGGTTCGAATCCTCCCGCCCCAGCCACCGCCTTTAAATGGCATGGTACGGAGAATGCTGAGAAAGAAAGCGGCTTAGATGGCTGATTTTGCAATATTTTCAGGAAACTCTAATCCTGAACTGGCGCAAAAAATCTGTGCATACTTGAAGGTTCCCCTCGGTGGGGCAAAGGTCAAGCGGTTCAGCGACGGAGAGGTGCAAATCGAGATTCAGGAAAACGTCCGCTTAAAAGACATTTTTGTGGTTCAGTCCACCTGTCCCCCGGTAAACGACAATCTCGTTGAATTGCTCCTCATGATTGATGCTTTCAATCGATCTTCGGCCCGACGCATTACGGCGGTGATCCCTTATTATGGGTACGCTCGTCAGGATAAGAAGGTGGCCCCACGAGTACCCATCAGTGCCAAGCTGGTGGCAGATCTTTTGACTGTGGCCGGGGCCAACCGATTGATTACAATGGACCTTCACGCCGGTCAAATCCAGGGTTTTTTCAATATCCCGGTGGACAACCTTTTTGCCGCTGCGGTCACCATCAACTATTTAAAAACTAATTTTAATCAGGATGCCGTCATTGTTTCACCGGATGCCGGCGGCGCCGAGAGAGCCAGGGCCATCGCCAAAAGGCTCAACGCGGGATTAGCCATCGTCGACAAACGCAGGGATGCCCCCAATATGGCCAAAGCCATGGCTGTTATCGGAGATGTGAAGAAAAAGATCGCCATCATCGTAGATGATATGATAGATACAGCAGGAACCCTGACTGAGGCAGCATACGCCTTGGTAGATCACGGTGCTCGTGAGGTGCATGCTTGCTGCACACACGCGGTGCTTTCGGGACCGGCAGTGGATCGGATTAATACATCCCGCATCAATACCGTGATCGTAACGGATACCATTCCGCTGAATGAGAAATCCTGTTTATGTAAAAAAATCAAAGTGTTATCCATAGCGGAATTGGTGGGCGAGGCGATCATCCGGAGCCATACCGGAGAATCCGTCACGTCTTTATTTGTATAAGCAAAAGAATTAAAAGGAGGATTCACTTTTGGAAATACTGGAACTGACATCTACCGCCAGAACAGCGGTCGGAAAGGGCGTCGCCCGAAAACTCCGGAGAGAAGGAAAGATTCCTGCGGTACTTTACGGGCCAGGCAGTCAACCGGTCCCGCTGACCATTTCGATCAGCAGCGTGGATCGAGTGCTCAAGCGGAAATCGGCGGGTCGATCAATTTTCAATCTTTCAATTCAAGACGGAGGCACCACATCCCGGACGGTCATGATCAAAGACATTCAACGCGATCCGGTATCGAGAAATTTTCTTCATATCGATTTCTACGAGATCGATATGAATCGAAAGATCCGAGTCAGCGTGCCGTTGATGACCAAAGGAAAGGCCAAGGGCGTTGAAAACGGCGGGATACTTCAGATCATCCGGCGGGAGATTGAAATCCTGTGCCTGCCCACGGAGATTCCTGATTCCATCGAGATCGATGTGGAACCCTTGGATATCGGGGATGCCATTCATGTCAAGGAAATTGTTCCGCAGGGGAATATCGAGATACCGGCTGAAACCAATTATACGGTAGTGACCGTGGTCACTCCGAAGTTGGCGGAACCCGAACCGGAAGAAAAAGCCGAAGAAGAGGCGGTTGAAGAGGGTGCGGCCGAAGAAGAAGCCGGTGAACCCGCCACAGAGAAAGCTTAATCCGGAGCCCATCGATGAGGGCGGACGTGTGCATCTGGTGGTCGGACTGGGAAATCCCGGAAAGGTGTATCGGAAAACCCGCCACAATACCGGTTTTGAGGTTCTTGACGCGCTGGCAGATCAATTTTCGATCCCGATCCACCAAAGGGCGAAGGAGGTTGTTTTTGGAACCGGAATCATTGAGGGATACGACGTCATCCTCGCAAAACCCCAGGGATATATGAATCGAAGCGGTCAATCGGTTCGGCGGTTGTGTAACGATTTCAAGATATGGAGTGAAGCGGTTTTGGTGATCCACGATGACATCGACATCACTCTCGGAAACATAAAAATTAAAGAGAAAGGAGGGCATGGAGGACACAAAGGAGTCAGATCGCTGATGGATGCCCTGGAAAGCGACCGGTTCATTCGCATCCGTGTGGGTATCGGGCGTCCAGAGAGTGCGACAAGCGTTACGGATTATGTGCTGGGAGACTTTGGTCCGGATGAAAATGCGATTCTGGAGAAAGTCGTTCAAAAGGCAAAAGAGGCGGTCCTATGCATCCTCTGCCACGGCACGAAAGAGGGAATGAACCGATTTAACAACAACAAAACAAAGATTTCACGCTAACGGAAAAACGGAGGGAAGAATGGATTATGTAGTCAAGAACATACCGTTGGTTTGTTCACTGGTGGGTCTTGTGGGGGTGGCTTATGCGATGATCATCGCCAGTATTGTCAAAGGAGCACCTGCCGGAGACGCTCGGATGCAGGAGATCTCTGCAGCAATCAAAGAAGGTGCCGTCGCCTATCTGAACCGGCAGCTGAAAAGCGTGGCGATTGCCGGTATCATCATTTTCGCCATCATTTTGGTATTTATGGGCGCCAAAACGGCCGTCGGATTTTTAATTGGGGCCGTCGCATCTTACGCGGCCGGATACATCGGGATGCGGGTTTCCGTCATTGCCAATGTCCGGGTGGCGGAGGCTGCCAAGAAAGGGCTCGCTGCCGGATTATCTCTGGCTTTCAAAGGCGGATCGGTCACCGGCATGATCGTGGCGGGTCTGGCCCTGACTGCAGTGTCCGGCTATTATCACTTTACGCATGATGTCACTGCATTGGTGGCATTGGGCTTCGGCGGAAGCCTTATTTCCATTTTCGCACGATTGGGCGGTGGTATCTTCACCAAGGGCGCGGATGTGGGCGCGGACCTAGTGGGGAAAGTCGAGGCCGGGATTCCCGAGGATGACCCCCGAAACCCGGCAGTCATCGCCGACAACGTGGGAGATAATGTCGGGGATTGTGCAGGCATGGCCGCGGACCTGTTCGAAACCTATGCCGTCACGGCTGTGGCTGCCATGCTGATGGGCCACCTCATGTTCCCCAAGATTGCCATTGCCACTGAATTTCCCTTGGTGCTCGGTGCCATTTCCATCATCGCCTCGGTCATCGGGGTCTTTTTCGTCCGTCTCGGTGCAAGCCAATATATCATGGGCGCCCTGTATAAAGGGATGTTCGGCTCCGCCATTATCGCCATCATCGGGTTTTATTTTGTGTCCAGAAAGCTCATGGTCGGGCTTGAAAACATCACGCCCATGGCCATTTTCTATTCATCCATGATTGGTATTCTGCTCACCGTGGTCATCGTGATCATCACGGAATTCTATACCGGCAAATATGGCCCGGTTAAAGCGGTTGCCGAGGCATCCACTACCGGGCATGCCACCAATATCATTGCAGGCTTGGCTCTGAGCATGCAATCCCCTGCCCTGCCCGTTTTGGCGATCTGCGTCGGTATCTATAGCGCATTCCATCTTGCCGGAATCTATGGAATTGCCACTGCGGCCATGGCCATGCTGTCCATGACAGGCATGGTCATTGCCATCGATGCTTACGGTCCGATCACCGACAATGCCGGGGGTATCGCGGAAATGGCCGGGATGGACGAGAGTGTCCGGGCCGTCACCGATCCTCTCGATGCGGTCGGAAACACCACCAAAGCCGTCACGAAGGGATACGCCATCGGTTCGGCAGGCTTGGCGGCGCTGGTTCTTTTTGCCTGCTATGTCTATGAGTTCACCATCAAAGGAGGCAAGGGCGGTGCCATCCGGTTCGATCTCGGGGATGTGAACGTCATCATCGGTCTCTTCATCGGCGGATTATTGCCTTACCTGTTTGCCTCCATCGCCATGAAAGCGGTGGGCAAAGCCGGCGGCGCGGTCGTTGAAGAGGTTCGGCGACAGTTCCGGGAAATTCCCGGGATCATGGAAGGCAAAGCCAAACCCGACTACGGGACATGCGTGGATATCGTCACCAAGTTTGCCCTCAAAGAGATGATGATTCCCGCTCTTCTTCCCGTCGCGGCCCCATTGCTGGTGGGCTTCCTGTTGGGCAAGGTGGCATTGGGAGGTCTTCTGATCGGTAGCATCGTGACCGGGCTGTTTGTGGCCATATCCATGACCACCGGCGGCGCGGCATGGGACAATGCGAAAAAATACATCGAGGACGGTCATCTGGGCGGTAAGGGAAGCGATGCCCACAAGGCGGCCGTCACCGGCGACACCGTAGGCGATCCGTACAAGGACACAGCCGGTCCCGCCGTAAACCCGATGATCAAGATCCTCAACGTCGTGGCCTTGCTGATGGTGCCGTTCCTGCTTTAAACCGGCATCTTCTTTGAGCCTTTAAAAAAGGATTGGCGCAACTTTGTGCCAATCCTTTTTTTTATCGCTTGATCCCGGTGGGAAGCTGTGGTAAACAGATCGATAATGGCGTATTTTCAACAGATCAAGCGGAGAGGGTATGGGCAAAAGCAAAGGTGAGGTAAGAGTCGATACGTTCATTGGCAATCCAAGAGTCGATTGTTTTCAGGTCGGAGACCTGGCGGTTTATCCCGCCCATGGTGTGGGTCGGATCGACGCCATTGAAAACCGCGTGATCAATGGGGAAAGACAGGATTTTTTCATTATGAAAGTCCTCGAAAACGGCATGGTGATCATGATTCCGACCCGAAATGTGCAATCGGTGGGATTGAGGGATGTCATCAGTGAAAATGATATTCCCAAAGTCTACCAAGTCATGCAGGAAGAGCGGGACGCCTCCCTGGAAAATCAAACATGGAACCGCAGATACAGAGAATACATGGAAAAGATCAAGACGGGCTCACTTTATGATGTGGCCAAGGTCTTCAGAGATCTTTATCTTTTAAAACTCGAAAAGGATCTTTCCTTCGGCGAACGCAAACTATACGACACCGCCCAGAGTCTTCTGGTGAAAGAGCTGTCGACCGCAAAAAATACGGATGAAAAAACGATCCTCTCCGAAATCGAATCCCTGTTCTCACCCCAGTAATTCTTTTTGCTTGTAACTCGCCATGACGGGCGGACCTTCTTTCAACATCATCGTCGCCGAAAAAGCAAAAGCGGTCCGGCTTGACGCATATGTTGCCACACAAATCCCCGGCGTCACCCGGACCCAGGCACAGCGCCTGATCCTTGCAGGCCAGATCCGTGTGGATGGAGCCATGCGACGGCCTGCATATCGGATCAAAAATGGGGATCATATCACCGGGGTAACCCCGATTTTACCCCAACCATCCCTTTTACCGGAACCTCGAGATCTCGATGTCGTCTATGAAGACGAAACGCTCATCGTATTGAACAAGCCCCAGGGGCTTGTCGTCCATCCGGCCCCGGGGCATCCAACAGGAACACTGGTCAACGCTCTCTTGTTCCGTTATCCTGAAATCCAAAAAGTGGGAGATCCGGCCCGCCCGGGGATCGTTCATCGGCTCGATAAGGATACCTCAGGACTGCTTTTAGTGGCCCGGACTTCGGATGCGTACCAGCATCTGGTCCGCCAGTTCAAGTCCCGACAGGTGGTCAAATGTTATCTGGCCGTCGTCTGCGGTGCCATCGAATCGGATGAAGGAAGCGTCTCGCTTCCCATCGGCCGGCACCCCAGGGATCGCAAGCGCATGTCCACAGTGAGCCCGAAGGGGAGGGCCGCGCAGACCGAATGGCGCATCCGGGAACGCTTTTCCGCAGCGACGCTCCTGGAGATCGCATTGAAAACCGGGAGGACGCACCAAATCCGGGTGCACTGCGCGATGTTAGGGCATCCGGTGGCGGGAGATGCCCTATACGGCAAGCGAAGGAAACGGGCAAAACGCATCCCCCTAAAGGCCGACGTTCTTCATGCCGTCAAACGTCAGATGCTCCATTCCTGGCGGCTTCGGGTCATCCACCCAACGGCCCTTGAACCCATTCAATTCGAAGCCCCCATCCCCAAAGACATGCAGGAATTGATTGGCTCCTTGAGGGAATCCATGCTGCAGGATAAAAACACACGGGATCGAAAAGGGTAGTTCAACGATCGGTGGGGGTGCTTTTTCCAGCCGCTTTGAGGTGGGTTATCCATGTCTCGAAAAGGTCATGTCTGATCTGGTGATTGGTTTGTGGAATTTGATCGGAACGATAAAATTCCAAAAGCCAACCCAGAGCGATCCGGACGTCTTCCACCGTGAGGGTGATCCCAAACTCCTTCAGTTTTCGGTCCCTGAAATCGAGAGTGGTATCTGCCAGGATCGAAAAGACCTCTTTGACCTCCTCGGATACGCTCTGCGGATCTTCGGTCACTCGCCCGAGAAGGCCTTCCACATCGATGGCATTCATCTTCTTTAGGCCGCCACATCCTTGTTGTAGCAGATTCTGCCGCAATTCAGACAACGGGAGGATTCCTTTTTGGCGTCTTCTTCGGAGACGACCTGATCCACTTCAACGAAGGAATAGATCCGTTCCCCGACAGGAATCTCGGGCATCGGAACCCTCGGAACCTTCTGGATTCCGGGGACGGAATCGAAAAGGGTGCCCGGAATGTGGCGTTTGAAAAGCGACTTCTCCGGTGGGGTAACGGTCTTGCCGCTTAAATAAAGGTGGATCGATCGTGCCGCCAGTCTTCCGCCTCCGATGGCCTCCACTACCAGGGAAGGCCCGGTGGCAACGTCGCCTGCCGCAAAAATATAGGGTATACTCGATTGCAGGGTTTCAGGATTGACCTCGATGGTATTTCGTCGTGTGGTTTTCAACGATTGGGCGCGCTTTCCTTCGCCCTTGAAGGTCATCTCGGGCTCCTGGCCGATGGCGGAAATCACCATGTCGACCGGAAGAAGAGTTTCAGATCCTTTTACGGGGACCGGCCGGCGCCTTCCACTGGCATCCGGTTCACCGAGCTCCATCTTGAGGTATTCCAGTTGGGTAACCTTTCCTTGATCGTCCCCAAGAACTCTGACCGGTGCGGCAAGGAAGATGAATTTGACTCCTTCGTGGTCTGCTGCTTCGATTTCCACCACATTGGCCGGCATCTCTTTCCGTGTCCGGCGATAAACGATATAGACCTCCTCGGCGCCAAGTCTCACTAGGGTGCGGACACAGTCGATAGCCGTATTGCCGCCGCCCACCACCACCACCTTCCTTCCGATGGGGATGGATTCCCCGGAAGCGATCCGCGACAGAAAATCGATTCCGGTATGGCACCCGGAGAGATTTTCACCCTCGATCTTCAGCAAGTAGTCTTTCCATGCGCCGATCCCCAGGAAGATGGCGTCGTAGTCCGCAGCGACCAGGGAGGGAATATCAAAATCGACTCCCATTTTGACGTTGGTATGGACCCTGATTCCAAGATTGAGGATCCCCTCGATCTCCCAGTCAAGGACTTTTTTAGGGAGCCGATATTCGGGGATTCCATAACGGATCATACCCCCCGGCTTGGGCATCGCCTCGTAGATGCTGACGTTGTGACCCAGCCTCTTCAAGAAATAAGCGCAGGTCAAGCCGGCCGGGCCGCCGCCGATGACCGCCACTTTCTTGCCCGTGGGCGGGGCACAGGGGATGGGGATTCTGCTGCCGGAATTCATTTCCCGATCCGCCACGAAGCGTTTCAACTGGTTGATGGAGACCGGTTCATCTTCGATTCCCCGACGGCAAATATTTTCACAAGGATGGGGACAGACCCTGCCGCAGGAAAGGAGCAACGGGTTCCGATCCCGGATCGTCCTGACCGCCCCTTCGTAATCCCCGTTTTTTATCTGGGCAATGTAGAGAGGAATGTCGATCTGGGCCGGGCAGGTCTGCTGACACGGGGCCAGGCAATCGTCCTCCCGGTTGAAGTGCAACAACCGATCCCTGATCGTGGTCACGGAAAGGACCTGTTTGGGACAGGCACGCTCGCACGCACCGCAGCCCACGCATTTTTTTTCATCGATGACGGGAAACCCTTCCGGGCCGATTTTGATGGCGTTAAAAAGACAGGCCCGTACACAGTCTCCGTATCCAAGGCATCCGACGTCGCACTTTCTCTTCCCTCCGAAAAAGGCGGATACGGCCTGGCAGGAATCGACTCCCATATAAAAATAACTATCTTCCGCACGGTTTCCGCCGTCGCATTTACTGGAAGAGAACTTGGGTTCGGCGGTTCCGGCATCCACGCCCATGACCCGGGCCACGTTGGCTGCCGATTCCGCCCCCCCCACGATACAGACACTGGGGGGCGCCTCTCCGGTTACGACCGCTTCGGCGGCAGCGGCGCATCCTGCAAAGCCACATCCTCCGCAGTTCGCTCCGGCTAAAAGCCCCTCGACTTCCGTCTTTCTCGGATCTTCATAGACATAAAATATTTTTGAGGCAATACTCAGGATGGATCCACAGATCAAACCGAGGCCCAGCATAAAGACAAGCGCTTCAGTCATACCTTCCTCCTAAATCATCCCCTTGAAACCGAAGAACGCCAGAGAGAGCATACCGGCGGTTATCAACCCTATCGAGGTGTCCTGAAGTGCCTTCGGAACCCGGCCCAGAAGGACTCGCTCCCGAACGCCGGCAAAGAGAATCAGGGCAAATCCGAAGCCGGAACTATAACCAAACGAGGAAACGATGGTCTGCATAAAATTGTATTCTTCTTTGATGTTGATCAGGCAAACGCCCAATACCGCACAGTTGGTCGTAATCAGAGGCAAATAGATTCCAAGCCCCGTGTAGAGTTCCGGGACGCTCTTTTTTAAAAACATCTCCACAAACTGGACCAGCGCCGCGATGACCACAATAAATGACATGGTCCGCAGATATTCAAGGCCCAATGGTTTGAGCAAATACGTTTCGGTGGCCCAGGTGATGGCACCCGCCATAACCAGGACAAAAACGACCGCCATCGCCATTCCCACAGCCGTTTCCATCCGCTTGGATGTCCCGAGAAACGGGCAGTTTCCCAGGTACTGCATGAGCAGAATGTTGTTGACTAGAATAAAACCGATGATCATCTGGATGTAATCGCCCATGAATCTTCTCCTATTTCTTTCCCATCGCGTTCATGATGCAGAGCATCAATCCGAGGCAGACAAATGCCCCCGGGGCTTCCACCATGAATTTGAACGGCTGAAACGACGGGCCGAAAACCGTCGCTCCCAAAAAGGTGCCGTTACCGAATACTTCCCGTATTGCGGAAAGGACGGTAAGCGAGAGGGCATATCCTATACCGAGTCCGAGTCCGTCTGCCGTAGATGCGGCAATACCATTTTTATAGGCAAAGGCTTCAGCCCTTCCGAGAGGAATGCAGTTAACGACGATGAGTGGAATAAAAATGCCGAGCTTCAAGAAAAGAGAATAGGTATATGCCTGCATCAGCTGTTCGACGACGATGACGAACGTGGCGATGACGATGATGAAACAGGCGATCCTCACCTTATTCGGAATGATTTTGCGAAGGGCTGCGACCAGCATATTGGAGCCGGTCAGTACGAAGATGACGGCGATCCCCATTCCGATGGCGTTTTCCACAGTCTTCGTCACGGCCAGCGTCGGACACAAGCCGAGCACAAGCCGAAACGGCGGAATCTCGGCCCAAAGGCCCTTGGCGAACTCCTGAGTCAGCGTTTTTGCCATAGATGACTCCCTATTTTTGGAAGGATTTCACTTGTTCGGCAATTTGAGGTTTAATCTCCTTGTAAAACTTGCCTGCATCGTTCACGGCGGCAGTCACCCCTTTTGAGGTGACGGTGGCCCCGGACATGGCGTCGATCTTTCCGCCGTCTCCTTTGATCTTCAATTCTTCGGTAAACGACAGGCCTTTAAACTGGCCGGCGAACTTTGGGTCGGTCTGGGCCCTAGCTCCAATCCCCGGGGTCTCGCTGTGAGTGGTGACCCCCACCCCCGCGATCTTGTCATCCTCAAGGTTTACGCCCACCATCATTCGGATTTCCCCTCCGAACCCCTTTCCGGATGCTTCATAGGCCACGGTAGTTGGTTTTCCGTCGAACACGCCGACGAAGAAGGTCCTTTCGGTTTCCCCGACTTTTATTTTAAATCGGTCCTTGATCGGGTCGTTGGAGGCCCCTTCGAGGATTTTGCGAATGGCCGGTCCCTTGACGAATTCCAGTTGCTGGATTTCGATCCGTTCTTTAGTTGCGTCGCGGAGTGCGGCGAGAAGACCGCCGGAAAACGCACACAGGACGGTCAGAACAACCACCATTTTGATCATCTCGCGCATGTCAGCTCACCTTTCCAAGTGCCTTGGGTCTGATTTTATCCAGAAGCGGATTGGCGATGTTCATGATGAGCAGGGCGAACATCACACCATCGATATGGACGCCGATGTTGCGAATGAGCACGGTCAGAATTCCGCCGCCGGCCCCGAAGAGCAGCATGGGAAGAAAGTTCACGGGGGATGAAGAGTCTTCCGTGGCTAGGAAAAACGCTCCGATCAGGGTATAGCCAGTGAAAAGATGAATGGCCGGACCGGCGTAACGGGCGCTGTCCGTAAGGTTGAAAATCAGAGAGGTGGTAAGGACTCCGGCCAGGAAAGAGGCGGAAATTTCCCAGCGAATAAACCCTCGCACGATCAGATAAATCCCCCCCGCGATCAGGCCTAGACCGAAAGCAGAGCCAATGCCCCCTATTTGATTTCCCAACAAGAGCTGAACCGGGGTGAAACCCTCCACGGCCGAGGTACCGAAGTGCTTCAAGGCTGCAAGAGGGTAAGCCATGGCAAAATTCAATTCATAGTTCAAAAGTGCCTCGTCGAAGTCAAAAACGTTTTTCCAGGACAGCATGAGAATGGCGACAGCCACCAGTGTGGGATTAAACGGATTCCCCCCGATGCCGCCGTAAATCTGTTTGCCGACGACGATGGCCACAAACGTGCCGATGATCACCAACCACCAGGGGGATGTGGCCGGGAGGAGCATGGCAAGAAGGAGGCCGATGAGCGCCGCGTTTCCGTCTCCGACGGTGACCGGCCTGCAAGTGATCCGGTTTATCAGATATTCCCAAATGATAGCTGATGAAACCGCCAGGGAGACAACCCCGATGGCCGGAATGCCGTAATGCATCACCCCCAGGATCACCGCGGGCAGGGCGGCGATCATGGTGTGATAGCTCCGGGTGGTGATGTGGCTCCCGTTGTGCCAGAACGGGGCGTGGGAAACGATGAATTTTTTCTGATCAGGCATGATTGACCTCCACTGCATGCATCCGCTCCAGTTCATGCTTTCCTATGCGGATATACTGGAAGATCGGCATCCTTGAAACACAGACATAGCTGCACAGGCCGCACTCGATGCAGCAATGCAAATCATACACGTCCGCAGCCTCATCGTAGCGTCCGACTTCGAGGTAACGGACGAGCATATTAACGGGTATCTTGGCCGGGCAGATGCGGACGCACTCACCACAGTTGATGCAAGGATAATGGGAGACGGGAGGAATCTGGATCCTGTCCTGAAGCAGAATCGCATCGGTATCGGGCAGGATCGGCTGGTCCTCGGAATAGATGGCCGACCCGGTCATGGGACCGCCAAAGACGATACGATCGAGGTTGCCCGTAGTAATTCCCAACGCGCTGAAAATCTCTTTGACCGGAGTCCCGACCCGCGCCGAGACCAACAAAGGTCTTTCATCTTTACCCGTGACGGTGAGGATTTTGTGGACCGGGAATCTCCCGCGCTCCAGAGCAGCCCCTATTGCAGCCACGGCTTCGGCACTAAAAAAGGTGATTCCAAGGTCTTCGCAGGTCTTTTCAGCCGGCACCGTCTGCCCGAAAAGCGTCCGTGTCAACAGTCGGGGGAGTGTATCGGGGTATCCGGCGTCAACCACCCGGACATCCGCGCCCAGGTCGCCGAGCTCCGAGTCTGCGTTCTGAGGGACAGCAAGGAAGATCCGATCCGCATGGGTGATCCCTTTGAGCGCCTGGATCCCCTTTCTGAGTTCGCTTTTTTGATGAAGCAGGACGTACCGCTGGGTCATAGAAAGAATATCCGCATCGATTCCTGTGATGCAAAGGGTTTGTATCGGCTTTTCTTTATCGAAAAAAACCGAAAAGGGCGGGCTTCCCGGCAAGGCTTGGAGGTATTCTTTGGAAAAAGCCAGGTCGGGGCTTTTGGCTCGGTTAGCAAAAGCCTCATCAAAAACATCCTCTTTTACAACATCGATGGAGATGGAGATGTAGGTGGTTCCGAAATCCCCGGCGAAAGACGATATATCGCCGACCGTTCCGGTGACCGATGAGATCACATAGATGCTGCCATCCGAAGAAAGGCTGATTTTTTGACCGGTGTAGATTGGATCCCCCTTGGCAAGGGCCACCGTGTCGGCTGCGTGTATCGGATCCTTCGGCTTTTTCAACATGAGTATGACCTGCTTCGGGATCGGAATCTCCTTAATTTCAGCCGGCTTCAGGGGAACCCGCTGCACTTCAAATTTCGGCTTCAAAAGCCCCAAAAAGGATCGTTTGATCATGGATGACTCCTTCGGTTCTTCCCCTCGATCTTCATAGGCATCGCTGTTGAATCCATTCGGTCCTTACAGGACATGACATTCCGAGCATTCTTTGGGGCCCGCATCTTTTTCCTTATGACAACCAGTACACTGGTCATGGAAGGCATCGGCACGCTTCGGGGTCTCCTCGCTGTCCAGTTCTCCTTCATCGTGACATTCCCGGCAGCTTGCGGATGCGGTTTTTGTTTCTTCCGACGGACTGTGGCAGTCGCCACAGGCCCTCAGCGCCGCATCGTCGCCTTCCGGGTGATGGTGGCAGGTGAAACAGTCTATCCCATATCCGCCTTGGGCCGCGTGAGTCTTATGGGTGAAAAGGACCTTGCCGGCCGTGACCTTGAACATGATTCGAACCGGCTGCTCAGGCGGTTTGGCGGAAAAGGCGGTATAACTGAGGATCCCTATGACCAGAAGGACAATGCCTATCCCGTATGCCAGGTGCAGTTCTTTTTTTGCCGTCATCGGGGTCGCATCCTTTCGCGCGTAGTGTCAAATAAGGAGCATGAAAAATCAAAAGGCCTCTGGCTAACACATAAAATTATACATTTCAAGTATTTTTATTATTAAAATGCTCAACAAAGATGACATCCGGAATTCAACAACTCAGGTGCAGATCCAAGCATTTCCAACCCGTGAAAAAAACTCAATTTTCTTGACATGCAGGGCGG
>Ga0066636_10000422_pt1 | contig 23177 bp, 10 predicted proteins | sample CryGeyCG2014_080_2_FD_62736 | JGI IMG/M metagenome (GOLD analysis project Ga0066636, IMG submission 62736) | Groundwater microbial communities from aquifer - Crystal Geyser CG07_land_8/20/14_0.80 | ecosystem: Environmental > Aquatic > Deep subsurface > Groundwater | place: USA: Utah: Grand...
GGCAATAGAAAATGCAGGCCGGCTGATGAAAGAAGGCGGCGCAGAAGGAGTAAAAGTAGAAGGCGGCGGAGAGATAGCGGATATTATCAGGACATTAGTGAAAGCAAACATTCCTGTGATGGGACATCTCGGGCTTACCCCACAGGCAATTCACCGGCTCGGTGGATACAAAGTTCAGGGCAGAACAGATGAAAGCCGCCAGAAAATCATTGCTGATGCAAAAATTTTAGAGGATGCAGGTGCTTTCGCAATTGTGCTTGAGTGCGTGCCAGAACCGCTCGCAGCTGAGGTAACAACAGAGGTCTCTGTACCGACGATAGGCATAGGCGCCGGCAGGAAGTGCGATGGCCAGGTGCTTGTGACAAACGATATGCTTGGTATGAATGCGCCGGGTTTTGTGGCGCCGAAGTTTGTGAAGAAATACGCAGACCTTACGCCGGAAATAAAGAAGGCGGTTGAGAAATTCCGGGATGAAGTCAAGCAGGGAGAGTATCCGGATGAGAAGCATACGTATGAGTAAGTGGTTACAGCCCCTTAGGCTTGACAGGCCGCAAAAAGTTTATCTGGACGATGTCGCGCTTGAAAAATGACCCGCGGAGCGGGTCATCCTGAGGGGCAAAGCCCCGAAGGATCTCTTTGTTGGTAGCATTGTGATGAGAGCAATAAGGAGCATCCCTACTGCCAGAAGAATTTGCAGAAAGTGGAGACGGGAAACCAAGAGAATAGGGCTTGTGCCTACTATGGGTGCGCTGCACGAAGGGCATCTTTCGCTTATCAGACAGGCGAGGCGCGATAACGACATCGTTGTGGTTAGTATATTCGTGAACCCGGCACAATTCAGCCCCGGCGAAGATTATGCGAGGTATCCGAGGAGTGGCCAGCGCGACAGGGCGTTGGCGCGCCAGGCCGGCGCCGATATGGTGTTTGAGCCGAACGCCGCGGATATGTATACTCGCGGATTTCAGACGAGTGTGGAAGTCGGAAAGCTTACAAAGCATCTATGCGGTTTGACAAGGGCGCGGCTGTTCGGCGGGGTATGCGTCGTGGTCGCGAAACTATTTGAGATTGTGCGTCCTGACATTGCGTATTTTGGGCAGAAGGATTATCAGCAGTTTGTGATTATAAGCCAGATGGTGCGCGACCTTAATATGGACGTCCGCCTGAAAATGCTCCCTATCGTACGCGACCGCGACGGCCTGGCGCTCTCATCGCGTAACCAGTATCTTACTGGTGGCCAGTGTAAACTCGCTATTTCCCTCTATCAGGCACTTCGCGCTGGCCGCGCAGCCATAAAAAAGCGCAAAGCCAAAAACGCGCGCACAGTAGAGAGATTAATGCATTCTGCTATACCGCATGCATCTGGTATAAGAATCGAGTATTTGCAGGTATGTGACCCTGATACACTTGACCGCCCGCGAAAGATAACCCGCCCAGTGCTTCTTGCAGGCGCATTATGGGCAGGCAAGACCCGCCTGATTGACAATATCCTCGTTCGGTAGTATTCTATGTCATTAATGACAGAAGAGAATTACATAATCATTACCGGTGCGCGTGAGCATAACCTCAAGAATATCAACCTGAAACTTCCGCGCAACAAACTTGTTGTCGTTACCGGTCTCTCTGGTTCAGGGAAATCATCGCTTGTTTTTGACACTATCTATGCCGAAGGACAGAGACGTTATGTAGAGTCACTCTCTGCTTATGCGCGGCAATTCCTTGGTCAGATGCAAAAACCAGATGTGGAACATATTGCAGGACTTTCACCATCGATTGCAATAGAACAGCGCTCGCTGTCACATAACCCACGCTCCACAGTCGGGACTCTTACAGAAATTTATGACTATCTGCGTCTGGTGTTTGCGCGTATCGGACATCCGCATTGTCCAAAGTGCGGACGCGAGATTTCTCCACAGTCGCCTCAGCAAATAATTGACCGTATTATGGCTTTTCCTGAAGGAGCGAAAGTTCAGGTGATGGCTCCATTGGTCAGGGCACGCAAGGGTGAATACCGGCAGTTATTCGAGCGTCTCAGGAGCCAGGGGTTTGCACGCGTCAGGGTTGATGGCGATGTTTACGGTCTTGAAGAAAACGTTCGTCTTAATAAACAGAAAAAGCATAACATAGAACTTGTAATAGATAGAATTGTTATCAAGAAAGACGTCCGTTCAAGAGTCGCAGATTCTATCGAACTTGCTTTAAGGACAGCAGACGGGCTTGTGCTTGTTTCTTATTCACTACCAAACGAGCGGCAGACGACTGAGACAGTATTCAGCCAGCACTATGCTTGTCCTGAATGCGGAGTAAGCATTGGTAGATTAGAGCCGCGCAATTTCTCGTTCAATAGTCCCTTCGGTGCGTGCACTGAATGTTCCGGGCTCGGCACGAAACTTGAAATTGACCCAAAACTCGTGGTCCCGGATGAAAACCTTTCAATAAATGAAGGAGCTCTTGTCCCCTGGTCAAACCCTGTCACAACGAGACGCCATCGCTGGAAGCACGCATGGAGTTCGTGGTATAAAGACCTATTAGACGAGTTGCGCTCACATCGTCGTTTCAGTTATGACATACCATTCAAGAAACTTCCCGAACAAATCAAACAGTCGATTCTATGGGGTGACGAAGAAGCTGAGTTCGAAGGAATAATTCCAAACTTAGAGCGGCGCTGGCGTGATACAGAATCAGATTTCGTTCGTGAAGAAATATATAACAAGTACATGACAACCAGAATCTGTCCTTTATGCAATGGCGCACGTCTGAAACCAGAATCGCTCGCAGTTACTATGGGTGGAAAGAATATATATCAAGTCACGCAGTTATCAATAAAAGCAGCACAGAAATTTTTTGAGGACTTACCATTGAGTCCTACCGAAGAAGCAATAGCACACCTCGCTCTTCAGGAAATAAAGGCGCGGCTCGGCTTTCTTGTTGCAATCGGGCTTGACTATCTCACGCTTGACCGTGCAAGCGTAACACTTGCTGGTGGTGAAGCTCAGCGGATTAACCTTGCAACACAAATAGGTTCCGGTCTCGTTGGCGTTGTCTATGCTCTTGATGAGCCGAGCATCGGACTTCATCAGCGTGACAACAGGCGGCTTCTGGATACGATGTGCCGTCTTCGTGACCGTGGTAATACTCTGATAGTAGTTGAACATGACGAATCAACTATACGTCGTGCCGACTATGTAGTTGACCTTGGGCCTGGTGCAGGAGCAAATGGAGGTGATGTTGTCTATGCCGGCCCGCAGGAGGAGCTTCTAAAGCACCGTTCATCACTTACTGCAAAATACCTGAGGCAGGAGCTTTCCATACCAGTGCCAAGTTCACGCAGGAAACCAACAGGGTTTCTTACAGTGCTCGGCGCAAGCGAGCATAATTTAAAAAATATAGACGTGAAAATTCCACTCGGCGTGTTCGTATGTATTACCGGAGTTTCAGGTTCTGGTAAGTCGACTCTTGTTGACGAGACGCTTTACCGTGCGCTTGCTCGTTCCATGTATAACTCACGTGAAGTACCAGGGAAGCACCGCGATATACGCGGGATAGAGAACGTTGATAAGGTTTTAAGAATTGACCAGTCGCCAATTGGCAGAACTCCAAGGTCAAACCCCGTTACATACACTGATACTTTTGCTCCGATAAGGCAGATATTTGCACAGATTCCTCTTGCACGTGCACGTGGTTACAAGTTGGGGAGATTCAGTTTCAATGTAAAAGGCGGCAGGTGTGAGAATTGTCAGGGGGATGGGCTTATTAAAATTGGAATGCAGTTCCTTCCAGATGTGTACGTTCCATGCGAGGTGTGCAAAGGGAAACGTTATAACTCAGAAACGTTAGACGTCCTGTATAAGGGAAAGAATATCGCTGAAGTACTGGATATGAGCGTTGCGCAGGCATTGGAATTTTTTGTAAATATTCCTCATCTGAAAGAGAAACTTCAGACACTTTACGACGTAGGGCTCGGGTATATTAAACTCGGACAACCAGCTACGACGCTCTCCGGCGGCGAGGCGCAGCGTGTGAAACTGTCAAAGGAACTATCAAAGAGAGCTACAGGGCATACACTTTATCTGCTTGATGAGCCAACGACAGGCCTGCATTTTGCAGACGTAGAGAAATTGCTTAACGTGTTGCACCGGCTGGTTGAGCGTGGAAATACAGTGCTTATCATAGAGCACAATCTTGAGGTAATAAAAACCGCTGACTATATCATAGACCTTGGTCCAGAGGGTGGTGACGATGGAGGGCAGGTCGTCGCTTGTGGCACGCCGGAAGAGATTGTCAGAGCGCGCAATTCCTACACAGGCCGTTACCTGGAATCATTCCTGAAAATGTAGGGACTCAATTCATTGAGCCCGTCTGTATCGGGTTTGGTGAACTACCCCTCGCTATCGCAAGGAGCTTCGCGTACTTTACCAAGCCCGAGGGCAGTTTCACGCAGGCTCGTTCCGAACCAGGGAAAGATTGCTCTTTCAAGAAGATTGTACCACAAAAGAATCATTTGTCAAAAGGGCAATTCATCCCCACTCTTACGGATGGGGTCTTCTTGCAAGGAGGCGATAAATGTCCAGGATTCTGGTGGTTGATGATGAACAAGATATAGTTGAACTCATACGTTACTTTCTGACTGACGGCGGATACAGCGTAATAACAGCAATGGATTCGGACCAGGCGCTGGATTCTGTAAGGGAAAATCGCCCGGATTTAGTTATTCTTGACCTGAAGATTCCAGGTGTTGGTGGTAAAGAGGTATGTCGGATTCTCAAGAGTTCTAACGAAACCAGTTCCATCCCGATAATAATCCTTACAGGCAAATTTATAAAACCAGAAGAATGTGCAGAAGGACTGGAGATGGGAGCAGACGATTACATTCTTAAACCATTCTCTGGAATAGAACTGGTTGCACGTGTGCGTGCTGTGTTAAGGAGAATCTCTCCTGCTCTTGCAGGCGGTAAGAAAATTAGCTCTGGTAATATTGTGGTTGATGCCTCACGATACGAAGCGCGCGTCGGTGACAGAGTACTCTCGTTGACTCCAAAGGAATTTAGTTTACTGTTTCTTCTCGTTGAGAAAGAAGGACACGTGCTTTCAAGGAGCGCGTTGATTGACCAGGTTTGGGGTCCGGAGTACTACGGCACTGACCGGACTGTTGACGTGCACATAGCACATCTTCGCACGAAACTCGGGGAACAGGGAAAGAGAATAGTTACTGTTGGCGGAGTCGGCTACCGCCTGGAACCTCCTAGTGAAGCGTGACCCAGGCCGCAAAATTCATTCTGATTTTGCTGTTTCTTAACACGCCTTAACACATCCATAACATGTAATTGTATATAATACAGAACAGATAAGGTGATAACTTATGCGTTACTTGATACCGAGTGCTGAGCTATTGATGGAATATCCAGAAGAGCATAATTCTATGCTCGCCAAGGATTTTGACCTTGCTACTTCCAGACAGGGAATTCCACTTGTGTTTGGTTCACCACCTTATCGCCTGGAGTTCACTCCTACGGAAATCATATTATGGATTCTTCACTGATATTACAAAAATCGCTACCACTGATAGTCCGACGACTCTCTGGAGTCGCCAGCGTTTTTATACTTCTCTTTCTTTACCCTATCGCTGCCCGTGCAACTGGTGGCCCGCCATCAAATATAAGTGACCTTGTAGTTCGGCAAGGTGGACAGGTGCTTCTTAGATGGAGCGCACCTGGCGATGACGGCACGATTGGGACTGCCAGTTATTATGACATAAGGTACAGTACAATGGCCACCTGGCCTGGCTGGTGGGATGCTCAGGTGTGGAAATCAAGTCGTCCAGTGTCAGGTCCCTGCGGAACCCCGGAAGAGGAAATGGTGACGGGCCTTATTCCACACTTTGGTCACATGTTCCGTATCCGGGCCTTTGATGACGTTAATAACTGGAGCGAATCAAATATTGCAGGCGGGCAGTCAGGCAATTTTTACAGATTGACTCAGGAACTTGATGGACTTACAGAAGGTGATGTCGCCTGGGCTGACTTTGATAATGACGGAGACCTGGATTTTGCTGTACTAGGTTGCGATTCCGGCGACACTGACCACACAAGAATATATCGTAACTGCGGTAGCAGTTTTGTTGTTCATGCTGAACTTCTTGGCCTTCTGGACGGTAGCATTGACTGGGGTGATTTTGATAATGACAGAAATCTGGATATTGTGATATGTGGGGAATCTGCTGGAACCAGAAAAACTAAGCTGTATAGAAATGATAATAGCAGTTTTGTCTGGGTTCAGGACTTTCACGGAATTTCAGGTGGCACGGTTCGGTGGGGTGATTATAACATTGATGGTTTTCTTGACATTCTGGAGTGTGGTTATAATGGCACTAACTGGGTCGCAAAATTATGGAAGAACAAAGCAGACGGGACATTTGTTGAAGACACAGAGGCAGCCAAAAACCTCGTTGGAGTGGATGCAGGTGATGCTGCATGGGCCGATTATAACCGCGACGGACTGCCAGACCTTATAATAACCGGCATAATGGAAGGAGGGACCAGAATCACAAAATTGTTCTGGAATAACAGGGGTATCATGCGAGAAGATACTTCGCAGGCGGTTATCCCGATGAGCGAGAGCTCGGTTGCCTGGGGCGACTACAATAGTGACGGATGGCTTGACCTTGCAATCTGCGGTTACTCTGGTGTTGGCCCACAGACAAAGATTTACAGAAATGTAGGCGGCATTTTGCAGGAGGAATATAACATTACTGGACTTGGGCGCGGTGGCCTCGCCTGGGGTGATTTTGACAATGACGGTCTGCTTGATTTGCTTGGGTCAGGAATGGACGATTTCCCTAACAGGAGGCTAATTGTCTTCAGACAAAATCCTTCGGGCGGGTTCTATATCAGCGATGAGCCGCTTGGTGAGTCCAAAGGTATGAACTTAAGTTCACTCGGCTGGGCTGACTTTGACAATGATGGTGACATAGATTTTGTTGTTTTCGGAGCAACTGGCCTTATTCCGTCTGGCGCTGACGCAGCAATTTTTGTGAATACTGAAGCAGACTCTGAGCTTGGTAACAATCCGAACTATGTAGGTGGTCCGCCGGGAGGTGGTATGTCAGCATTTGAATCTGGAACGCTAACTCTATTCTGGCTTGTACCTGGTGATATGGGAGAAGAAACCGACATCAACGGTCTTTATTATGCAGTTCGTGTCTCTACAGTGCAGGGTCAATGGAACAAGGTAAGCGGTGAGTATGGGAGTCCATTACTTGGAAATTATCTCAGACCTTCTGTATCAACTGATACTCTTGGTTTGCATCTTCGCGGGATTGTGGAAAATACGACTAACTGGTGGCAGGTTGCAACGATTGATGCGGAACTTGCTCGTACTGTATGGAGCTCGATATTTTCAATAATTCCGAACCAGGCGCCAGCAGCGATTACTAGTTTCTGGGCAGAGCCAGGGGATTATGAGGGAGAGATACTTCTAAGTTGGGTTGCTCCAGGTGATGACAAATGGGATGGCAAGTGCGACCATTACAGTATAAGGTTTACAACAAACCCATATTATGATTGGGAATCAAATTGGTCTTCGGCAGCGGTGTGGAAAGACAATAGGCCTGCACAAAAGTGGGTAGGAGAACAGGAAATTGAGATGGCGACTGGCTTGATGAATGGTGTTACTTACTACTTCAGGATAAAGGCAGCTGATGAAGTGCCGAACTGGTCCGGATTGTCCTCGGGTGCAACCTCATGGGCTCAGATAGATGTGATTCTGCCTGGGGTCATTTCAACCCTCAATGCATCTGTCGGGGAGCAGATACTGCTCACCTGGACAGCGCCTGGAGACAATCAGTATAAGGGGAAGGCAGACCGATACGAAATTCGGTATTCTTCGGTAACGCCTTTCGCGTGGGAGAGCGCATCCGTGTGGAAGGAAAACAGGCCTGTTGGCGGGTCTTGCGGCTATATTGAGAAAGAGACGATTACAGGTCTCGTGCCGCAAACGACATATTATTTTGCAGTGAAAACCGCTGACGAGATTCCGAACTGGAGTGGAGTTTCAAATCTTGGGAAAGCCATGGCTGGAAATTTCTGGGCAAAGCAAGAGCTTGTTGGTATGGAATATTGTTCTCTCGCCTGGGGTGACTATAACAATGATGGTGACTTAGACCTTGCGCTTGCCGGTATGAGTGGTCCAGGAAAGGTTACCAGGATATATAAGAATGATGCCGGATTACTGTCGGAAGCCCAGAATCTGGAAGGTGTTGAATCAGCTTCTCTTGCCTGGGGTGATTATGACAGAGATGGCGACCTTGACCTTGTTGTGGCCGGGATGAGTGACTCAGGAAGGATGTGCAAATTATTCCAAAACAACACTAGCTCGTTTACAGAAGTGCAAAGTTTTACTGGAGTAGACCACTGTGCTCTCACCTGGGGTGATTATGACAATGATGGTGACTTAGACCTTGCGCTTGCCGGTTACACTGGTTCAGAAAGAATCACGAAGCTCTATCGTAATGACTCAGGGATACTAAACGAGGATACATTGCAGAACCTGACAGGTGTTGAGAAATGTGCTCTCACCTGGGGTGATTATGACAATGATGGTGACTTAGACCTTGCGCTTGCCGGTTACACTGGTTCAGAAAGAATCACGAAGCTCTATCGTAATGACTCAGGCACTCTAAATGAAGATACATCACAAAATATAACTGGCGTAGGGGAATGCTCTCTCGCCTGGGCTGACTATAATGCTGACGGCTGGCTTGACCTTGCAATTGCAGGTTGGAGCCCTACTCTAGGCAGGGTCACGGAAATCTATAAGAATAATTCTGGTTCATTGAGTAAATCGCAGAATCTTACAGGGGTCTGGTTATGCTCACTTGCATGGGGCGACTATGACAATGATGGTGACCTTGACCTTATAGTGTCAGGATACGACACCGACGGAAAAATCCTGACCAGGGTCTATCGCAACGATTCAGGGAATCTGGTTGAAGAACAGAAGCTGCTTGGAGTGGAGTACTGTTCAGTTGCCTGGGCTGATTATGATAAAGATGGCGACCTTGACCTGGCTATTGCGGGGTATAGTAGTTCCGGTAGCCGGGTAACAAAGATATATGTAAATGAGCAGGCCAGAATCAAGTTGAATTCTGCGCCATTGCCACCGGCCTCGGGCTTCCAATCAATTTTTGATTCCGGAGTTCTTACTCTCACCTGGGAAGATGGCAGTGACCCGGATTCAACAGACCCGGACCATCTCTATTATGCAGTTCGGGTTTCTACAGTGGATGTATCAAGCAATGTTGTTAGCGGTTGCTATAGTTCGCCGCTTCTCGGCAACTATTTGCGGCCGAAAGTATCCTCTACCACACTCGGAGTGGAACTAAAGGGTATAATTGAAAATATGACATATTACTGGTGGGTTCAGGCGATAGATGGTGGTTTGAGAGCGAGCGGCTGGTCAGTTTTGCAACAGATTGTGCCGAACCAGGAGCCGGCGGCGGTTACAAACTTGACCGCGGCTGCGGGGGCAAAGGATGGCGAGGTTGACTTGACATGGACTGCGCCTGGAGATGATAAGTGGGTTGGTACCGCGGCTTGGTACCAGATAAAATACGCAACCTACGCGATAGATGCGGGCAACTGGGCCGGAGTGCCGGGTGCCCAGTGGAAGGCGGTGTCGGCGCCGGGCGGACAGATGGATGCCGCGACCATCACGGGATTGACGCCTGGCACCACATATTTCTTTGCGCTCAAGACGCAGGATGAGGTCCCCAATATTTCCCTCTTATCCAATTGTCCCAGCACGCCCGCCGCCGACCTCGTCCCGCAGCCGCCAACAGGGCTTTCAGCCGCCGCCGGCGACTGGAAAGTTACGCTTTCGTGGACACCGAATTCAGAGCCAGACATAATGGAATACAGGATACACCGCAGCACCATCTGCTCCACTACTGGTTACTCCGTTATCGGCTCCACTGACCTTAATAACTATACTGACAGCACTGTTACGCCTTATACTACCTACTGGTACCGTCTGACCGCATGTGATTGGACAGGTCACGAAAGCAACTACTCTTCATCTGTCAGCACGATTCCCTATTCTCTCATACCTCTTCAGCCACAAAATTTCGCTGGTACCGCAATCTCAACCACAAGCATAAAATGGTCATGGAATGATGTGCCGAATGAATCCGGATACAGAATTATATCTGATACTGGTGGTATAATCATTGATAATCTGGGGCAGGACACCACGTACTGGAATGAAACGAGCCTTACAGTTAATACTTCTTACTATCGCTATGTCCAGGCGTACAATGTGAATGGTTCCAGTAATTCTCTTGCAGACACAAAATATACACGCACATCAATTCCGGTTATTTCGTACGTGCTACCACTATCTACCGCTACATTAAAGTTAGAGTGGAGTGGAAACGGGTCCTATTACTTTGTTCAATTCTCAACCACAGCAGATGGTCCATGGCAGGACCTTGAAGGATACTGGATAGCAGGGAGTACATCAGAACAAAACGGTCTCTCACCAAACATAGAGCGGTGGTATCATGTAAAGGCGAAAAACGGAGACAGCATAGAAACACAATACTCAACAAGCGATGGGACTTACACTTTCGCGAATCCTCCTGTATTTGATGGATATTCCGAAATTTCTACTTCAAGTATTCGGGTAAATTGGTTTACGAATTCAAATCCTCCATATACCGAATATTTTGTAGAAAATACTACCAAATCAACAAATTCATCATGGATTTCAACTACCACATGGGTCTCGGATGGCTTAACATCAAATACCTGTTACGGTTTTAGAATATGTGCAAGGAATGTGGACGGAACCGTGACAGACTGGATTTATCCTCCAAACAAATGGACTGCCCCACAAACTCCAACGATAAATTCTACAAGCCATACCGATGGAGCAAAGACAAATGTTTCAATAGTAACATTCACCGCAACTTCTCCATCCTATGACCACTTCCATTACAGGTGGGACAACAGTAGCGCCCCAGCAATAGCGTATGTCTCAAGCGGAACGTACTGGACCGGAGTTTCAACAAACATGGTCTGCGGATACGATGGCCACTGGTACTTCCATGTCGTGTCTCACAATCCTGACCACGACCCAAGCCCTGCCATAGATACATTTCATATTAACTACAATGGGACACCCCCGGAGGTGAACCCATCCGCAGTTGCTCAGAGCAGCGTGACTGTTGATGTTACATATAATGAGGCAGTTAAACATGTTTCGTCTTCTGAAACAGATGACGCGCTAAATCCGGTAAACTACACTATTAACCTTAGTCTTAACGTGAGTTCTGTTACATGGGTATCAGGAAACGTATTTCGGCTCGCTACAAGCCAGCAGGTATCCGGTTCAACCTATACAATCACAGTATCAACAAATATTGTTGACGAATACGGGAACAATCTAAACATAAACGCAAGCACCGCTGCTTTTGTTGGGTGGGGTGAGAACGCGCTGCCACAGGTGACATATAATCAGATTCCGGGCGAGCTCACAAACGGTACGGGCAAAGTTAAGATAAATATTGAAACAGATGACCAGAACAACGATGATTGCCGCCTGAAAGTAAAATACTCCACCAGTGGGCCAGGTGGTCCATGGGAGAAAGCAACGATAGAGACCGGCACCCTGACTGCTGATTTTGGCAACCCCGATGTGGACAATGCCCAGGACTTCCAGATCGGTAGTAGTACTCCAATCCTTACAAGCGGTGGCTCAAACACGCTTGTTTTCTATTGGCTCAGCGCATCAGACCTTCCTGATACAGAGACAGGCGTGTGCTACTTGAATCTCACGGTCAATGATTTCCAGGCGAGTGTATCAACAGTTAGTGCATCATTTACTATTGACAATAAACCGCCGACACCTGACCCTGCGGAAATTGGATCAACAAATGTCCAGAGTACCGTAACAATTACCTGGACTGCCGTAACTGGAACAGACCAATATCCCCCGGTTGAATATCGTTTCGCCTCTGAAACAGGAACAGGAACGTGGAGTTCAGGAAATACTTACACTAGAATAGACCTGGCATCAAATACCTCTTACTATGCAAGAGTTCAGATACGGGATTCGTATGGAAATCAAGGCGGATGGAGCACAAAGTTCACTACTTGGACCCTGGCAAATATCCCGCGAGATTTCTCCCATAGTACCCAAACTACCACGAGTATTACCTGGTCGTGGAGCTCAGGAGGCAGCCAGAAGGACTTCTATGCATGGTGCGAGAGCCCTCTTGACAACAGCGGTTATATTACAGAAACAGAATGGACTCAGTCAAACCTGAGCACGAATACCTGGTATGGTGTAAACGTTAAGGCACGTAACCAAGTAGACCGAGAGACTGGTTTTGTTTCAACAGGCGCATGGACTGCAATTGAGATTCCGGAAGGGGTTGTCTGGAATGATGTTAATGTCACCAGTATTACTGTCCAGTGTGCCGGTGAACTTACCAATCTCACAACAGGCCAGTCAGGTGTCTATTTTGGAGGCAGTGACGGTGCTTCTGGTAAGGACTCTAACTGGTTGCAAGCGAACGAATATACAGCGACAGGTCTTGGAGAGAATACTCTGTGTACTTTTCGTGTGCGCGCAAGAAATGGAGGTGGAGATACTACTGATTTCTCTAATACATCAAGCACTTACACTTTACTGTTTGCACCAGAAGATGCGAATATTTCATTTGTGGTCAGTTCATCCACAGCACTTGAAATAAGTGTATCATCGCCAACAAATCCCACAACAGGGCTTACTGGTTGCAAGTTCTTTGAGCTATCAGGAAATATAGGTGGTAATGACAGCAATATTCTGACCGGAAGTTACACATACACTGACACAGGTCTTGTGGAAAATTCGTCATATACTTATAAAGTGAAATATAGGAATGCTTCGGGAGTATGGACAGACACAAATCCTTCTGGAATAACCAAATGGACGCTATGCGACCAGCCAACTGGCGTGAGTGCTGTTGCTGACTCAACCGGCAGTATCTCCCTATCCATAGATTTATTCCCAAATGATAATGTCGCTTCTTCAGGTTACAACTGGACCTGTATCCAGAACCCTGGCAATGGGAATGGTTCTAGTTCCCGCACCTATACTGATGATGGACTTAATGCAAATAAACAATACGGCTATTCTGTCAACTACATCAACGGTGATGGTACCCAAACTACAACTGTTAGTACCTATGTCTATACACGTGCGCAGGTACCTACTCAAACAACCCCGAATAACATTGGCACAAGTTCGGTCACTGTTCACTGGTCAGCGACTCCTAATCCTTCAGAAACAAAATATCTTGTGCAATGTTCTACTTCGGACGGATTTGAAAACATACTTGACTCAAGTGGCTGGGGTACCTGGGGGACGGAATATAGTTTTACTTCGCTTTCAGCAAACACAACCATGTACTTTCGCATTATGGCAAAGAACGGAGATGAGATTGAGACCAATTGGTCAAACAAAATAGGCACCTGCACTCATGCAAATCATCCGGTAGACCCTGGTTATGCCAGCCGGACAACAAACCAGATAACATGGTCCTGGGAGTCCGGCGGGGCTCAAGAATCATTTTATGCCTGGTTTGGGAGTACCAACACCGGCTGGACTACAGATACGTCCTGGCTGCTACAGAACTTGAACGAGAACACATCGTATTATCTTTCGGTCAAAGCAAGAAATTATGCTGGTGTCGAGACGGTTAGTGTTTCAACAGTGGTATGGACTACCGTTTCCACACCGGCAGCACCGAGCTGGGTGAACGTTAACATTTCAAGTATCACTACTGAGGCCTCAAGTATCCCGAATATCGGCGCCGGCCTTTCCGCAATATACTTTGATTGTGTTCAAGGGGAAGGCGGGAATGATAGTGACTGGGTAACTATAACTACGTATACTGATACGGGTCTCGGTGAAAACACACTGTATGAAATCCGGGTAAAAGCAAGAAACGGAGATGGTGAAGAAACCAGTTACTCGTCCATCACAAGTACATATACTCTACTTTCAGCGCCATCAGATAGTGATATTTCTATCGCAGTAAGTTCTTCATCTTATCTAACCATCAGCGTAACTCCACCACCGAACCAGAATTCAGGACTTACAGGCTGCAAATTCGTTGAAGTCTCAGGAAATCCTGGTGGTTCAGGTAGTGATGTGCTGGTTGGTTCATACTCTTATGTAGATTCAGGACTTATAGAGAATTCTTCTTATACCTATCAGGCACGCTATAGGAATGGAAGTGGTATATGGACTGCACTTAATCCCGGAACAACGACAAGATACACCTGGTGTAGCCCGCCTACTGGATTTGTTGTTGAGCCAAAAGAAATTGGCGGAGAGCCACCAGCACTGAAGTTGACTGTCAGTACTTTCACCAATGACACTGTCGGGCTCTCCAGGTACTATTTCGATTGCGTGGGTGGTGGCGGTGATGATTCCGGATGGCAGGCCAGTTCTATATACTGGGACTTTGGTCTTCAGCCAAATACCCTATACAGTTACAAAGTTTACTACCGCAACGCAGAAGGTATAAATTCAGGTGCTTACCAATTGGTAAACAAATACACTTATGCAAACAAACCAGGAAAACCAACTGTCAAAGACCCGACCTCTACTTCACTCACTGTAGTGATAGACCAGAACGGGAATCCAGGGAACACCACTTACGCAATTTATAATGTTGAAAGCGCAAAGTATGTCCAGGGAACAGGACTGCTTGGCGACACCACTGACTGGCGAACATACGCTGAGTGGGGCGGGGCAAATGGTATTGTGAACACAGGGCTAACTCCAAGTACTACCTATACTTACCAGGTGAAAGCGCGGAATGGTGACCTGGTAGAAACACTACTAAGTGATATTTCAGATTCGGCGTGCACCAACCCGGAAGATACACCACCTGCGGCAATAACCAATCTTGCTGCTCAGTCAGGGTCAGGCAACGGCGAAGTACTCCTTTCCTGGACTGCACCTGGTGACGATGGCTGGTCAGGCCAGGCGTCACTTTATATAGTTAAGTACGCAAGTTATGCCTTAACAGAAGCTAACTGGCTTGCATCAGGTACGACTCTTTTCAAAGAATATACTGTTAGCAAGACTGGCGGTCAGTCAGATTCACTGACAGTCACCGGTCTTACGCTTGGAGCGACCTACTGGTTTGCAATAAAAACGCAGGATGAGATACCTAACACCTCAGACATATCCAATTCCACCTTTGCAGTTGCGATGCTTATTATTGACAATGACCCACCAACCCTTGTCTCAAGACAGCCAGCCGCTAACTCTTTTGGCGTTAGAGTGAACCCCACGATTAAACTTGTATTCAGCGAGCAAATGGATTCAGACTCAGTGAAACAATCTTTCAGTATCACCGCAGTGAGAAATAACCTCGGTCATGAAATCAACACGCCTGTTAACGGTGAACTTTCCGTGTCGCAGGACAATACCGAGTACACTTTGACTCCACATCTTGAACACAACCGGCAGTATCGCGTTAGCATAAGTACCGTGGCAAAAGACGACCCTCCTGGTTGCAACCCTCTTACTGTGTCACAAGTATGGGAGTTTGTCACAATATTTGACCCTGACGAAAGCAATGTAACGCTGGTTCAGGATAAAGAGACAGGAAAAGAACTATGCGAAGTATACCTTGCCCATGGAGCACTAAAGGAGCCGGGTTATGTACGAATCAGCACTTCACCTGTTAATGACCCACTTGAAGTTGACTCTGATTCGCTGTCACTTGCAATCGCAAGAAGAACAAAGTTCACAGACCCATGTCATTTCGTATTGCCAGCTTCAGTTCGCGAAGCAAATGCATACAAATCAGGCGGGACAAGAATTACTGATCGCTTTGGCGCATCCGTAAGTATCACTATTCCTTATGAAGACGAGGACGACAATGGTATCATAGATAATGTGAGCCCTGCTGTCCGGGAAACAGCTCTTGCGATATATTACTTTAACGAGGAGTATGGCAACTGGGTGTTAGTCCCTGGCTCGGTTGTTGATACCAGCGCAAACACAGTTTCCGCAGCAATTCCACACTTTTCTGTCTATGCAATAATGGGTGCAAGTGAGTATGACTTGAGCAATGCATACGCTTATCCTGTACCATTTGACCCTAATACAAACCCTGAGCATCGCGAAATAACATTTACTAATCTTTCAACGCAATGCAGGATACGCATATATACGCTCGCAGGTGAGCTTGTAGCTGACATAGAGCATGACGAGACAGCAGGAAGTGAAGTTGGTGTTGAGCCATGGGATGTAGCAAATTCTGGCAATCAGCCGGTTGCAAGCGATGTGTACCTTTACTATATAAGAAATGAGAAAAAACACAAGAGTGGTAAATTGGTGATAATCAGATGAGACAGCAAAGACCAACTGTCATTGCGAGAGGATTGAAGCTTGCGGTCACCGCGTTTCTCGCAATGACAGTTTTTGCTGCGTTAATAGTTTTTGTCGGCCTTAACTTAGTCTATGCTTCGGCGCCTGGCGCATCAACTGCAAACTTCCTGAAAATTGGGGTCGGTGCACGTGCTGATGCTCTGGCAGGCGCCTATTCACCAATATCTGATGACGTTAGCGGGATATACTGGAATCCAGCTGCGCTCTCTCTTGTGCATAGACCACAGTTTGGTTTCAGTTATGACCGTCTGGTAGAAGACATTAGTTACCAATTTGGTGGCTATGTATTACCAATTGCCGTGAGTCATTCCACAGGAATATTTACAACAACACCTATCAGGTATGGAACACTCGGTGTCGGAGTATATTATCTACCAGTAAATAATATAGATGCTTATGATATAGATAGCATACCAATAGGAACAGTTGATACTTACGACCTCGCTGCTTCTCTGAGTTATGCTTTGACATTGCCTGCGTACGAAAATCTCTCAGTTGGTATCACCTGTAAGCTAATACAGAAATCCCTTGCAGATAAAAAGGCATCCGGGTTCGCAATTGACCTTGGCACACTCTTCATACCGGACAGACAGTTCTTAGGAGGGGATTGGCAGGCTGCGGCATGCGTTGCAAACCTCGGTACCGGTCTTGAGTTTGTAAGTGAACGAAATTCATTCCCTCTGCTCTGGCGGCTTGGAGTGGCATACCGCCGTGAACTTCTATCCAATGACCTGTGCGCGTCAATCCAGATAACAGGAGCAAGTGACAATTCTCCTTATATATCCGTTGGTGTTGAGTACCTTGTGTGGCATATGTTTTCACTTCGTGTTGGTTATAACTCCAGTGCAAATCTCGACAAAGGTTTTCGTGCCGGTGCCGGTATTTCAACTGACCTTTTATCACTTGATTATGCCTACGTGCCGTTTGGTGTGTTTGGTAATACACATCGTTTCTCCCTTACTTTCAAATTCGGCCGCAAACCTGTTGGTATTGCAAAAGTCCGTGAAATGATTGAAGAACACTATGCTCTTGGCAGGCGCTATGTTCAGCAAGACCGTCTTATTACTGCGTATCGTGAGTTTGAAGAAGTGCTTAAACTTGACCCGTTTCACGATGGTGCAAAAACGGCACTTGCGAGCATAGAGCATGCATTTTCCGAAGCAAAGACAGCAGTTCAAGCAGAACGCAGGCAAAAAGAAGTTGACGAACACATCACGCTCGGTAAGAAGTATTTTGACCAGGGTGACCTGATAAAATCAAAACAGGAATTTGAGACAATACTGAAACTTGAAGCTGGTAACCAGATTGCTCTTAGCTATCTCAAAAAGATAGAAGGACTTTATCAGGAAGCCCTCAATCAACAAGTCGAGACATTGTTCAAGCAGGGAGCCGCCTACTTTGAGAAAGGAAAACTGAGTGAAGCAATTGTGCAATGGGAGAAAGTTCTTGAACTTAGGCCCGAACACGAACAGGCGAAAGAATACATAAAAAGAGCACAGAAACAGAAGGAAGAAAAAGAAGAGGCAACTCGCGAGAAACTACGCCAGGAGCGTCTTGAGAAGCTTTACAAACAAGGTGTTGGTTCTTTCGATGACGGGAAGTGGAACGAAGCGATTCGTTATTTTGAGGAACTTCTGTCGGTTTCAAAACCGTATCGTGACGCGGAAGAATATCTCAAGAAAGCGCGAGCAAAAAAACAGGAGCAGATTGAAAAGAACAAAGTAGAAGCAGAAGAATATTACATGAACGGGTTGAAAGAGTATTCTTCTGGCAATATCAAAGCGGCAATTTCTCTCTGGGAGAAAGCACTCCAACTCAATCCAGAGCATACAAAAGCAAAGAGGGGTCTGGAGCGCGCCCGCAAGGAACTTAAGTAGTGGCGAGTTTGTGCCCGGTTCACTAGAGACAGGTACAGGATATATTGACAGTAGTTTGTTTGTGGTGATATAATTCCAGGCAGGAGGAAAATTCGGTGAGTTTAAGAATAAAGTTCAGTATTTTTGCTGTCTTGCTGGTTGCAGTGGTAATCGTCGCTATTGCCTGGTTTTCGTTTACCAGCGAGCGGCGAATGTTGATAGAACAAATAGTATCCGGTGAAGACGCAATAGTCCAGAGTTTAGCAAAGGTTTGTGAAGAATCACTCATTACAGAAGACGACCTACTTGCTGTTAACTATATCAAAGACTTGATACGCCGCGAATCACCATCTGTTGTGCATGCGATGTTTGTTAGCACTGATGGAAGAATAGCTGCTTACAGTGACCCTGAAAAGCTTGGAACGAATATACCTGGTGAACTTGCACGGCTTATCGATAAGCAAGTGCTGGCTGAAAAAGCAGGTGTAACTATGCGTCATTCTTTTGACATTCAGTCATCCAGAACCCTGTTTGGCCACAACCAGCCAACACTCCTTGTGTGGCGACCAGTTGTAATTCATGGAGAACAGCGTGGCACATCACATGTTGGATTTGACCAGGAAGTTCGGGAGTCCGCCATCAGAACAACTCTGGCTCAGGCAAGGGTTCGCGTTTTCCAGGTAGCTGGCTTCGGCCTTATTTTTGGTATAATTGGTTCAATCGTTCTTGCGCATACAATGACAAGACCTATCAAAGCACTGGAAAGAGGTGCGGTTCTCATTGGGCAGGGTAAACTTGATACGCAAATCGCAATTACGAGTCACGATGAGCTTGGCAAGCTTGCCAGGCAGTTCAATGATATGGCTGTCAAGCTCAAAGAACTTGACCAGATGAAAGATGATTTTGTGTCAAGCGTTACGCACGAATTACGTTCTCCACTTACTGCAATAAAGGGGTACGTAAATTTTATGCTTGAAGGGCGTTCTGGAAATCTTACCGAGAAACAGCAGGAGTTCCTTACTATTGTAAAGAGTAACACGGCGCGGCTCGGCCGTTTCATAGATGATATCCTTGACCTGGCGAAATTTGAAGCAGGCAGGATGGATTTACATAAAGAACCGACCAGTATAAAGTCGGCAGCAGAAGAAATTGTGCAATTACTCCGGCCTCTCGCAGATGAAAAGAAGATTAATCTTAGCATTGAGGCGCCAGAAACATTGCCAGACATACTTGCTGACCCGGATAAGATAAGGCAAATAATCACAAATCTTGTTGGTAATGCTCTTAAGTTTACCCCGGATAACGGATGCATTACCGTGCGCGTGCAGGAGCAACCCAAAGAATTACTTGTATCCATTTCGGATACAGGGATAGGTATCCCCGAGGAGGCAAAGGATAAGATATTCAGTAAGTTTGAGCAGGTCAAAGGGGTAAGACAACGGACTAAAGGCCCAAAGGGCACCGGGTTGGGGCTTGCTATTGCGAAGGGAATTGTTGAGGGGCACGGTGGTAAGATATGGGTAGAGAGTAAACTCGATAAAGGTTCCACTTTCTTCTTCACGCTTCCGAAAGGTGGTGCTGTCACGGTACCAAAACCCTCCTCATCCGGGTTCTCAGACACATCGCAACCACAGTCGACTCCACCTTCCTCACCGACGAGCGATACAGGAGAGCAGAATGGCTAAGAAAATACTGGTGATAGATGATGAAGTTGCAATTGCTCAGCTAATCCAGTTGTACCTTGAAGACCGTGGATACGAAGTACAAATGGTTCTGAGCGGAACAGAAGCGCTGCCAAAAATACAGGAGTTCAAGCCGGATATCATAACACTTGACATTATGATGCCTGAACTTAACGGATTCCAGCTGCTTGAACTTTTAAAGTCAAAACCAGAAACTGCAGGCATTCCTGTAATTCTTGTTTCTGTTGTTGAAGGTCCACAGAAAGAAAGAGGTTTTCGCCTCGGTGCTGTGGATTTTGTTCCAAAGCCAATTGAGCCAGACGAGATGTTCAATGCTATTTCAAAAGTTGAAGACCAGATATCAGGCCTCCCTGAAGCAAGAAAAAAGACTGTCCTTGTAGTTGACGACGAACCAGATACAGGGCGACTACTTAAGGAATATTTGCAACAGCGTGAGATGCAAGTGGCGGTAGTAGATAACGGACCTGATGCGGTTGCTTTTGCACGAAGAGAAAGACCTGGCTTGATTGTTCTGGACCTGGTAATGCCCGAGATGGACGGATTTGCAGTACTGAAGGTTCTCAAGAGAGACCCTGTTACGGAAAGTATCCCAATTATTGTTCTCACCGCACATGATATGAAGGGTTACCGTGAAAAATGTCTTATGCTCGGCGCATCACAATACCTGACGAAACCATTTTCTGGCGAAGTCCTTGCAGGAGAAATAGAGAAGGAAATCAAGAAAATAGAAGAGAAGTAAGAAATATGGAAAAGCAGAGAATACTTGTTGTTGACGACGAAGTTGATCTTGCACGGCTCGTAGTTGAAATCCTTGAGGATGAAGGATACCGGGCAGAAGCAGTCTATACAGGCGAGGACGGACTTGCGAAGGCCCGTCAAACCATACCCAACCTGATAATTCTGGATTGGAAACTCCCTGATATGGAGGGTATAGACGTATGCCGTGTACTCAAGCAGGAAGAAGCGACTGAATCTATTCCCGTAGTAATGCTTACCAGTCAGTCATCTGAAAAAGATAAAATAAAAGGTTTGGAGACAGGTGCAGACGACTATATGACCAAGCCATTTGGTTCCGGCGAGTTGGTCGCTCGTGTAAAAGCAATTCTCAGGCGCACTAAACAGAGAGAAAAGACAACTGACGACCGCCTCGGACTACTTCAGAAATACATGCCAAAAGAACTTGCAGATAGAATTGTTTCCGGCTCAAGAGCAATTGAAGGAGAACGGCGTAATGTCACGGTTCTTCTTGCAGACCTCAGTGGTTTTACAGCACTTTCTGAAAAGCTTGACCCTGAGCAGGTAAGGTCAATTATAAATGATTGCTTTGGCATTCTTGCGCGTAGTATCTACAAGTATGAGGGAATTATAGATAAGTTCATTGGAGATGCTATTATGGCACTTTTTGGTGTACCACTTACACACGAGGATGACCCTCAGCGTGCACTAAAAGCTGCACTCGAACTGATGGAACTACTTGAGAAATTCAATACTGAGCGGCATCCGCCTTCCCCTTTAAAGATGAGGATTGGTGTAAATACCGGTATGGTTGTTGCGGGAGCGGTTGGTTCTGATTTGAAAATGGAATATACGGTTATGGGAGATACAGTAAATCTTACTGCGCGCTTACAGAGTGCAGCAGAACCGGGGCAGATACTTGCTGCTCAAAATACTTATCGCCGTGCTGTTCATGATTTTGTTTTTCAGCAGCTGAAGCCGATTTCTGTAAAGGGTAAGGAAGAACCAGTTAATCTGTATCTGGTTGTGAGCGAGAAACCACATGGTGAAATTCCGGAGGAATTTGGTAAACTGAAAATGCCACAGATGGTAGGTCGTGATAGGGAACTTGAACTTTTGAAAAACAATCTGGAACTCACAAAGCAGGGGCATGGGCTTGTGGTTTCTGTCTCTGGTGGTTCGGGACTTGGTAAATCACGGCTGATTTATGAATTTCAGAGATTTATCCCTGCTGACTCTGCACTGTTTCTTAAAGCGCGCTGTCAGTCGCTCGCTTTGACAAAGCCATATGCAGTTTTTCAGGAGATTATATCCGGTCTTTCCAAGTTTTTAAACCAGACGCCTCCGGATCTGGCCGGGATTGAGAAAATACATGTTTATGATACTTTGAAACAGTACATAGACAAGGCAACACAGACAAAACCACTTGTGATGATGATTGAAGACCTGGAATTTATTGACGACCAATCAAGAGAACTTCTGAATTATATTGTTGACCTGTTGCCAGAAAGACGAGTATTGTTGGTTTGTACTTATAAGCAGGAATTTAGTCATAGTTGGGCAGAAAAAACACACTACCGCGATATATCTTTGCAGGAATTATCAGAGGAGGAGCTTTCACGGATGTTAAATTCGATGCTCCTGGAAGATAAACTATCTCCTGAATTGAAGACGCTTGTTATATCACATGCTGAAGGCAATCCTTTGTTCCTTGAGGAAATTGTTAAGTCGCTTGTTGACTCCGGGACAATACAAAAGAAAAATGAAAGTTGGTTCCAGTCAAAAGACATCTCGGAGATACCAGTGCCAGAAACGATAAGCGCTGTACTGCTTTCCCGGCTAGACCGTCTTGGCGAAAAGGCAAAACGGATTCTTCAGCTTGCGTCTGTCATAGGTCGCACTTTTAAGTATAACATGCTCAAGGAACTATACCCTGACGAAGTTGCTTTGAAGGAGCAACTCTCGCGGCTTCAGCAGCTGGAAGTCGTATTTGAGAAGAGTGTCTATCCAGAAAAAGAATACATATTCAAGCATGAGCTTACCAGAGAAGTGATGTATGACAGTTTGCTCATAACCCAGCGCGAAGAACTATCCAGGAAGATAAAAGGCATGATGTCTTAACCGGAGATGTCCTGCTGGCATAACCTTATGGCGTAGACAATCTGAGATTGGGTTTTTCCTTTGACGGTTATTTCCTTTCCAGGACCACACACACTGTCTTCCGGGATTTTGCAGTTCTCATAAACGTCCCGTGTAATCCAGACCTCTGCGAACGGTTGACAAACCCTTTATCACGTGTTGTTGAATAGTTTTGGAAGTTTTTGTTTAAGACTATCTATTACGAAGGTGAATTGCGGTAACTCAGGAACTAATGGTCCTAACCACTGCTCCCATGTTTTAGCAACATAGTTCAACAAGGTTTTATTAAAGAATA
>Ga0066636_10000443_pt1 | contig 22838 bp, 20 predicted proteins | sample CryGeyCG2014_080_2_FD_62736 | JGI IMG/M metagenome (GOLD analysis project Ga0066636, IMG submission 62736) | Groundwater microbial communities from aquifer - Crystal Geyser CG07_land_8/20/14_0.80 | ecosystem: Environmental > Aquatic > Deep subsurface > Groundwater | place: USA: Utah: Grand...
GATACCTTGCGGGATGGTGAACAGATGCCCGGTGTAGCTTTCAGTCCGGAACAGAAACTGGAACTGGCAAAATTTCTAAGTGATATGGGCGTGCATGTAATGGATGTTGCATTTCCAATGAATGGAGAATCTGACTGCAAGGCATTACAACTAATAGTCCAGGCTCAAAAAAGAGGGGAAATTAGAAAGAATCTTGAGATTCTGGCAATGTGCAGAAGTAATCCTGTGGACATTGATATGGTAATTAAGACTGTGCAGGAAATAGGAGCATCACCTGATGATGTCAGCGTACTCATACTTTCAACTTTCTCTGACCTGCATGTGAAATATAAACTCGGAAAGGCACTGTTGAAAAGAGAAGGAAAACCTGTAGACAAATGGCTTGAGACACCTCTTGAATTCTACAGGAAAGCAAATATAAATATGGTATGTGATGCAATAAAATATGCCAGAAGCAAAGGAATCTCGAGAATTGAATTTGCCTCCGAGGATTCTTCGCGAGGAAATATTGAATACGGAATAAGATGGGCAAAAGCGTGCATTAAAGCAGGTGGCACCAGAATGTGTTTTTCTGACACCTGCGGAGTTTTCACTCCAGAAGCTGTTGATTATTACATTCCAAAAATGGTCAAGGCGCTGGACGGTATTCCGATGACTGCCCATTTTCATAACGACTTCGGACTCGGAACATTGAATACTGTGCGTGCATTAAGTCATGGTGCAACTTACCTCGGTGTCACTGCAAATGGAATCGGTGAGCGGGCTGGAAACACTTCAATCCATCTGACAGTAATGGTTTTGAAAGAATTATACGGCGTAGAAATCCCGGGGTTCAAGTACGAAAAGCTCGTGGAATTGAGAAAAATGATTGAAAAATACTCTGGAGTTCCGATTCAGCCTCATGAACCCATTATTGGTGAAGGAGTATTTGCACACGAATCCGGGATTCACACCGCTGCCATAGTGATTAATCCTGCTATATATCAGTTCATCAGAGAAGAAGAAGTAGGAGGAACCAGGAAATTCATATTCGGTAAACACAGTGGCACAGCAGCTGTGGAAGCAGTCTTGCGAAAAAACGAAGAAAAATTGAAAGAAAATAGAATTGAAATTACTCCTGAACTTGTGCAGAAGGTGCTGGAAAAAGTAAAAATTATACGGGAGAAAAAAATCAACTCAGGCCTTTATGAGAAATTTATTGAAGAATATTACAGGAACTACGGAAATCTCGGCATTTCAGAGGATGAACTGATAAAAATAGTAAGAGAAATAGGAAAATGAGACAGTACAAAAAAATAGACGAACAGGATATAAATAAAATAAGAGAAATTGTAGGTGAAAATAACATTATCACCGAACAGGAAAAAATGTTAGATTATTCACATGATGAGTTTTCTTTAGCCAAGATAACTAAAATTCCTGATGCAGTAGCAAAACCCAGAAGTGCCGCAGAAGTCTCTGAAATTTTGAAACTTGCTAACAAAGAGAGTGTTCCTGTTACACCGCGTGGAGGTGGAACCGGCCTGTGCGGTGGTTGTGTTCCAGTATTTGGAGGGGTGGTTCTTTCATTTGAAAATATGAACAAACTTCTGGAGATAGACTGTGAAAACCTCATGGCTGTAGCTGAACCCGGCCTGACACTGAAAGAATTCTATGAAAATATAGAAAAAGCAGGTTTTTTCTTTCCGCCTCATCCCGGAGAAGAAAGTGCTACTATCGGCGGTGTCGTTGCTACAAATGCCGGAGGAGCCAGAGCTGTTAAATATGGAGTTATAAGAAATTTCATAAGGGGTTTAGAGGTATCTTTGCCTACAGGAGAAATAATAAATCTCGGTGGTAAGATTATAAAGAATAGCACAGGATATAATCTTCTAAATCTGTTAATCGGTTCTGAGGGAACGCTGGGTATTGTAACAAAAGCAGTAATAAGCCTTATGCCTCCGCCTGCAGCAACGATTATGCTGGTAGTTCCTTATGATAATTTAAGTGACGCCATAAAAACAGTCCCGGAGATAATTCGCAACAAAATAATGCCAATGGCTGTTGAATTTATTGAACGAGAACTCATAACAGTTACAGAAGAATTCTTAAGAAAAGAATGGCCCTGCAAGGGCGGCGAGGCACACTTAATGATTATACTTGATGGTTCAAGTGAAGAAGAAATGGAAAAACTTTCGCAGTCCATTGCTCAAACCTGCCTGGACTACAATGCCACTGATGTATTTGTTGCAAATACAATGCAAAAACAGCAGGATGTAATGGATATCCGCAGTCAGATTTATGAAGCTTTGAAACCACAAACAATCGAAGCTCTGGATATTACCGTCCCAAGAGCAGAAATAGCCAATCATGTTGAAAAAGTCCATGAAATCTCAAAAAAGTATGGAATGTGGTTACCAACGTGCGGCCATGCTGCAGATGGAAATCTTCACACTTTTCTCATGAAGACCTGTATGAAAGACAGAAAGCTGGACGATGCGGAAATAGAAGGTTGGAAAGAAAAATATCCTCTCGTGCGAAAAGAACTCCATGAAGACTGCAAAATGCGTGGAGGAATTATCTCAGGTGAGCATGGGATAGGATTAGTAAAAAAAGAATATTTGCCGCTAAGTGTTGATAGAAAACAAATTGAATTGATGAAAATGATTAAAAAAATATTTGACCCAAACAATATCCTCAATCCCGGCAAAATATTTGACATAGATTAAAAATAGGAAAGGAGGTCTAAATTGCAAATTCTTAGTTATATTATTCTTGGTTTGACAGCTGGAGTTTTGAGTGGTTTTATGGGCATTGGAGGAGGAGTAATAATTATTCCAATACTCGTATATGTTTTTGGCTTGACACAGATTCAGGCACAGGGCACTTCACTCGCTGCTCTTTTGCCACCAATCGGACTACTTGCTTTTTTAAGATATTACTACAGCGGAAATGCCGATTTAAAAGTGGGCTTGCTCATTGCTGCAGGATTCTTTTTCGGTGGACTTCTTGGAGCGATTTTTGCCCAGCCTGTTCCCGATGTCTTGCTCAAGAGAATCTTCGGCATTTTTCTCCTCATCATAGCTGTCAGGATGTGCATTGGCAAATAGAATTGGGGAATTGCAGAAAGGGGTAAACTTTATGATAGAGGGATATGCAGAATATAAACGAAGAGAATACTGCAAGGATGTGAAATGTCCGATTCAGTTAAAACTTGAATCCCGGAAAGAAGGTTCTGAAGAGTATGAAAAAACAAGAAAAAGATGCAAGCACGCCTGCATTCACACTACCTATGAGTTCCATCACTGGCTAATTGAAAAAGGATATTTAATTGTCAAAGGAGGTTAATATGCCGGATGTAGATACAAGTAAAGAGGAGAAAAAGTTTTACGAAGATGTCCCAATGAAGACTCCTGGTTTTTTTCTCAAAGGCTCAGGTTCACTTGATTGGGGGATGAAGAATCGTCTGGCGCGGATATTCAATCCCCGGAGCGGTCGAACAGTCATGCTGGCAATAGACCATGGGTACTTCCAGGGACCGACAACAGGACTGGAGCGCATTGATTTGAATATTGTACCACTCGTTCCTTACGCGGATGCACTTATGTTAACCCGTGGAATCCTGAGGACAACGATTCCACCTGCTTCAACAAAACCAATTGTTGTGCGTGCAAGCGGTGGTCCAAGTATCCTCAAAGAACTTTCAAATGAAGAAATAGCCCTTGATATTGAAGATGCTATTCGTATGAATGCCTCAGCGATGGCAATTCAGGTATTTATTGGAGGAGAATTTGAAACACGGTCAGTGCATAATATGACCAGATTAGTAGATATGGGACTGCGTTATGGTATTCCTGTTATGGCTGTGACTGCTGTGGGCAAGGAAATGGTTAGAGATGCAAAATATTTCCGCCTTGCGTGTAGAATCTGTGCGGAATTAGGAGCGCACTTTGTCAAGACCTACTATGTCCCTGAAGGTTTCGAAACAGTGACAGCGTCCTGTCCTGTACCGATTGTGATGGCAGGTGGCAAGAAAATTGAGGTTCTGGATGCTTTAAAAATGGCGTCCAATGCTATTCAAAGAGGAGCCAGTGGGGTAGATATGGGGAGAAATATCTTCCAGAGCGAAAATCCTGTTGCAATGATTAAAGCAATCGGTGCTGTTGTGCATAAAAACCTTTCTCCAGATAAGGCGTATGAAATGTTTAACGACTTAAAGAAATAAGGGGTCAGACCTACACATTTCACAATTCAATAATTGGGTAGTTAGGAAAAATATGAAAGTAGCAATGTATTATAACAACAAGGATATTCGGTTAGAAGAAATGCCAACACCAAAAATCGGTCCTGAGGAATTCCTTGTCAAGGTGATGGCATCAGGAATTTGTGGCACAGATGTGTTAGAATGGTACCGTATCAAAACTGCTCCCCGCGTCCTGGGACATGAAATGGCAGGGGAAATTGTTGAGGTTGGAGAAAATGTTAAAAAATATAAAAAGGGAGACAGTGTGTTTGCTACCCATCATGTCCCCTGCAATACCTGCCACTACTGCCTGAATGGCCATCACACTGCCTGCGACACTCTTCATCATACAAATTATGACCCTGGTGGATTTGCAGAATATATTCGAATTCCTGCAATAAATGTTGACAGGGGCACATTCATTTTACCTGGGGCCATGTCTTACGAAGTTGCAACTTTTATAGAACCACTTGGCTGTGTGGCGCGCGGACAGAGATTAATGCAGATGACGCCTGGCTCAACAGTGCTTATAATCGGCAGCGGCATTTCAGGACTCCTTCACCTTAAACTTGCAAAAGTTATGAAAGCAGAAAAAATAATTACAGCAGACATCAATGAATATCGCCTTAAAAAATCTCTTGAGTTTGGCGCAGATGCAGTAATAAATGCAAATAAAAGCATTCCTGAACGGCTTCGTGAAATTAATAAAGGTAAACTTTCAGATATTGTGATAGTTTGCACAGGTGCACAACAAGCTTGTACACAGGCATTGCAATGCGTAGAGCCAGGTGGAACAATTTTATTTTTTGCGGTTCCAAAACCAGGCATTGATATCCCTGTTCCTATCAGCGACTTATGGCGAAACGAAGTAAGGATGATAACATCATACGGTGCTGCTCCAAATGACCTTGCTGAAGCACTTGAACTCCTTGCTACACACAGGGTAGAAGTGGAAGACATGGTAACACACCGCCTTCCACTTGAGGAAACCGGTAAGGGTTTCCAACTTGTCGCCAGTGCCGGCGAATCCATAAAGATAATTATAGAGCCACACGGTTATGGAGGTAAACTATGTTAGCAAAAAGAATAATTCCATGTCTGGATGTTAAGGATGGCAGGGTAGTCAAGGGTGTACATTTCAAAAATTTAAAAGATGCCGGAGACCCGGTAAAAAATGCTGCCTTTTACAGTAAGGAAGGAGCTGACGAACTTGTTTTTCTTGATATTACTGCTACAATAGAAAACCGCAAGACCATGGTAGAAATGGTTAAAGCCACTGCGCGCAAAGTCTTCATTCCATTTACAGTTGGAGGTGGAATTGGAGGAATTAAGGATATTGAAATACTTCTAAAATCCGGTGCAGATAAGATTTCGATAAATACTGCTGCAGTGAAAAACCCAGAATTAATCAAGAAGGCCTCTGATAAATTTGGCAGCCAGTGTATTGTAGTTGCAATAGACTCCAAAAGAACAGGCAAAAGAAAATGGGAAGTTTACATCAATGCAGGCAACACACCAACAGGTATTGATGCAGTAAAATGGGCAAAAAAAGTAGAATTACTTGGAGCAGGAGAAATTCTTCTTACAAGTATGGACGCAGACGGAACAAAAAAAGGCTATGATATTGAATTAACCCGAGCTGTCAGCAAAGCAGTGAAAATTCCAGTAATTGCATCCGGCGGAGCAGGAAATTTAAAACATCTCTATGAAGCTCTGGTCAAAGGTAAAGCAGACGCGGTTCTTGCTGCGTCAATTTTTCATTACAGGACTTACACAATCCGCCAGGTAAAAAAATATTTGAAAAAATATGGAATACCGGTCAGGTAGAACCGTTCCTTTTTTCGAACAATTGTTAGATTTAAAGTCAAATAATCTTATTTTTTATAATCAATCTCGGGCCAAAAGGTGTGTCTTCAATTGTAATTCCTTTATCCTGCAATTCCTTGCGAATTTTATCTGCTGCCGCCCAATCTTTGTTTTTTCGGGCTTTCTCTCTCAATTCTATAAGTCCCCCCATATCTGCAGCAGATAGGCCTGGCTTTATATTCAAACCAAGAATTTCTTTGCTTAATCTATTAAAAATCTTTTGGGTTGAAACTAAAACTTCGCTGACTTTATCAATATTCAAAGCTCCCACAGGGATTTTATTCATAAAGATATTTGTGACTCCCACAATTTCATGGAGATACCCCAATGCCTTAGGAGTATTAAAATCATCATCCATTGTTTCTAAAAATTTATTTTTAAAATTATCTATATCATTACTAAATTTATTCATAATATTTTTATCCATTTCTTGTCTTTTCTTTCCTTCTAATTCTTCACGAAAAAAATCCCTTTTATCAACATTGAAAGATTGAAGGAGAAATAAAATATTATTCTGAAATCTGTTCAACCGCTCCAACTCCTCCTTTGCTGCATCCAGTTCCTTATCGCTGAAATCCATCGGCTGGCGGTAGTGGGCTGAAAGAAGAAAAAGACGAACCACCATCGGGTCATATTTCTCAAGGACTTCGCGAATTGTAAAAAAGTTGCCCAGGGATTTTGACATCTTTTCTTTGTTTACAGTTACAAAAGCATTGTGGAGCCAGTATTTTGCAAATGGTTTTCCGGTGCAGGATTCTGATTGTGCAATTTCGTTCTCGTGGTGAGGGAAAATTAAATCCTGCCCTCCTCCGTGAATATCAAGTGTGGGTGAACCCAGGTGGTCCATAGACATAACAGAACATTCAATATGCCAACCAGGTCTTCCTTTTCCCCATGGGCTATCCCAGGATGGCTCGTCTTCCTTTGCACTCTTCCACAGAGCAAAATCAAGCGGTGATTTCTTTCGCTGGTCCACTTCAACTCTTGCGCCTGGCATCATTTCTTCACAATTGCGGTGGGATAATTTCCCGTATTCTTTGAATTTTTCCACTTCAAAGTATACATCACCATCGAGTAAATAAGCGTATTCTCTATCCACCAATTCTTTAACCACTTTTATTATTTCATCAATGTGTTCTGTCGCCCGCGGATATTCATCTGTTTTCTTCACATTGAGCGCATCCATTTGCGCAAAGTAGTCCACAATATATTTCTTTGCAATCTCTTTCGTTTTCTCTTTAACATCACGCAGGCTGGGGGCATCCGCTTGTGTACTTTCTTTTGCTCTGTTTATTATCTTATCGTCTATATCTGTAAAATTCTGCACATAGTGAACTTTATATCCTTTATATTCAAGGTATCGCCTTATCACATCAAATACAACATAGCACCTTGCATGCCCAATATGGCATTCATCATAAGGTGTAATTCCGCAGACATACATCTTCACGTCTGGCGGATTCTGCGGAACAAATTCTTCTTTTTGCCTTGAAAGTGTATTATATATCTTTACCATCTTAATCCCTCATCATATTCTTTTATAGAAAGCTTCTCTCCCCTTAGTAATCAACTTATATTTCCAACCATTCCTGCAACAAAAATCTATTGCTGTCTCTCTTTTCAGTTTTGTCGATAACCATAAGAGTAAGGGCAAACCTTTTGTTTCATGAATTTCTTTAGCACCATCTCGATATTCAACCAAAAAATCAGGAATGTAATATCTTGCAAATCCTAAAAATTTATAAGGTATCCTAATGTTATGCTTTTTTGTCCATTTTGCCACAGCATGGTCACGCTCTAACTCAACCATATATTCTCGTTCAAGGGTAGAGTCATATTTCTCTTCGCCATAAGGACTCTTTTTAAGATTTGTTAACTTCCCTCTTATGGTAATCATATTTTACTTTTTGCAAAAATACCCTCTATCAACTCTGGTCTCAAAAACACATCTCTAATCTGGTCAACTATTGCCCAAAGGATGCGTAATAATCGCTCATCATTTGATTCCTCAACATCGGTCCCTAATAGAAAACGTTTTCTAATATGCTCACGAATAATTTTAACCAAAACAACCTGTCTCTCATCTGGATTTCTATCATATTCAAGAAATGCATCATGTGCTATTAAGTGAATCTGTCGAACTAATTGTTTTTTCAATTCTTCTATACCCCAATTCTCAGTTTTCGTTATTCGGGCAATTTCCTCTATTTCTATTTTAGGAACATCTTTATCAATAATTGTAAGGTCCCCATCAAGATTCAGACTTTTAATCTGTTCAATTTCTTCAGTAATGTTCATTTTATGAAATTCATATTTATAATCATCAAGAAATCTCTGCCATTCATAAATTGGTTCAACTATTTCTGGTGGTTCTGGAGTAGGTGGCAAGGAAGAAATATCCAGTCTTTCTTCTGCTTCTTCGATAGTAGTTTCGCCTTCATCTATTTTTTCCATCTCTTTATCTTCCGGAATTTTTTCAATATCAAAAATAATGCCTGCTGGGTCTAACGAATCTGGATATTGAGTCGCCCTTAAGTGCTCCCATAGCCAATCGTGCTTCAAAATTGGATGGTCAACCACAAATAAAGATTCCCATTCTTCAGGATTTTTACTCATTCTTCTTAAACCTCTTCCAATGACTTGTGGACCATATACAGAAAATTTTTGTCCATCTGGCATCTGTTTAAAGCAAAATTTTCTAAAAAGTAAAATCACAGAGATATTACGAACATCCCATCCTTCACGAAGCATCAAAACTGAAACCACAGCGTCCCATTCCGTTAAGGGCTCTTTATTCAGGTTGCGAGCAGCCTCTTTTAACTCATCATCAGATTCATTAGTTACAAGTAATACTTTTTTTACTCCATAGGGTTCCCCGATTTTTAAAATTTCATCTTTTATACGTTCTGCATCTGCAATTGAAATTGCGACTACAAAAAGAAGTGGCTTAAACCGAGGACTTCCATCCTTATTCATTGGCATTCTCATATGTTGATTCTTCAGGAGTTCAAGAGCAATTGCAATTTGCTGACGCATAGGTTTTACACTTGTTATGTAGCGCCTGGCAGGTATATTCCTTCTTTCAATTTCTTCCCAGGGCACATCTTCTGCAGAAATAGTTTTTCCTGTTTCCAAATCTTCATAGGTTAACTGAACCTTTCGAACATCAGGATGAAATACCACAATTCTCTTAATAATTTTATCCTGCATTCCCTGGGCAATGTCATATACAAAAATCATTTTGCTGTCTGGATGTAATCCATCAAGTCTATCAGGAGTAGCGGTTGTATCTAACCTGAAGAACCTCTTTGGTTTGAGTTTGTTTATCAGGTCATTATATTGTTCAGCTTTAGTATTATGTGCCTCATCATTAAATATACATAAAGATTCAACATTGTCGCGTAATACTTTCCAGTTATCTGTTCGTTCATAAATCTGGTGAATATTTCCTAAAATAATATTTCCGGATCTTATGCCTACAGCACTTACAAAAGGTTTCATTATATGAAGAGAAAACCTATTTTTTAGTGTTTCATAGGAATTTGAAAAGAAGGGAAAAACATCATACACATAGGAAGAAGAATTAATATCAAAGTCGTCTATCAATCTCTCACGCACAATTGTATTTGGTGTTAAGACAAGAAATTTCATCTGGTCGTGGACAATCATCATATATGCACTCATACCAGCAATAATAGTAGTTTTTCCTCCTCCAGTCACGATATTTGTTAGTATATCCTTTTCGCCAAGAATTTCAAAGGAATAAACACAGCGCTGAATTGCTTCTAACTGCATTTTCCATTGCTTTTCGCTAAAAAGTTCCATTTTGGGCTTGAATAGTGAAGAAGAAATGTGTCTCGAAAATGCAATTCCTTTTTCAGGAATTCCCTGAAATTCTGTCTTTACCCATTCCCTAAAATTTGCTTCGTGCGATTTAAAAAAGTAATACATAACTTTATCCTGGTTCTATCCTTTCATCTAAACGTTTCAAAAGTAAACTTGCTAATGATAAATATTCAAGTGTTTTATAAGGATCTTCCTGTTCTATATTCTCATGGGCTTTTGGATTTCTAATACCCAATGTAACACCTTTGAAAATTTCCATAAAACCTAATTGTTCATCTTTTTCTGATTGTGCTTGTAGATTGTTCAACTTTATTTTTGGATTATTTAAAGAAAATGCTTGTTCCATAAGTGTCGCCCCATCTAATTCTCTTAAACCAGAGATTTCTCTCACATTTACAATAACTTCTTTAAAGGCATTTAAAATTGCTTCTGCATACATTTTATTTTCAAATGCTTTTTTGCTGACTCTTACAATATTGGGATGAATTTTGAGCGAATCAAAAAGTATAATCAAATCTTCAAGAAGTACCTGCTCCTCTTCTGTGGTTTCTACTCTCCCAATAATTTTATTGAGTTCTTTTATAACTAAATCCAAAGCAGGCCCTTTTTGGGAAGGTTCAATTCCTCCTAAAAAATCAATCCAAGGATCTTGACTTATCCCGATAGAAGGCTGATAAATCATAAGACCACTGAATTTTCTTATGTATGGTTCTATTGCTCCAAATTTTCTGCTTAAGATTTGTTCCTGTTTTCGTATCTCACCATGGTTCTTGATTACTTCGCCATCATCTACAGATTCACAATAGTAATTTCTATGTTTTTTCAATAAGCTCAAAAAAGATTTTAATTTTTTTATCAAGTCCTTTGTCTTCATTGTATTCTTCTATTCTCCTATTTTAATTTTCCTTGCTAATACAGTCTCGCCGGCAAGGTTGTCCTGAACTTTGCAGGCAATCGTATATTCTCCTGACTTCTCAAATTTGTGTTTAGCGGTCAAGATTGCTTCAAATCGCTCGCCAATTTTCTTATCTTTAACCTTTTCTCGCGATAAAATATATTCTTTGTCTGCAACAAAATGACCTTCCTGATAATCAAGGTCCCACTGGCAATTGACTAAAAAACTATCTTCGTTGGTTGAAAGGGCATCAATTGCTTCAAATTCATATTCAAGTTCACTAATCTTTTTTGCCTTAATATCACCGATAACCGGTGGCTTGGAAAAACGCAAGAAAAATTCATTTTCTTCGGCATCTGGATAGCGCTGTAAAATACGAGCACGGAATTCTCTTGAATCAAGTGGAATTAACTCTATTTCAACAGGCAAATTATTTTCCTCAGCATATTTTCTAAGTACTTTAATATATTCAATGCCCTGCCGACTGAACCTCCACCCAATAATTTTTGCACGCACAAGTTTATTTGGCTCAAGTCGGGATTTTATTTCATCAAAGAAGTCCTTAACAACTTTTGCATCAATAGAATCGTTTGGATTTGCAGGTCCCACCAAAATTGGTTCCTGCTGTCCGGGCGGACGAAAACCATTAGCAATGCCTTCCGCAGTATTAGCACTTGCACCATAGCAGGTTAAAACAAAATCTATAAAATCATCTTGGGAAAGATATGTAAATTTGTCAATTGGATAAACGCCAAGATAAGAAACTTCAATGTTAGGAATTTTTTCTGCTGTAATATCCAATTTTCCCTGAACCATTTCCGCTTTGGATATGTTACTTTTTACTCCACTCATTTCTTCACCAGTTTTAACAAGCCGGTCAAGAGTTACTGAAATTGCAACGCGCGAGGAATCGCAACCAATAAATCTGCGCTTTAGTTTCATTGCCACAGCTAAAGTAGTTCCTCCCCCACAGAAGAAATCAGCAACAATATCACCCTCATTAGAAGACGCTTTAATAATCCGCTCTAAAAGTGCTTCAGGTTTTTGGGTAGGATAACCGATCATCTCGCTTCTTACTCTATCCGTGGTATAAATATCACACCACCAATCTTCCATAGCTTTTCCTTTTTCCTCAAGTTTTTTAACATCTATTTCTTTACCCGTATAAGCAAGAGCCGTGCCACGGGTATCATGAACTCCTGATTTATGAGGGCTACGAGGCTGATTAAAAGTAAACTGTTCTGTCTTAGAATATCTTAGAATAATATCATGCTTTTTTGGAAAGTGTTGGTGTGTTCCACTTGGTCCTGAATAACACCAAACTATCTCGTTCTGAAAATTCTCATATCCAAAAATTTTGTCCATCTCGCATTTGATATAATGACTTGCATGCCAGTCGCAGTGGACATAAATTGAACCGGTATTTTTCAAAACACGTCTCATTTCCCATAGCCGGGCATTCAACCAGATAAGATATGTATCAATTCCTCCTTCCCATATATCATAGAAAGTGCGGACTTCATTTGTATCGCCCCAGATAACATTATAGGTTCTACCTGAGAAAAATGGTGGGTCAATATAAATAAGATCAACAAATTCTGATGGAATTGTGCGAAGAACTTCAAGATTATCTCCCAGAATCAGTTGGTTTGCTGGTAATTCAGGAGCATTAAAAATTACAGTATCTCCGTGATTAGGTGGATGAAGTCTCGGGAGCCGGATATATGGAAAAACTCTGTCAAATGACTTGTGTTCATCATATCCCAAGGGTGGGCGAGTCGGGTCTGGTAAATTATGGACCCGCCTGCGCATTTTCTCAGAAACAGAAAATACCCTTTTCTGTTCCGGTAATGCCTGTTTTTGCGACTCTTCTTGAATTTTCTGTAAATCTTCCTGCGCCTGAACCTTCTTTTCTTTCTGCATAATTATCCCTTTATATGAGAGTAGAACTAAAAGTCTATTCTACAATTTGTAGAACCCCAATAAAAATTTTCAAGCCGTCAGAGCAAGTTCTTCCTAAGATTGCAGAAATTTTTAAAATTGCGATTTTACTTGACAAAAATAAAAAAATATGATATAATCTTTACAGAAGTTGAAAGTTAATTTTCAAAAGGTTCCTCCTCAGTGATAAAAACCCGGGATAGGGTTTTTCCGAAAGGATAGCTGGGGAGGTCGTTTTTTTAGTGGATTTTATATTTATTGTCATCGTTTCTTTTGCTATAATAAGAGTTTCGTTCATAGAAGATATCTCTTCCTGGTTTGTAATAATTAAACTCGCTTTTTATTCTTTGTTCTATCGCTTTATATGGCCTCACTTCAATATCACCCCAGTCACCATATTTTCTATAAATTGCCCATCCACAATAATCAGCTGCTTGAAGACAATAATTAGACTCTGATGGATGGTGAAAAATGTAAAACCTTTTATTTTCATTCCCGCCTAACAACCTCCTCAATGCTACCTTAATACCCTTCTCAACAAAATCCCTCTTTTTTGTAAAAGGAATTGAATCTGTAAAAATGAAAACTTTGTTAAAGGAATATCTTTTGAATATATACTGAAGAAGGCATTTGTATATTTCAAGATAAATTACAAAATAATTTCTTGTGGGATGATTTTTTGGTTTTTCTATAATTATTGAATCTATTTCATATGAATCATCGCTCTTTAAAATGTCAAAAACTTTATTTCTTATAATCTGGCTATCTTCGCTTGCGTGAAAGAGTTTTATATTTTGACCTTCTTTTAGCAGTTTATTATCAAGTTCATTCAGCTTTTCCATTAAGCCAAAAGGGGTTGTGCTTAATAATGAAGTAAAAACCAGGTGCTGGCTACCCTGTGAGGAAAAATCAAAATTTCCTGATTCGTCAAAAAATAAATAAAGCTTTTCTACATTTTTCATCTGTGCAATTTTCCAACTGTGTCAGAAAGTATAGTATCTTGAAAAGAGGGACAGTCCCATATTCCTCAGTCCATAGCCCCCTGCAGGTATTCGTAGATGCATTCTGGTAAATCTTCGCTGTATCCGCCTTCAAGAACGCTGAAGACTGGTTTCCCGAGATTTTTTATTCTTTCTCCAATCTTTTTATAACTTTCTTTTTCCAATTCCATATTTGTAATAGGGTCAAGTTTATAAGTATCAAAACCTGCAGAAACTGTAATCAAAGATGGATTGAATTTTTTCACTTCAACCAAAGCATTGTCCAGTACTTCCAGATACCTTTTTTCACTTGTTCCGGCAGGAAGTGGAAAATTCAGACAATTCTTATAAGATTTCAGACCTGTTCCAGGATAGAGTGGATTCTGGTGAAGAGAAACATAGAGCACTTTTTCCTCTCCCAGTAAAATATCTTCTGTTCCATTTCCATGGTGGCAATCTATGTCAATGATGGCAATTTTTCGACTACGCTCAGGACTTTCTCCTAAAGCTTTCTTAACTGCTATAGCAATATTATTAAAGTAACAGAATCCACCAACATTATTTTTTGTAGCATGATGGCCGGGTGGTCTTAAAAGTGAAAATGAAATTTTATTTTTTAACGCCAATTCACAAGCCTTAATTGCACCGCCTGCTGACAATTTAGCAATCTCAAATAACCCAGGCAAATTCTTTACACTTTCTACCATCTGCTGTGAATGAACTAAAAGCAAGTCTTCCTTAGAACAGGGCTCTGGCTCAACAAGCTCAAACCCTTTTTGTTTTAAAAAAAGATATGAATTCTGCACCCTTTCCGGCGATTCTGGATGTCCTGGTTCTCTGTAATTCAAACACTTTTCAGAAAAAACTATTGTAATCATACTGTCTTTATGTGTAGTTCTTTTAATTGTTTTTCTTCTACTTTTGAAGGCGCTCCGGTCATCGGGCAGGTGCCAGTTGCGGTTTTGGGGAAGGCAATTACATCCCGGATTGATTCCTCTCCAGCCATCAGCATCACCAGACGGTCAAGTCCAGGAGCAATTCCACCGTGAGGAGGAGCACCATATTCAAGCGCTTCGAGAAAAAATCCAAATCTCTCTATGGCATTTTCCTCTGTAATCCCCAATATTCTGAATATCGCCCGCTGCACATCTAAGCGATGATTTCTGATGTTGCCGCTTCCAATTTCCACCCCATTCAAAACCAAGTCATAAGTTCTCCCTTTTAATCGCAACAATTGTTGAATAAATTCGGGATGGTTGAGCAGTCTGGGTAATTCCTGATTATTAAGTTCAATAATCTTTTCTATGTCTTCCTCAACAGCAGAGGCAAACGGATGGTGGGTTGGCTGAATTCTTTTTTCCTCCTCGTTCCATTCAAAAAGGGGAAAGTCCATAACCCAGACAAACTTGAACCCGGATTCAATTAAATTCATTTTCTTTGCCATTTCAATCCTGAGATTGCCTAACACTTTATTTGCAACTTCTCTTTTATCAGCAACAAAAAGCAATAGGTCTCCTGTTTTAGCTGACATTGCTTTCTGTATTCCCTCGAGCTCTTTACTAGTGAAAAACTTCACAATAGAAGAAGCTGGACCTCCTTCCTCAACTTTTATCCATGCCAGACCCTTTGCACCAGAACTTGTTGCAAGAGTGATAATTTCATTTATTTCTTTCAGACTGAACTTTGCTCCACCCTGCACATTTATACCCTTTACTACTCCTTTGTTTTCCAGAATTTCCCTGAACACTTTAAAGCCAGTGCCTGTAAGCATCAAACTCAGCTCAACCAACTCCATACCAAACCTTAAGTCAGGTTTATCAGTTCCATATTTCTTTAGAGATTCGGCGTATGGAGTACGCGGGAATGGAATCTTGATTTCCATATCAAGCGTTTCTTTGAATACCCTGTATATCATCTGCTCAGTAAGTGCATAAATGTCTTCTTCAGTTACAAACGACATCTCAATATCAACCTGGGTGAATTCCGGCTGCCTGTCTGCGCGCAAATCCTCGTCCCTGAAACAACGAGCAATCTGAAAATATTTCTCATAACCGGCAATCATCAGAATCTGTTTGAACAATTGTGGTGATTGCGGCAGGGCATAGAATTCGCCTGGAAGCAAACGGCTTGGAACAAGAAAATCCCTGGCACCTTCAGGAGTACTCTTTGCAAGAGCTGGCGTTTCAATTTCTAAAAATCCATTTTCTATAAGGAATTTGCGGATAGCGATACAAATTTTTGAACGCAATGTCAGGTTCTTGACCATTGGGCGGCGGCGCAAATCAAGATAGCGATATTTGAGTCTGACCTCTTCGCTTGCGTCAACCTCGTCCTGAATGACAAAAGGTGGAGTTTTTGACTCATTCAATATTCTCAACTCGTTTACTTTTACTTCAATCTCGCCGGTAGGCAATTTTGGATTTTCTGTGCCAGCAGGTCTGGGAACAACCTCTCCCTTTACCGCAATTACATATTCAGGTTTAAGTGTGTGTGCTTTCTTGTGTAGTTTTGGATCATGTTGTGGATTGAAAACTATCTGTGTCACGCCCTCCCTGTCGCGCAGGTCAATAAAAATAACGCCACCGTGGTCACGGCGGGTATCCACCCATCCCATCAGTATCACTGTCTTACCCAGGTCTGACTTTTGCAAAGCGGAACAGTGATGACTCCTTTTCCAGTCTCCCATTAATTCAGTCATTTTGGCTCCTGTTATTAAACTTTACTAAATATATCTAAAAAAAGCCCCTTCACTAGAAGAGGCTTTTTAAAAAATTCTGTGGTTAATACATTATTACCGTTTTGACCACTGGAACTTACCACGAGCTCCCTTTTGCCCGTATTTCTTCCTCTCTTTCTCCCTGGGGTCACGGGTGAGGAGTGAGGCCTTTTTGAGCGTAGGAATTGTATCTGGATTAGCATGGGTTAATGCCCTCGCTATTCCCAATTTTATAGCATCCGCCTGCCCATGAATTCCTCCGCCTTCAACATTTGCCAGGACATCAAACTTATCAAGAGTTGATGTTGCCTCTAATGGCTGACGCACTACATTCTGCAAAATTTGCCTGCCGAAGTAGGCAGCTATCTCTTTTTCGTTCACTATTATCTTGCCTGTCCCTGGTACCAGTCTTACCCTTGCTATTGAAGTCTTTCGCCTGCCCGTACCATAAAAAAACTCAGCCATCTTCAACTCCTTTTTATACTGGAAAGGGCTCTAATTTCTGAGCCTTGTGCGGATGCGAAGACGTAGGATAAACCTTCAAGCGGGATATAATCTTGTCCTCCAGGTGATTGTGCGGCAACATTCCTCTCACTGCATGCCTGATAATTTCCTCTGGATGGTCTTCAAGCATTTTAAGATATGGGACATTCTTTGCTCCACCTGGATAGCCGCTGTGGCGGAAATAAAATTTTTGCTGTGCTTTCTTACCGGTTACCCGAACATCTTCTGCATTTATAACGATTACATAGTCACCAGTATCCTTATCATGCGAAAAGGAGGATTTATGTTTTCCCATTAAAATTCGGGCAATTTGCGTTGCAAGTCTGCCTAATATTTTTCCATTCGCATCCACTAAAAAAAATTTTCTTTCAGGCATTGTAAACAACCTTGCCTTTCCTCAAATTCTTCTTTAAGTAATCTGGCAATACGAAAAGACTATTATGCACTTCTTGACTGTAAAACTTTAATTTTCCCTTCAATCGCTTTTTCCTGATACAATTTTGATTTAATGAACCTGGAAGAGCAGACATACTTGCTAAATTAAAACCCCATGGACCAACAAATGAAGGAACATATACCTGATATGGAAGCACGAATGGGAAAACTGCTTTCAGGGTTTGAAAGACATTTGAAAAATACTTAAGCATATTGAGATTTGTACTCCCTGATTGCACGGCAACAATACCATTTTCGGACAGCCTTTTCTTTATAAGGGTGTAAAACTCCTTTGTAAATAAAAGCTCTGACGGACCCTCGTTTTCTCCCGGGTCACAGAGGTCCAGAAAAATACAATCAAAAGTCTCTTTCTCTTTCCTTAAAAATTTTCTTGCATCCTGATAATATACCTTTACCCTCGGGTCTTCAAATCTTCCTCTGTGCCACGATAAGAGATATTTCCTGGCAAGCTCCACCACTTCTTTATCAATATCAACCATTACAACTTTCTCAATGGTTGGATGTTTTAATATCTCTCTTAAAATTGCACCTTCACCTCCGCCACCTACAAAAATTCTCTCAGGTTTTGGATGAAGAAAAAGTGCGGGATGGATTAGTGCTTCATGATAAATAAATTCATCAAGCCGGGCAGATTGAATTTTCCCATTCAGAAAAAGGCATCGGCCATATTCAAGTGTATCAATGATCTTTACATCCTGATATTTTGTCTGAATACTTTTTACAATCCTGCCCAACCCATACATATGAGCTTCATAAGGAGTTAAAAATTCAACATACCAGGACAAAAAACACCACCCCCTTTATGCTGCGCCCTGAAAATTTTATGTCGCAAGACCTACTTGGTCGCAAGACCTACTTGGTCGCAAGACCTACTTGGTCGCAAGACCTACTTGGTCGCAAGACCTACTTGGATGCCTCTGCCGATTCGTCTGAAGCAGTCCTCTTCCTTATCTTCCTTTTCTACAGACAACGGCTTCTCTTGACTTTTCAATCAATCCCTGCGTCGTCAAGAACTGCTCGGCCGTAAGAACTGGAAGAGGAATTACTCCTCTTTTCATCTCTACTATTACAGAACTCTTGGCCTTAAAATGGTTAATCATATAGTTGTAAGCAAGATCAGGCCTCAAGTCATCCCCGCAGGTAAAGATATCTACTGCCGCATACCCATGCTCTGGCCATGTATGAATGGAAAAATGGGATTCGGCAATAATCACCACTCCGCTGATTCCATGGGGATTGAATTGATGAAAAGCACTCTCCAGAATATGTGCATTCGCCAAAAGAGCGGCGGCGTTCATTACCTTCTCGATCCTCTCGCAGTCGTTCAAGATTTCAGCATCACAACCATAAAGTTCTATCAGCAAATGATGCCCTAAAGCGTCCAATTATCTACCCCCTTTCTTTCAGCCTCAGATGAAGCCTCCAGCCCCCCGATATAACATCGAGGAGGTTTGTGAAAACTATCAACTGATAAACTTTTTTTGATACTGACACTTTAGTTACTTTTAATTTATTCTTTTGATAATATTATACATTATTTTTTTCAATTGTCAAGAAAAAAATGCAAAAAAATCCAAAAAAAATTCATTTTTTTCTAAAAAATTTTTTAAATTTCCGTCGGGAAATGAAAAAAATTATTTTTTTTCAACCAAAGATTCACTTAGAACAATTTTAGAAAAATCTGCAATTAAAAAGAATAAATTTGCAATTAAACAAAGTAATGAGAGACGATTTTCTTTCAAATTCTCGTCGTCAGTCATCACCATAACATGGTCAAAAAAATCATCAATCGGCTTGCCAAAATTTGTTAAAAGGATTTCCATCGCCTCTTTGAAATTATTATTCTTTACTTTATCCTCCACTTCATCTTTTACTTGCAAATAAATATCATATAATTTCTTTTCTTCTTTTTCCTGCAGTAGTTCACTTTCAACTTGCAACTTGTCGTGCCCAAGCCAGATCCGCTGTGGCGGACAACTTGCAACTGTGATTTTCGCCTGCTCCAGTATATTCACGACCCGCTTGAATGCAATGATGAACTTTTCAAAATCCGGACGTTTTCTGAATTCCTGTATAATTTTTGCTCTGTCCACTGCAGTACGCAAGTTTTTATTAAGTGCAATTTCCATTACTGCGTCCGCCTCATCATATTCTATACTGCGAGTTTTAAAAAAGGTTCGTATACGCTGCTTAAGAAAAATTATTATTTCATCTTTTGCATTTTTGTTTGTTACCTTGTCAGTGATTAATGATAACTCCTTGTCCACCAAATCCATAATTGGAACGCTGCTGACATCATTAACCTTCATCAGTACTTCAATCAAACCCTGTGCATCCCGCCTTGCTCCAAATGGGTCCTCTGAACCGGTTGCTACATAGCCCTGGGCAAAAAATGAACAGATATTATCAATCTTATCTGCAATTCCTATAATCGCACCAATAGTCCCGGGCATATCCAATTCAAATCTTGGTAAATATTGCTCTTCTATGGCTCTTGCAACTTCACCATTTTCTCCAAACTCCAGAGCATAAATTTTTCCCATTGTTCCCTGCAAAGACGGAAATTCATTTATAACCTGATTTCCTGTGTCAATCCTGGAAAGAATTGCTGCTCTCTGAATTTTTTTCTTCATTTCTTCGTCCAATCTTAATACCTCTGCAATGAACAAAGAAAGTTTTTCTATTCTCTGAATTTTATCATACAGCGAGCCCATTCCGCCCTGGAATATTACATCATTCAGCCGCTCTAATTTCGTATTAAGCCCTTCTTTTTTATCCTGCTCATAAAAAAACTTTGCATCTGCAAGCCGAGCGCTTAAAACATTTTCATTGCCCTGCCTTATTGTATCCTCAACAGATTTTGATAAACAGGGATTATTGACTATAGAAATAAAATTTGGACGAAGTTTTCCATCCTGCCCAACTACCGGGAAGAACCTCTCATGCCCCATCATGCAGGTCATTACTAATTCCGAAGGCAGATGGAGATATTCAGGCGAAAATTCGCCTTTTATTGCATGTGGATATTCTACAAGGTCGGCAACTTCATCAATAAGTACCCTCTCGAATTCTTGCCCGGCAATAGAGCCTCTACCTGCACCCTCGCACGGATATTTGCAAAGTTTTATTAATGCTTTTTGTATCATTTTCTTTCTTTCTTCATGTTCGACAATTACATATGCTTTTTTCAATGCTTCTTTATATTTTTCAATATCCGCTTCTTCAATTTCTATTTTCCTGGTAGAAACCAATTTGTTACCGTATGTAAATTTATTGGATTGCAAATCAGAGGTATTAAACTTTACAACTTTATCTCCATATAATGCAAGGACCCAGCGAATGGGCCTGGAGAATTTCATTCCACTCTGGTTCCATCGCATGGACTTTGGAAAAGTGAGCTGTGTTATAAAATATTTAAGATAACCACACAGGTAAGAATACGTATCTTTGCCCTTTTCAATTACCCTGGCGCACGCATAATCACCATTTCCCCTTTTTTCAATCTTCAAGTTTTTGGCATCTATGCCAAGGGACCTGGCAAATCCGATTGCAGCTTTAGTGGGATTGCCACCGGCATCAAAAGCCACATTCTTCGCAGGACCAAAAATCTGCCTTTCAACATCATCCTGCTTATTATCTAAATTTTCTATGAAGAAAATTATTCGTCTGGGCGTTGTAAAAACTTTTACATCTCCATGAGCAATATTTTTAAGAGTTGGTCCACTTTTATAAACTTCTCTTATGCATCTCTGGTGAGATACAGGCAGCTCCTCGCACCCGATTTCCAGAAGCAAATTTTTCTTTTGACTCGCTGACACTTTCATTGTGACCTACCCCCGACGTTTCTTTTCGAGCAACAAGGTTCCCCGCCAATTAGTAGTGGCGGGGGTTCTTATTTTTCTTCACTCTTCTTAAGGTATCCCAGTGCACACTTGCGTGCAATCGCCCTTACCCTTGAAATGTAATTTGTCCGCTCTGTAATGCTGATTGCTCCCCTTGCATCAAGAATGTTAAAAATGTGGGAACATTTCAGAGTGTATTCATAAGCAGGTAAAACAAGCTCTTTTTTTAATAGGTCCTTTGCCTCATCTTCATATATATCGAATAACTTGAGCATCCTTTCCAGGTTTGCCTCTTTGAAATTATATTTTGAAAATTCTTTTTCTATCTGGAGTTGCATATCCCTGTATTTAAAATCTTCATTCCAGTCTATTTCAAACACACTTTTCTTATTCTGAATATACATTGCAATTCTTTCAAGACCATATGTGAGTTCAGCAGAAATCGGGTCCAGGTCGATTCCGCCAGATTGCTGGAAATAAGTGAATTGCGTAATTTCCAGCCCGTCCAGCCATACTTCCCAGCCAAGCCCCCAGGCACCCAGTGTAGGCGATTCCCAGTCGTCTTCAACAAAACGGATATCGTGCTCCTTTTGATTAATTCCGAGTTCTTCTAAACTTTTAAGATAAATATACTGGATATTTTCCGGAACAGGTTTTAAAATCACCTGGAATTGATAATGCTTCTGGAGACGATTTGGATTTTCCCCATACCGACCATCGGTTGGGCGCCGGGATGGTTGCACATAAGCAGTTTTCCATGGCTCTTTCCCTAACACACGTAAAAAAGTAGCAGTATGAAAAGTACCTGCTCCAACTTCCATATCATATGGCTGAAGGATAATACAACCCTTCTTTGCCCAGTAGTCCTCAAGTTTTCGAATAATTTCCTGAAATGTCATTGCTACTCCTATTGGAAATATTATATCATAAAATTCTAAAAATGCAACAATAAATTGAGTTATTTTTTATTACGCCATACCCCCGACTTTTAGTTATCAAGTAACAAGGTTCTGTCGCCCGAGGCGACAGGTTCTTATGAGTTTAACCCTTGCTTCTTTCAAAAGAGAAAGTGCAAGTTTGTCCGGATAACTACCAGTGAAAATTATCTTATTTATTCCTGCATTGATTAACATTTTCGCACAAAGAACACAGGGTTGATGGGTGCAATAAAGTTCAGCGTCTTTGAGACTTACTCCCATTAGTGCTGCCTGAATAATTGCATTTTGCTCAGAATGTAATCCACGGCATAATTCCTGTCTTTCTCCAGATGGTATTTTTAATTTATTGCGCAGGCATCCAACTTCTTCGCAATGTTTCAGGTTGCTTGGCGCACCGTTATAGCCAGTAGCAAGTATCCTCTTATCTCTGACGATTACACAGCCAACCTGACGGCGCAGGCAGGTTGAACGCTGCGAAACTAAATTCGCAATCTTCATAAAATATTCATCCCACGACAATCTTTTCATTGTGTCTCCTGATATAATATTCACATGGGTTCTAACAGTGGGTTTTTGTAAAGTTAAACAAGAATGAACCTCAGAGGCGAATATTATTGAAATTTTTTGTAAAT
>Ga0066636_10000453_pt1 | contig 22655 bp, 24 predicted proteins | sample CryGeyCG2014_080_2_FD_62736 | JGI IMG/M metagenome (GOLD analysis project Ga0066636, IMG submission 62736) | Groundwater microbial communities from aquifer - Crystal Geyser CG07_land_8/20/14_0.80 | ecosystem: Environmental > Aquatic > Deep subsurface > Groundwater | place: USA: Utah: Grand...
GCCTAATTTTTCAAGAAATTCTTCGAATGGAACATTTAAGCCCGCTATCCAGTTAAGCAAAAACGCCTTGAAAAGAGGTAATGATGGAACCCCCAGTGCTTGGATTCCTACGCGGTTTAAAATAGAAATGAAGGTTAGACTGGAAATGAGGCTTATAGCCAGTGAAAAAATGAAGAAGAACATAATAGATGCTATGGTGCATCCGTTTCTTGTCCAAAACACGAGGAACGGAATTATACAGGAAAAAGGCTGAAGGAAAGCCGCGAAAAGCCGTTTATAACCTTTAGAAGATGTTGAAAATAACACTATTAAACGCAAAATCATCGCTGCTGAAAACCCTAGAAGACAGAGCCTAATCCCCCACGGCAAACCAAACGCAACGCCTACAAAAATGAAAGGAAACCACAAACCCCAGCTGAAAAGGGAAAGTGCCGCAGTTCGCCTCAAACCATAAATTGGATCTCGCCTTAAAATCAACATGCTCACTGCATAGTCAATAATCAAATTCACAAAAAATAGAGAAAAACCCAGAAGCAAGCCATTAACTACCCCTTCGGGAAAGGGAAAAAGGATAACGGTAGAAAACAGCCCCCCACTTATGCAGGTCAAAGCTAGAAGCAAAAGCACTTTTTTGTATGATGGAATCATAAATAAAGATGAATAATGCTTAACTGCTCTATCCATAGACTGACTTAATGAACCTGCAGTCGTCGCATCCATCCTCCAAGTGAATTTTTGTATAAAAGAAGCACAAACATATTAAAGTGTCGTGAAGTCGCTTATAATTATCACGCAAAGTTAAAACACTCTTTAAATAACCATTACATACAGCAGTTTTTCGCTTTTAACATGAACGATTAAAAACCGGGTGGCAATAAACAATAGTGCGCATACTGCCGCAACATTACTGCAATAATACTTGAGGAAGGGCAACTGTTTTATCTCTAAAGCGTCAATTATAAGATTTTGCGAATCCTATGCCAGAACAAAGTATACCACTAACAATATTTCATATGCTCGAGAAAAATTTAAGTAAGAAAATACGTGTGATTATGGATCCCTCCTATGGTTTTGAAGGGACGTTGGTGGCTGTAACACATGAACCTGCGGGGATATGGCTTTCAGACGCCGAAGCCCTCATACTGCGTGCGACTATTGCCCAGCCTATTCCACAGGTTGCAGGCAGGGAAGAAAGAAGTGAAATATTCATCCACCTTAACTCTGTCCAGCGAATAGAAATTTTGCATACAACTTCTCGCCGTTAAAATTACCAGTCTAGTGGAACACATTTGCTAAAACACATACAATTATTAATGCTATTGCCAAGGCCACAAGGATTTCTGGTTTAACCTTGATTCCTTCGGTTTCCTCTTCAAAGAATCTGAGCAGCCCTGCGCTTGCGGCGGGCATCGGCGCTGATTTCTCTTTCTTTTTCTTGCTCATTCAGAAACACCCTTTTACAAATTCAGTTAACTCCTACGATTTTCTCCATTATTAATGTTGCGCCATTTCAAAAGAATTTTTATTTGTGAATGGATGATAGTTTTATGCAAAAGGTGTTTGTAATGTCAAATCCTCGAGAAGAATATAATCATGTGCTTGACCTTCTACAACAACACCACAAATGGTTTCAAGAATGTATACCGCTTATAGCAAGTGAAAACATTCCAAGCCCAGCCGTCCGCGAAGCCCTCACAACAGATTTTGGAAATCGCTATGCAGAAGGGTGGCCTGGAGAACGTGTCTACGCTGGTTGCCGCTTTATAGACCAAGTAGAGTTCAAGTGCATCGAACTCATGAAAAAACTCTTTAACGCAGAGTTTGTAGACGTTAGACCAATTTCAGGCGTCGTGGCAAACCTAGTTGTTTACACTGCTTTCACAGAGCCCGGAGACACCATGATGGCGTTGTCGATTCCATGCGGCGGGCACATCACAACAGGAAAAAAAGAGCTGGGTGGCACAGCAGGAGCCGTGCGAGGTTTAGTTGTTGAATATTTACCCTTAGATTATAAGGAATTAAACATAGATGTTGAGAAGGCGAAAAGCAAGATTACGGAGCTCTCAGCAAAAGGGAGGACACCTAAACTTGTCATGTTCGGCGCAAGCGTTTTCCCGTTTCCCCATCCTGTTAAAGAGTTAGCCGAAACAATCCATTCAGTAGGTGCAACAGTTGGATATGATGCAGCACATGTTGCGGGTTTAATCGCTGGAGGACAGTTTCAAGACCCTCTTAGAGAAGGAGCAGATGTCGCCAGTTTAAGCACACACAAAACATTCTTTGGACCCCAGCACGGCGGGGTTCTATCATGGGAGAAAAACGCTGAAAAGATAAAACGGGCAACTTTTCCAGGAATGGTAAGCAACCATCATTTGCATGCAGTTGCAGGGGTTACAATTGCGTGCGCGGAGATGCTTGAGTTCGGAAAGGAATATGCAAGTCAGATAGTGAAAAACGCCAAAGCCCTGGCCCAGGCACTTTACGAAAAGGGATTCAACGTGTTAGCGGAACATAAGGGCTTCACACAATCACACGTAATTTTAATAGACATAACGAAATATGGCGATGGCGGCACAATTGAAGAAACATTGGAAAAGGCAAACATAATAATAAACAGAAACTTGCTGCCGTGGGACATTAAAGAGGGAAGGCATTTCATGCATCCAGGCGGCATAAGGTTAGGCGTATCAGAAGTTACAAGGCTTGGAATGAAAGAGTCTGAAATGACTGAAATAGCAGAATTTATCAAACGCGTAATAATAGACAAACAACCATTAGAAAAGGTAAGAGCGGACGCAGCGGAGTTCCGAAAAGATTATCAGACAGTACATTACTGCTTCGAAAACTCAACAGAAGCCTACAAGTACATAAAAATCCGTTAAAGCGAGAAAAATATGAAAGCCCTTGGTATAGCCTTCAGTGCACGCAGAATAGGCAACTGTCTGAATTGCATAGAATATGTGTTGACAAAGCTGAAAGAGCAAGGATTCGCAATCGAAGTCATTAATGCCTACAACCTTGAGATAAAACCTTGTAGTCACTGCAACTATGAATGCTTTGCCAAAGAATTAAGGGACAAAAAAGAAGAATGCCCGATTCGAGATGACGTCCCAAAGATTTACGCCAAAATGAAAGAAGCAGATATAATTGTGCTCGCGGTTCCAACATACGGCGGAAAAGCTGCAAGCCTATATTGCGCTTTTACAGAAAGAGGACAAGGAATTTTCGAAAGCTATGAAGAATTCAAAAACACGATACTGGACAAAATTATAGCATCAATCGTGATAGGAAATATTCCTGCTGGCGGCGACCTTGCATATCACACAGTCATTTTAGACCATAAAGACTGCAAATACCCACTGCAATCAGTGCTGCTGCAAGCTGATGAATATGGTAAAGGGTCAATATACGGGAATCTAATGGAGGATGAAAGAGTTAGAGACAGATTAGACAACTTAGTGAAGTCAATACTTAAGGACTGGAAACGTAAGCGGTAACATTGCAGATCACAATATGGACTATTGAATACAGTAACCGCTCTGTAGATGCCTTTCTAAAGTTACTATGAGGTATGTATACGTTATCCTTTAGAAGTCAAATTTGCATCCAAAAATTTCAGGCCCAGCCTTCCACGCGTAGTCAGAGAAACACATGAATAGCTCAATTTCTCCTAGATTCTTGAAACCTTGCTTGTATAGGAATCTTATTGTTTTCATGTTTCGGGCGACTGGCTTTACGCAGAGAAATCTTACCCCTATCTTGCGGGCTTCAGAAACCATCGTACCTATCAGTTGCTTTCCTATCCCTTTGCTGCGGTAGGTCTTGCTAACTATGAGAGGCTCTATCTCAGCTTCGTTTCCCTCAACAATTAATCCGACAAGCCCAACCACCCTAGAATCATCGACAGCTACCCAAAGCCTTTCTGAACCAACTTTGGCCAAGTGTTTGTCAAAGTAGTCTTCTGGGTGTTCTCCACCAATGGTTTGGTCTTGATAGATTTCACGATGCCACTCAGTTAGCTCTCGCCACAAAGAGCGGCACTGCTCTCTATCATCCTCCCAATAATTCCGAATTACAAGGGGAATTGACATTGTTTCACCTGAATTAAAAGCTTAGATTACTTTTTATCTTAAATACTACTCGTTTTTTCAGATACTGCGGGTGAAAGTTTGCATATATCCGAGTTTCAGAAAATGATGCACCGCCTATATTTCCATAGAGATTCAAAACGCGGTACTGTGGGAACGTACAATTGGCTTGTGGATGAAGTGAAAGAACTAGGGGAAGCACTGGAATCGAATGACAAAAAAGCCTTGGAAGATGAATTCGCCGATGTTATCGCATGGTTAGCTTCACTTGCAAACATTAGCAACATAGACCTTGAAAAGGCAGCCCTTAACAAATATGATGATAAATGTCCAAAGTGTAGGCACTCACCTTGTCAATGCACTTTTTAGCCCAAGTTCATTAAACGTTTCTGTCCCCTACCAGTAAGCACCCAAATATGTGGTTTATCGAGTTTTCGCTCGACTATTGCTTCTGCCTTTAAAAGCCTCAGATGGTGCGTAACAACTCCATAATGCATTCCTGTTTCTTTGGCGATGGTTTTAGCATCAACGGAAATCCTCTCTAAAACGTTTAATATGCGGGTTCTAGCTTGTAGACCAAGCCTGTTGTTTTTTATATTCGATAAGTAAGCGTTAGGGTGATAAGCCTCTTTGAACATTTTCACCAAGAACAATTATGCTAATGCCTTAGAAAAGTTTTCTATAGATGTTAATCTATCAGAATTTGAACAATACCTTAAGCCTAAGTATGCTGAAAGCTACATTCCTCTCATAATGTCTTATGTTAGAAGGTTTAAACACTTGGTTTCTAACAATAGTAATCTTAGAGAATTAGATAGTTTAAGTAACTCAAACAAAAACAATACCATCAACAGTTTGATAATATTCGCTAAATACATAGGAGCAAATGATGAATTTAAGAGTAGACTTAAGAAGTATGGAATTAAATCACATAGACAGAATACATATGATTCTTTTATGAGAATATTAGGTTCTAACTCTAAAAGTGATGTCTTAGAGTGGTATAATGATGCTATTAGTAAACTTAGTAAAAATGATGGATTATTCTTGAAGTATTGTCTAATGTCAGGTCTAAGACGTTCAGAAGCTATCTTAAGTTTCAACAAAATAATCAAATTGTCTAAGGCTAACCAATTAGCAGAATATTACGATAGTGACCTGAAATGCCTATACCATTTTAAATATAGAGAATTCATAAGAGGGACAAAGAACTGTTTGATTACATTCCTTAAACCTGAGTTCATTAATGAGATAGCTAATTCTACACCTATAAACAATAGGACTCTCAGATATTCATTAGACCGAAATAAGATTAAATGCAGAGTGAAAGAGTTAAGAAGATTCTTTGCTACATTTATGCTACAACATGGAATACTTGAAGGTGAAGTTAATCTTTTACAGGGAAGAGTGAATACTATCCTATTCCGAAACTATTTCAGTCCTAAGCTATCAGAATTGAGAGACAGAATATTCAAGGCACTAGAAGGCTTAGACACGAAAAGAATCTAAGATTCTTTTTCTATATTTAGAAAATTGGAGCCACTTGCACCTTTAAGTCTTTTAAAATTAATGAGGGAATCTAAGATTCCAGGTGAAGATTCCTTAACTCTCCTTATATATGCATCACCAACAAGTGTTTCAACAACAAAGAACAGTAAGCAATTATATCTTCTATTCTCGAATTCACAAACATTCCATAGACTTCATAGAAAAGTAACTTCACAGATAAGATAGAAGTGAAACAATCTCTCAATGAACATAGTAACTATAAGCGGTTGATTAGTAATATGATTGAATTATAAAAGCTACAGTAAGAGCCAGAGGTAACAGAACAATACTACGGAGTTTTATGAAATAATAGCCTTTTCCTTCATACATATAATGGACACCCATTGTGTGAACATCATGCCCTGAAAGGTCACACCATATCGACGACCTCATTGCAAACTCACGGTCAGGGATACTTCCATTGTAGATAAGTATGGATATCTGCCCAAAATCAACGTTACTTCCTGTTTTTTCTGATGCTGATGGAACTATTGCTTCCCATGTTATCCGCCATTTCTCATCAGAGATAAAGAATGCTGGAGATGTATTGTTACTCATAGTAAGGTTGAATGCTGTCACGGTATGCCATGTTTTAATGCCAAACAAGTTCTCAATTTGTGGTTGACTTTTCGAGATGAAATACCCGCTACCTAAACCGATTAAAAATGCAACCAATAACGAGGTTAATAATTTCTTTCTTGTAGCCATAGTTATCCTTCCAATATTTCTGATGTGTGTAAAGAATTGCTCCTTTAGAGGTTGTATTTTCCTCTCCTTTTCCCTTCTAGTACCAGACTCCATCATATACAGTCCTATTAGCATGAAAACTATGGCAGCCACGATGAGGGGGACACTATATTTCCACCAATAGGGATATAGAGATACAACATTATACCATATTATCGTAAATAGACCCACAGAAGCCAAACCTAGAATAATTAGACCAATCCAAAACACGTAAGTCTTTTCACCCTCAAGCATAATTCATCACCCTACTATTTTGATTCTTAGGATATTAAAAGATAACCATAGTCATCACACATACACCCTCTCATACGCTAACACAATAACATACTCCAATAACAATAGAAGATTTATCCGTAAATGTTATTTTGAGTGAGTCATTATTTAATATGGGAAAAGATATGAGCAAGTGGACAAAACATGCTGACTGGCAACCATTACCTCAAGCTGTCAATAAAAGTTTACCTGTGTGTCCCATATGCAGGAAACGAAGTAAGATGGAAGTATATGATAAGTATGGATGGACAACAAGGGGCTACAAAATAGTCTGTGGTCTATGTGGAGCTGAATGGGAGTATGTAACAAGCAAACCTCAAGACCTAGTTTTTGGAGGAGTATTAGCGGCTTTAAGCCGAACTGCAAAAATTACTGATGATAATAGCATTTGGATATTACGAAAAACTGGTAGTAACCGAGAAGCTCACAAATTTCTTGACAAGGAAATAAATCTCTCTACATGGAAACAGATGACAGGTTTATTCTGTGGTAATTGCGGAGCAACTTTAGCAAAAGATGAAAAGTTTTGTCCAAAATGTGGAGCAAAAAGGGAGTAAAATGGCTACATGTAAAAAATGTGGTTACCAAAATAAAGAAGGAAACAAATATTGTATCAATTGTGGTGCGGTAATAGAATTAACAGATGAAGAAATCAAAAAAGAAAAAGCAAAACAAACAACAAGTTTGAAAAATTGGGTTGCATATTTTCTAATTTTTATGGGATTTAGCACATTCTTTGGCGGATTAATAACATACGCTACAAGTGTGGGAACAATAATACAAGACATATCAGCTCATGTGGCAACACCGTATATAGTCATTGGTTTTGTGCTGATGCTTATCGGATTTGCAATATTTCTAATTAAAACAGAGGAATAACTAATGACTAAATGTAATAAATGTGGATATGAAAATAAAGATGAAAATAATTATTGCGCCAATTGTGGTTCCGACCTAAATCCTGAAGCAAATAAAGAAAAGCAAAGCACTAAGATGTCGCCACAATCAAATCTATTACTTGGCACTATTGCATTCATAATAATTTTCTCTATTATAGGGGCTGGCATTTGGTGGTTTACTATACAAAGTACTCCTGGAATGTCTGAAGCAACTTTCACTATTGTCATAGAATCAGATACTGAATGGTCGGGAGCAATTGGTGGTCTTGGAGGTTCCACAACAAGAAGTGGAAGTGGAAGTGCTAGTTTCACAATTCATAGTTCGATTGTGTCAGCATGTATTCAAAAGCAAACTGAGTGGGGATATCTTTCAGTGAAAATACTTAAGAATGGTCAATTAGTGGAACAACAGTCAACATCTGCTCCTTATGGAGTTGTGACAGTTTCAGCAAGCAGTTAAGAATATGGCATATGTTTCTCAATTTCCAATTTTAGAAGTGTCTCCAATTCAAAACATCAGGTGTTGATTATTCTGATTAGTTTTTTGGTTCAGCTATAACTTTTCCATACTTCGACCATATCGACTTTCAACATTGAACATCTAAGATGTTCTGGCTACAGATAGCTATTTGAAAGAATCCCAAAGAAAACATCTCAGATGTTTTTTCGTGTCACAAAATCAATGAGACGAAATACCTAAAATTCTAGCTCTAAATAACAAAATACACTTGACATAAGCTTGTAGTGTGATACTTACATGCTAGAATGGTTTATTTCAGAAGAGCAGTTCGACCAATATTTGCATAGAATGTTTATGTCTCGTAGAGAGTAACTATTAGAAATGTTGATTTTTTTAAAAAAAAAGAACGATGAATATATTTATGGTATTCTGGTTACATTGAAATTGTCAAAGTAAACGATGGCTCTTCCTGCTCGCAATCCAACTTTCCCAGAGCCGTAAGTTCCATCAGTCCCAGAACACACTTCTACATTGTTTATAAAACATCTGAAAGTATTACCTTTAATTTCAACTTTAATTAAGTATTCGACATTCTTCTGAATTGGATAGCTGTAATCACCGCCCGTACTGGCGAGAACATGTCCATAATGCGAGTCACTTGGGTCATATCGAAATAGAACCCCGTCATCATATTCGTTGCTAAGTTCAAAGCTGTAACAGTGCTCGTTATCAGTGTATCTAAAGACTATTCCAGCTCTGAACCCGACATCATCAGCGAATTTCACTTTTGTCTCAATCACACAATTAGTCAAGTTAAGAATATCCACAGTCGAAATACCATCCTCAACCACTCCTGTAACTGAAACTTTGTACTCTCCACCGATAACATCCCACGTTCCTAAGCTTTGTATCCAACCGTCTGCAACTCCATCGTTAAAATCATCAAAGAAAATTACTCTCCCCTCACCTGTTCTCTTGAAAGCAACAACCAGTGATGTGTTTAGTGGTGGAGCATCCGATTCTACCATTAACCAAGCCGTAAGATTTGCTTGTCCTTGTATCACAGTATAAATCTCATTGCTAAATGTAACATAGTTTTCTTGATATGTTGTATTATCTAACAAAAAATCTAAAATCACAGAATAATTGATGGAAGCATGATTTTGCACTGTTACATTAAACTCTTTGGTTTCACCAGGATAGAGGCTCAATTGCGAAGGATAATACAGTATCTCGATGGGCTCTTTCACCTCTAATTGAATAGTCAACGTTTTCCAAATGTAATATCCTAAAACTCCTGAACCAATCCCAGAAACCAATATAACCGCCATAAGCCATAACGGAATAACATGCTTTCCAATTTTAACGATTTTCAAATATTTCCCTCTAAGAAATTAATAGTTTCAAATCAGTTTTATGACTTGTGGAAGAATCCTCGATTGAATACTAAATAACCAATAATCATTAGGAATTTATAATGTTTGATTTTATGATTCTAATCAGTTCCTTAGGTTCTGCTATAATCTTACCACACTTCTTACATTTAACAACTTCTAAAGGTTCAAAATTAGAATTAAAACTTTAACTTCTTATTTGATTATTTATTGCATCTGCCCATTCTTTTGTCAATCTCCTCTGTTTTCCTATTAAATAGAAAGCTCCCAGAAACATTTTCATACCTACGCAGGGAAAAAATATAGAAACTGCATCTCCATTTTTCAATTCCATTCTTAAATAGGGATTTCCAGTTCCAATGCTGTCAAGTATTACTTCACGAATATTCTCTAATGGAATTTCATGGTCTATCTCTCCTTCTTTAAGAAAAACAACTCTTTGATTAGTCAAGACGAGTTTCCTCAATAATTCAAATCTAAACATGGATTTTGACCATTCAAACTTCCTTCCATGCCGAACCGCATGCCAATCTTTCTCCAATGTTTTGACGATGATTTCATTTTCTTTGAGCTTAGACTCCAAATTTCATCTTCCCCATTAAAGAGAGTTCAAATACCTCATATTGAAATCGTTTTCAAAATTTAAAAGACTTTTGAATAAATCACTGAAATTAAGAAGGAAAAATATTAATGCCTCTGTTCATGGTTAAGAAAGAAGTCTTTGAATGGTTATCAACACACATTGAACTCTAAATTATTGACGATGGTAAGTAGAGTGTGCTACTCTATTACAGAAACATTTATATTATTGTATTATAATATTATAATCTAGGAAATCAAAATGAATAAGAATGAAAAGAAATTCAAATATGGGAAACCTGTAAGCCCCAAGGAAATGCCAAAACCCAGAAAAAGGCTACCTCAATATGATGAATGCCTTAAAGAATTCTTGGAATACGGACATAGCCATTGGGAAGTTGACATAGATGCTTTGCCAAGCAAAAATTCTAGAGTTATTCTAAGTTCGCTGAAGTGGAGAATCAAAAACAAGCCAGAGCTTAAGAAAATTCGAGTTATCATGTATAAAGGTAAAATTTACCTTGAGAAAGTGAAAAACAATGAGTAATATAGCTTCTACATCTACTGCTACTATGCTGTGTGACATACACTCTATTATGTATTGTAACTCTTCAATGGTATTTGTGGAGGAGATAGTCTATTTCTGAAACGATAGCAGTAGAGGAACATAGTAATTGTGTGACATACGATAGTAGTAGCTGTAGTAGTGATAATAGAACAACGACAATAACCATCAGAATACCATTATGGCTTCTCCAAAGGCTAAAGGAAAAGGGAGTTTCAAACATTAGCAACTTTGCTAGAAAACTCATGCTTCAGGAAGTTGAAGGTGAACTTACGAAAGAAGAAGAGCTTGAATATCAACTAAGCGTGCTGAGAGAAGAAATGACAAAGCTTCATAATTACCATAAAACTTTGCTTGCACATGGAAGCTATGCCAAAGACTACCTAGAAAAATTGAAGGATGGAAACATCGTAACCCATAGACCATTCCAATATTCTAAATCTCAATACCCAACCTTAAGTAAAGATGAACTAGAACTTGTGGATGAAACAGTCAAGTTGCGTGAAGAACTGTCCAAGCAATATCGTGAAGAATTGAAAGAATTGCTATTATTGAAAAAGAAAAGACATAAACTTATATCCATTAATACTAAAAATAATGTATGTCCCTAAAATGCTAAGCAATTTTATGACTAGCCCAATAGTACATGTTATGGGATGGCAAGTCTTGCCATTTCATGGACAATAGTTTTTAAATTTTGAATTTTATCCTAGGCAAGAGTGTTATCACTATGCTGTTTCAGGGTTCTATATAATATGTTGTTTGCTATTTGGCTAGGCATGTAAGATGTTTTAAAGCATAGTCAAATTCTGATGGGAAAAATAAAGGCATAATGCGTTATAACAAAAGTCTGGATGGTCCTTATATTTTCTGATTGACCCAAGAGCCATGGTCAAAATCTAAGGAGGTGAAATCGTAAATGAAGAGGGCTAAGACTAAGAGTAAAAGTATATTCGTAAGAGGAGTAGAGTGTCAAGTATGTCATAGAATTGGGTCTTTACAAATCTTAGGCAAATATTACAGAATCAGACACTATGAAAAGTTAGTTAATGGCAAGTCACAATTCACGTATCATAGGAATGACAGAGATTACATAGAAAGAATCTTAGCTGACCAAAATGTTAAGGCTAATGCTGACCAAATACAGACCACTAAACATAGTACGCCTGACCTAAAACTTAAAGATTCAAGTCTTAACATTTTCACCAAGAACAATTATGCTAATGCCTTAGAAAAGTTTTCTTAAGCAAAGTCTGCTAGGGTTATTTGCTTTGGCTTTTTACCCTCAAACAGAGCGTTGATCTCCTCTTTCATAAGCAAAAGCCTTTGAGCGTAATACCTCGGTAACCCATATTTATCAATCAAATGCTGTGCTACTTTCAAGTATTTTTCGATGCCACCGCGATAAACGGTTAAGGTTAATGGCCCACCACAAGCTGAACATACGCCGCGTAGAGGCAGACGTCGAAAACGTTTGTTGCATGACTTGCATCTGAAACTTTGCGTTGAGAAGGCCCGCAGGTTTCCAGCGATGTCTCGCATAAAGTGTTTAGTTAAAACTTTTAAGGCCACTTTTTTGGCGTCTACAGCCTCGATTTTCTCAGCTAATTCAAGTTGGCTGTTCAGTTTTTCCACCATTGTTTTAAATTGTTTGTATGCACTTTCAGCATTTCCCATGTTGATGTTCGAAACAGGCGTCGTATATTTGAAGCCTTCAAACTGTGCTTCAGTGCCAAGCCGATACTCAATAAGGTCTATGAGGCGGCTAACATGTCTTGCTTCAACATTCTCCCATGTTTTCTCATAAAACTCAAGGGGGTAAATTTCGGCAACGTCAACATCATGCACTTGCCTCTGCACCTCTTGCGTATTAACGATTGGAATTAGGAGCAGCGGAGCATCCATTATTCCGCCTATTTGCGCGGGCAAGTAACCACGCGAAAAGTCAAGAAGGGTGTCTAACGCCACCATTAAAGCGTCTTCGTCGCCGTCGCAATCCCTCCGCTTGGCTGAATGCCAAATTGGATGGGCATAACAGACGTTTAGATTTGTGAAGCCGATGGCGCGACCTAAAATGCCAACAGAAGTGTGAGGAGCTAAGCCAACAACTAAATGCCCGACAAGGTCTTCCATCCGCTTGACATTGTAGTAAGGTGGAAGCCCATAAACCTTCATTAACATCTCATCTATGAAGTTCGCAACTCGTATGAAATATTCTACACATTTCATGGGAATGACAACGTCCTGAAGCTTTAGTTCACATATCTGGTTTGAATCCGTTAATGGCGTGCCATAAACGTCTTGAGCATAGCCGAGCTGTCTAAGCTTTTCAACTGGAACCCCAATTTCAGCGGGCTTAAAATGAGTTAGTGGAGCATTTGTGGAATCGAAACGTGTTGTTCCATCCTTGTAGACTGATAAATCATATTTTGCACGTAAAATACCCTTTTCAATAATTTCTGGAGTCTTCGTTTCATTTGTTAAACCTTTTACGCCCTTTAAAACCTTAGGCATAGAAACTCCTAGACGACTACATGCGCGCTCAAGCAATTCCCTGAAATTAACAACTTGCCTTTGATATTTTTTAGCGGGCAATTTACAGATTGGGCACTCATCCTCCTTCAAATTTTTCCCGCAACGAGGACAAGCCTTCTCATAAACTGTTTCAGAGCCACAAACAGGACATTTAACCCTAAAAGTGTAAGTATTACAAATTAGGCATTTACGTTTAACAACTTCAACGACAACAGGCTCTTTTTTCGCTGCTTCCACAATATCTCTTGGGGCGCCCCCAGCTAAGCCAACTGGAAAAAGAACATGAACAAGAGGCTTCATCTCACGTCGCTTGGCTTTTTCCGGTCTTCCCATCCGTGCACCTACGAGTGTTGGAGCCTTTTCCATAACCTGCACACCAGACAATAAACTAATTGCCTCTAAAAGAGATTTAGCAGAAGAAAAGTCCACATTCTTGGACGAGCCATAGCCAAGGCAAAACGCGAATGCACAGGCATCATCGCCTTCAATAATAATTTTGCCATCCAAAACTTTGTGTGGCAGACATAATGCCTTCAAAGCCCTCTTTACATTTGCCTCCATTCCACCAACAATTTTGCTGACAGCACCATTTTCATAAGGCACTTCGGAGTTAAGAAGCCATTTTATTAACATTTGAAGCTCGTCAATTGAGGAAAGGTTTGACCAGAAAAACGTGAAGGCCGGATGAAGAGGCACATGCAACGTTAACGATAAGGATATAGCCTCCTTAACGCTGGGCTTGTTAGTAAACGGACTTTCCAAAAAAGCTTTCAGCTTGTCTGCCGGAATGTTAATGGCTTTTGCGGCACTTTCAAAGTCTCCATTAAATCTTCCCGTAAGAGTTTTTAGCAGATCCTCAGCCCACCACTCTTCAACGTATCCGGAAGGTGCAAGAAGTTTGCTATTATACAAAAAGTCTCCGAAGCTAATTAAAATGTCACCCAAAAAAAGGATTTTCTCGATTTCACCTTTTATCTCTTTGAAATTTTCAACGGAGACGCGGACAACGGAACCGTCTCTTAACAGAACGATAGGTGGCTCCACGGAATCGACCGGAACAGCAATGCCACCTTTTCCCGGAAGCTCTAAACGCAGTTGCGTACCGGCAGCCAGAAAACCTTGAAGCACAAGCATCGTAGCCGGATGGATGCCCACAGCAGCTAGACCTGTGTTCCGTGCTCTACCGTATCTTAAACGAAAACCTCCGCGTCTCGAGGGAAATGAAAATACTGGACGCCCAGCAATAACATCATCCATAAACCCAGCTGACTTTCTCTCAGATTTTTTACGAAACTCCTTAAGCCAATCCCATCCTTGAATCCCAAGCTTCTCGATGATTGCCAAAACCTTTAAAGCACGCCCAATAACGCCGTCATTTACAACCCTAAGCGCTCCGCCCCTCACGCGGTTGGTCTCTATCCGAGGAAGATTTCGAAAAGAAGAAACCTCAACGGGGTCCGATTCAGTGCCGGTTACTTCAACTGGAAGCCACTCAAGCGCCTTCCGCAACTCTTCATCTGAAACATGGTATTGAAAGCGACCTACAGAACGTTCATAAAGCCTCATCTCTTCAATGAACCGTGATATCTCTTCCTCTGTAGGTTTATAACGATCAAGTCCTGAAAGTCGCCTAACGAAATCTCCAACAACTAGCGTTAATGCTTGATCTGTTCCGCCAGCAGACCTTATTGGCCCCGCAAAATAAATAGCAAGGTAACGCGTCCGGTCACGGTTAGTTTTAATTTTTACTTTGGCTACTCCTTGCAAAGGCGCAGCAGTGAGCCCCTCTGTGAGAATTGCAAGTGCCGTGCGTATGGCTTGCTCAGCCGCAGCTTCAGCCTCCATATGTCCAAATTTGCCATAAACAATTTCTTCAGCAATTTTAAAGGCTAATTCTTCTCTTGGAAGTTTTGCACTCAACTCTCTGATGCTTTCAGCGACACCCTTTGGTCCTACAAGTCCTTCTACAAGGTCAGCTAGGTCTCTCGCAATCCTGCATTCTGTTTTTAATGTTGGGTCAAGTCCTTTTTCCCTGGCTTTTTCACTTATCGCGTATAGTTGTATGAGCTTGCTTTCCAGATTTTCTACATATCGCCGATATGTTTGACTCATTGGGCTGTTCAATGTATGCCTCCTCAACCTCTTGTGTTTATTAGTTTATTTTGTTTTTCTCAAATAAAAATCAAAAATTGTGTCTGCTGGAAACCTTTACTCCGTGTGAATTCTACATAAAAATAGTGTGCCCCATTTTTCCTTTGAGTGGCCGGTTGACTTCTGATAAGCTTCTATTGCAATTTTGCTTCGCCTATCAACGCATTCTTTACAGCACATATGCCTTAAATTAGATGGCCCATCACATACTCCACAGTTAAGTATCAAAACCTCGCCTAAACTTCTCAGCGTCGACCATGCATATTCCTGCTCATCATATTGCGGTTCAAAATCCGGCCAGACATCATAGATGTTTTCATCTCCCAAAATTTTCTTTAAAGCGTTAAAATAGTTTTCAAAAGCCGTCAAATAACTTTCACATCCTAAACCGCTTTATGCCCTCTACAATTTCTGCCACTTTACTTTTGACTTCAGCGTTTTCAATAACATTGCCCGTAACTATTATGTCAGCACCAGCAGAAGCTGCAGCCAACGCTTGACTTCTGGATTTGATGCCCCCTCCAACAATTAAAGGAACGTCAATGTAACTTTTAACAAGGCGAATCATTTCAGGAGGAACTGGTCTCCTCGCACCTGATCCTGCCTCCAAATATATGAAGCGCATACCCAAATATTGCCCTGCTAGAGCATGGGCGACAACAAGTTCGGGTTTGTTATATGGAACCGGAACTGCTTTGCCTACAACGCCAGCGGTGCCACCGTCGCCAACAATTATGTAGCCTAAAGGAATTGGCTCTAAACGATATTTTTTGATGAGTGGGGCTCCTAGAACTTGGGCGCCCATTAAGAAGTAGGGATCAGCGGAGTTTAGGAGAGACATGAACCATATAGCATCAGCGTAACGGCTTATGCCTGTCACGTTGTTTGGGAAAAGAATTATCGGAATTTTGACGGTGCGCTTAACAGTCTTAACAACGTCGTCTAGATGTGTAGCAGAAAAAAATGTTGAACCGCCAATCATGATAGCCGAAGTTCCGCTTAATTTTGCCTTGCTAGCGATTCTCGAGGCTTGAGGGGACGTTACTTTTTCAGGGTCTATGAGAGTTAGGTGAATAGTGCCTTCAGACTCGATTTTCTCAAGCAAGTATTTTTCAACATGCCCCATCATAAAGATCAGCCTAACTAGGCGCCCTTGACCTCGAGTGCAGAGACTTTTCTAGAGCCTCCGTAAATTTTGTCTGTAAACATGCAGTAAACGTCTATCTCGCCTTGTGCGGGTTTAACTTGAAACTCCTCTTTTAAGCCGCAACTGCCGCAACCCACAACAGCGCGACCTTCCTCACGAAAAATCTCAACTCTAACAGTCTCCTTCCCACATCTAGGGCAAGAGAAAAATTTAGGTAAACGTTTCTTGGGAATGCGAACAACTTTTCTCCTTCTTCGCCCCATGCCCAAATCCTTCTATACCGTAAAACTCACAGCATACCAATATTTTATGTTTGCCCTTAAATACTTGCCTATAAGCATAAACAATGGGGATGCATCAACTTGGAATTGACACCTACCATTCTACATTTAGACTGGCAAGAAGTGGAGACAAAAGTAAAACGGTTTATTAAGGACTATATGGAAAAATCTGGAACAAAAGGCTTAGTTTTGGGTTTATCTGGAGGAATTGACAGCTGCACTGTGACTGCACTTTCTGCACTAGCTATAGGTGGGGACAAAGTCTTAGGGCTTATGCTGCCAGAAAAAGAAACGTATAACCGCAAAGATGCTGAGCATGCAGAGCTTGTAGCCGAAAAGTTTGGCTTTAAAACAAAAAAGGTTGACGTCACCTCAACTTTAAAAGCCTTCTACACCTCAATACCCATTTTTGACCCAACAGATAATATGTGTAAGGGCAATATAAAGGCAAGAACACGAATGATTTACATTTACTATTATGCTAATAGGCTCAACATGCTTGTTTGTGGAAGCTCGGACAAGTCGGAAACGATGATGGGGTACTTTACGAAATGGGGAGATGTTGCAGCAGACATATCGCCAATAATGGACTTATACAAAACGCAGGTTAGAAAACTTGCAGAATACATAGGCATCCCAAAGGCGATAGTGGCAAAACCATCTTCACCAGCATTATGGCCAGGTCAACTTGCAGAAAGCGAACTCGGCATAAAATATGAACAGTTAGACCTCATCCTTTATGGGCTTGAACATTTCATGAAAACAGAGGAAATAGCAAAACAGTTGGACGTGGAGAAGGAGTTAGTGAATAGAGTAAAGCATAGATGGCTTTCCGCAGAACATAAAAGGCGAATGTTATTAACATCAAAACTTGAATACCGAACAATAGGTACAGATTTCAGACTTCCGCGCAGTTATTATTAAACTAGTAAAGGGGAGTATAGTGAATGGAAGAGAAAATCAAAATAGCCTTAGCACAAATGAGCTGCAAGCGTGAAGACAAAGCAGAAAACCTAACGAAAATAGAGAAAACCGTGATTAACGCCAAAAAGCAAGCCGCAGACCTTGTAATTTTTCCAGAACTTTCATTGACTGGCTACGTAGTTAGAGATCAAATCTATGAGCTAGCAGAAACAATACCGGGACCATCAACCAAAGTCATAGAAAACATAGCCAAAAAAACAAAAGCACATATCATTTTTGGCATGCCAGAATTAAGCGAAAAAACGCAAGCAACCATTTACAATACCGCGGTTCTCGTAGGCCCCAAAGGTTTTATCGGAAAATATAGAAAAATGTACCTTCCAACCCATAGCGTCTTTGAAGAGAAAAGGTATTTCCGCCCTGGATATCAAGCAGCAGTATTTGACACCGAGCTTGGAAAAATAGGCTTAATCATATGCTACGACATCTTCTTCCCAGAAATAAGCCGATTAACACGTCTGAAAGGAGCCCAATTAATAGTCTGCATTTCTGCTTCCCCATCAACTCGGCGAACGTTTTTTGAAACATTAACGGTTGCAAGAGCCATGGAAAACACGGCTTTTCTAGCTTACGTGAATTTGGTAGGCATAGAAGATGGGTTACAGTTTTGGGGAGGAAGCAGATTAGTCGGACCCAATGGGAAAATTCTTGTTCAGGCGAAATATGATGATGAAGACCTTGTGATGTGTGATGTTGATTACGCTGACATAAGGCCCGTAGAGACGTTTGTCCCTACCTTGAAAGATTTGCGACCTGAACTTTTTGACGAACTAAAAAATCAAGCGGAAAACTTGTAAAACAAAAAAATCGTTTTCTAAGGAGCTCTCTTGAACGCTTTGACAGTCTTTTCTATACGATTTAATGCTTCTTCCAACTGTTCGTACGCCGCAGCATAGGAAATTCTTATGTAGTCGTTACCATAGCTGCCAAAAGACGAGCCAGGGACTGTTGCAATATGTGCATTTTTTATAAGAAATTCTGCAAATTCTTCTGAAGACATACCGAAATCCTTTATCTTTGGGAAAACGTAGAAAGCGCCCTTTGGTAGGATACAATTAAAGCCTTCAATCTCATTAAGCCTCTTATAAACTAAGTGCCGCCGCCTATCAAATTCTTGCACCATTTCCTTAACAAAATCTTGTGGCCCTTTTAATGCTGCTAAGGCAATGTACTGTGCTAGAGTATCTACACATGCAACTGCGTATTGATGCGCAAGCCAAAGAGGGGAAATAAGCTCCCTCGATCCATAAACAAATCCAACCCGCAAACCAGTCATTGCGTAAGTTTTAGAGACAGAATTAACAACTAGTGTACGCTCGCGCATTTCTGGAAAAGTTGCAGCGCAATAGTGGTTAGCGTTATCATAAATTATCTTTTCATACACCTCATCGGAAATCACAACCATGTCCTGTTCAACCGCAATCTTCGCCAAAGCAGCAACTTCATCATGAGAAAGAACCGCACCAGTCGGGTTATTCGGATAATTCAAAATCATCACACGTGACTTCTCTGTGATAAGTGACATCACTTCATCAATAGAAGGTTTAAAGCCATTTTTCTCTAGCAATGGAACAGAAACAGGAACACCTCCAGCCAAGAGAACACAGGGCTCGTAGCATACAAATCCTGGATTCGGAATTAGAACTTCGTCACCTGGATTTATTAAAGCAATCAACGCTGAGAAAATTGCCTCGGTGCCGCCAACGGTTATTAAAATTTCAGAGTTTGGGTCATAACTGAGATCATATTCACGGTAAGCCTTTTGCGTCAGTGCTTCTCGAAGTTCAGGAATCCCATTGGTTGGTGCGTAATGCGTTTTACCTTCTTTTGCCGCTTGCCACCCGGCCTCCAATGCGTGTATTGGAGGAGTAAAATCAGGTTCTCCTACGCTTAAGTTGATAACGTCGGGTATTTCTTGGGCTAAAGCGAAAAAGCGGCGTATCCCAGAGAGTTTTATGCGTTTTAAGCGTTCCGCGGGTTTAAAGCGTGAAGCCAAAGACATCCCGGATTATGCATTGTTTACATAAGCATAAAATGTTTACGTTAGTAAATCAGCAGTAGTGAACATAAAAGTCTCGATAACTTTAAAAGGATAGCCCGTATACAAAGTTGTATCCACTAGAAGTAAACTACGCTGGGAAAGGTTTGAAATTAAAAGAAGGCGTTCAATCATGGCTAATAAGTTCTCAAAATGACCCTATTGCAAAAATACTCGCAAAAAGTAGCCATTTAACAAAAACGCAGCTAGAAACGCTGCTTATTGACGTTTTATCTGAAAATATCGCAGGCAAACCGCTAAAATACGATGAAAAAGCCAGATTAAGGCTAACAAAGGCAAAAATAAGCCGTGGAGCCTTCAACAGAACTTTAAAACAAGCAAAAGAAAACGTCACAAAATCAATTTATACCGTACTACTCTTAGGGTACTTAGGAATCTTCGAAAGCACAACTCTTGACCCCTATCTAGAAATAGCCAACAAATTACAACAATACATAGAAGCCTACAAGAACATACCCAACAAAAGCGGCGAACTAGACGAACACCTCAAAATCATAGAAATGGTAAGAGAAGAGCTCGAAACAAGCCTAAAACAGCTTTCAAGCTCATCCTAGGCATTGTGTGACGTCACAAATCACATCAAAAAGTGAACCGCTGGTAGCAACAATAAGCGCACGCATAGCAATTAGCATAAAAAAACGCTGGAAATCCAAAAATAACCGAAAAATGAAGCTTTAGAGTATACCAGTTATTGTTTCAAGGAAGCATACGCTTGCTTTTTAAAGCGTGATGTGTGACATCATAGATTCCGTAAGCAATGTGAAATACCATAATCTTTAAATCTTTTATAGTAAAATTGTGATTTGTGATGTAACATGAGCGTATCGTTCGTAATCACATGTAAATCACAGAGGCGCGTTAATTGGATGAGGCTATACTAATTCTTGTAGGTGTTTTGCTTGCTGTAACTGTTGGCGCTGCAATTAAGTATTATAAACAACTTCGAAGGGTTCAGCGGGAGTACGAAAAGGCTGAACAAGTTGTTGAAGACATTGTTCTGAGTTTTAATAGGCAGATTAGGCAGGAAGCTGACAAGTTGGAGCTTGTTGCATATAAGGTTGAGGCAGTTTCTTCAAAAAGTGATAAAGCTTTGAGGAAGGCGGAAGAGGTAGATAAAAAATTGGTACCTTTAGAAAGCAAAATTGGTGTTACCTTGGGAGACAGAGAAAAATTGTTAATGAGACTGGATGAAGTTGACAAGAAGGTGCGTGATACTGTTGTATCACAAGAGGCATTAACTGCCAAAATCTCTGCGATGGAGGAAAAAGCCCAGCAGTTTTCAATGTTTCCCGAGGCAAAAATTGAAGCAGTGATACCCATAAAAAGAGAGAAGGTCTTAGCTCCCTTAACGGAAACTGAGTTATCTGTACTGGAAATGTTATCTTTAGAAGGTTCCAAGACGGCGCCTGAAATTAAAGGTAAAATCAAGCTCAGCCGAGAGCACACGGCAAGGTTGATGAAAAAGCTTTACGAAAGTGGTTATCTGGAAAGAGAAACTAGCAAAATTCCTTTTAAGTACAGTGTTAAGAAAGAAATGGAAAAACTCTTGAGAAAAGTGGAAAGCGAAACAGCATAGTATACTACAAGGAAAGAGAGTCTTGTTCGCTCAGCCGTTTAAGTCGTTTCTCCATCTCTGACAGGTTCTGTGATTCTGAGAGTCCATAGTCTTCTTTTCCCCTTTTTTCCAAATATTCTGGATAGTGCGTGACCTTTATTGGTACAGCAAACCTGATTTTAGGTTCAGATATAAGCAGAGCCTCACCAACATTGAGCATTTTTATTTCCGTGTCGCTATACTCTAGATAAGGCGTGTTTTCGGTCAGATATGCTCTGTCTTTTCGCAGCTCTGTCTTCATAATGACTTTTGTCCATAGTTCAGCGAAAACGTCAAAGTTAATCCTTGAAGGGCGTGGTGTTACAGCGTTGAGTCCAACTCGGTATTTGCGGTATGTTAGGGCGATGTCAGAAAATATGGTTCTAGGCTTGTTTGGGTCAAGAAACTCGTGTGCCTCTTCAAGTGTTATGAGAAGCGTGGGCAGATTCTTCCACTCTTCGTAATTTTCTTCCCACATGCGTTTATAATAGTTTGCAACCGTTGAAGTCGTGAGGCAGGTGACTTTGCTTTGCTCCTCAGAGCTTATTCCTGAGATGTCTACAAGGCAGGTTATTCCTTTGCATACGTTCTGAGTAACGCTGTCAATAAAGCTGTAATCGGAAGCTGGAAAGAGGTCGTGGGAAAGTGATGATAATTTAAGCATCAGGGCTTCAATCACATGCTTCATCTTGTAGTCTGCGAGACGCCCTACCCCGACGTGCCCCTCTGCCCCATAAACCTCTATAGTTTCCTGAATCCAAGCCTTGCCCAGCTTTTTGTAAAGTTTCCGAGCAAGCCGGAATTGAGGAAGACCTATGTCAGGAAAGAGAGTAATAAGCCTCTCCGGAGTGATTGTGAACAAACCCACAGTCATTTTCCCATCACGTGCAGAATAATACTGGACCTTGCTGTGGAACAGTGGATGATCTTTTAGGCCCTTTTGCGGTTTAATTCCCTTTCCTTCAAGAAGCTGGCCGGCGAAGTCGAAAATAAGAGCGACTGTTTTAGGGCTGTTGTCAATGCTTTGGGCATTGAGAATTAGTTCGGTGTTTGTTTTTCCCGAGCCAGTCATTCCAAACATGCCCATCATTAGTGGTATGGCTTCAATGTTTATGCCTGCTGATCCCAACAGTTGCTCTCCAGAGCGGAGGCATCCAACTTCTAGCTCCCCTGAGAGTTTGAGGACGGAACAATCGTCTTCGCTGGCCGTGTAAACTTTGTCTTTATAGTTTGGGTTAAAGGTTGGAGAACGCACCTTACCAGCTCTCTTCTCTAAGAAAAGAATAGCTTCGACACTTCTGTAGGCTGAGTACGGTCCAAAGGCTTCCTTGCCTTCTGCTTCACGCAGCTG
>Ga0066636_10000462_pt1 | contig 22568 bp, 20 predicted proteins | sample CryGeyCG2014_080_2_FD_62736 | JGI IMG/M metagenome (GOLD analysis project Ga0066636, IMG submission 62736) | Groundwater microbial communities from aquifer - Crystal Geyser CG07_land_8/20/14_0.80 | ecosystem: Environmental > Aquatic > Deep subsurface > Groundwater | place: USA: Utah: Grand...
TTTGCTTTCGCGTACGCGGAGCCGAGCAACAGGACGTACGCCGCCATGACGCCGACGGAGATGTGCGCCATCCCTCCCGTCATGATCGTGAGAAGCTCCGACTGTGTCATGGGAGCGATATACGGCCGGATGACGAGAGGCGCTTCCGTTTGCCCGACGAACACGTTTGCCGCGACGGAGAGCGTCTCCGCTCCGCTCGAGCGGAGAAGCGTCTTCATCACCCACGCCATCCCCTGCACCACCCGCTGCATGATCCCGAGATAGTACAAGAGTGACATGAGCGACGCGAAGAATATGATCGTCGGCAGGACTTGAAAAGCGAAGAAAAAACCGAGGCTCCCCTGCGTGTCGGGGGACTTGCCGAGCGCCCCGAAGACGAATTGAGCGCCGACGGTTGCGAAGCCGAAGAGGACGACGAAGAACTTGCTGATCTCGTTGAAGATGTCCCGTCCGACTGTAGTGCGCAAGACGACAAAGGCGAAGACGAACTGGAACACGATTCCAACCACGACGAGCCGCCAGTTAATGGCGCGTTTATTCCCGGAGAAGAGGAACGCCAAGCCCGTCACGATGAGGAGGCCGATAAACCCCCGAACTACTGAGAGGACATCCATTGGTCAGCCGTGCGTTAGTGCGTGAGTGGGGCGGCCTGCCCCGACGTTTCATCGGTCGAGGCGATGCCGGGAATTGTGAATGTTCAATGATACCGAGTTCCCGTCACATTTTCCACCCCCGGGTCACACGAGCGACAGGAACGACCTGATGCTGCGGCAGGGAGAGACTTGAGCCGGTGGAGTGCCGGAAAAGGCGTAGGGAGAAAAGCGTCAGGAGCCCTTCAGGACGACAACTGTGATATCATCTGCCTGCGGCATGCCGCTCGCGAATTCAGCAACATGGCACTGGATACCGTCGGCGATTTCCGCCGCAGGCCGGCCCGAGAGACTGTTGATGAGTGAGATCAGCCGTTCCTCGCCGAACTCCTCTCCGCTCGACGCGACGGCCTCGGTCACACCGTCCGTGAAGAGAACGAGCGTGTCATCGTGCCCGAAGGGCGATTCCCCCATTTCATACACGCCATCGCGAAGCACACCGAGAATGAGTCCGCCCGCTTCAAGCCGCTCAACGACTCCGTCCCTCCGCAGAATGATAGGTTGGTTGTGCCCGGCGTTCACGTAGCGCACGAAGCCGTAGCGGGTATCAATGATACCCCAGAAAAATGTGATGAACCGGTCAACCGGTGTGTTGTCGAAGATCATCTCGTTGATGCGCCGCGTCTCATGGACGAGATCGAGCTTCTCGTCGACAATCGTATGAACCGCTGCCTGAAGGTTCGCCATGAGAATGGCCCCCGGCACACCTTTGCCCGAGACGTCGGCGACGGCGACCACGAGATGATCATCATCGATGCGAATGAGGTCGAAGTAGTCACCCCCGACCTGCTTCGATGAGATACAGCGTGCGCCAATATCGAGCCTTTCGAGGTGCGGGAACGTCGTGGGGAGGAGCTGTTCCTGAATTGAGTGGGCAATCCAGAGCTCCTCTTCAAGTCGCTTTCTCTCAACGGCTTCCTCAAAAAGGACCGCGTTCTCGAGCGCACCCGCCGTGATGCTCACAAGTGCATAGAGGAATTCGAGATCGGATGCAGAGTACGATCCTTTCCTCACCGGCTTACCGAGGAGCACAAGCCCTTTCACATGTTCCTCCTGAGGCATCGGGACGACAGCAGACGCCGACAGTTCGGTCAGGGCCCGGAGTGCGTCGTCACTCAGGCTTCCGGAGGGGAGTGTCTCGAGCGCGACAGCCCTGCCGAGCGTGGAGAGCTCCTTGAGGACCGTTCCGGCAGGGAGCGCCCCCCAGCGCCCGCCGAGATTGATCCATTGCTCCCGCTCGAAGAGAGCCACAGCGAACTGCTGCACACCGAGCTGACCCATGAGCCCGAAGCCGAAGAGCTTGACGATCTGCGGTCGCGACACGAGTCCAGCGAACTCTTTGCCCAGATCGAAGAGAGTGTTGAGCTGCTGCACCTTGAGTCCGAGAGCACGGTTCGCATCGCGAAGCTCGTCCACAAAGAGTCCCCGCTCGATTGCCGACGCTGCAATCTCCAGGAGGATGTTGAGCGCCTCCTGCTCATCCGGGGACAGCTCGTCGTTCATTGCGCGCCCGCCGAGACCAACATACCCCAGCGTGCAGTTCGCAGTGCGGAGCGGGAATATCTCCGACAGGCCAAGCTCCGCGAGCGTTGTGCCTTCGCCCGCGGTGTCTGCCTCCTCTCGGACGGGCATGCCGGGGTTCACGCCCGGCATACCCTTCGCGATGGCGATGACAAGCTTCCCATCCCTGCTCTCGCGAACGACCGCCCCGCGCCGGTACAGCAGTTTCCCCATGAGTGTGAGAAGGAGATCTGAGAGGATAAAGGAGAGATCGTCGGACTGGTTGATCGACTTAAGGAACCGGAGGATCGGTTTGAGGTCGAGGAGCCGCCGCAATGGAGCGGCGGAGATGTGTGTCCTCCGCGTCATGCGACCTTGCGGCGCTTCCTCAACCGGATGACGTTCCGCACACCCGGACGAATGTCAAACTCGACCGCATCGAGGAGGCGCTCCATGAGAGGGATGCCGAGCCCGCCGCGGTGCTTCGGAAGCTCCTTGTAGTGCTGCGCGGCTGAGACCACCGGGTCAGGGTCGAACGCGTCGCCGTAGTCGGTGATCTCGGCGTACGCCTCGTCTGACTGCATGCTGAGGTGGATCTCGATCGGGTGTCCCGGCTGAGAGTGATACGCATGTTTGATGATGTTGGTAAGGGCCTCATCGAGCGCAAGGATGAACTCCGAGGCGGCTGCGCGGTCGAACCCCACGGAGTCAGCCCTCTCTTCGATGAGGCTCCGCACACGAGCAAGGTGCCTGAACTCGCTCGTGATATTGACGTCCATTGTGGCCTCTCTGTCGGACGGCACGGTCACGCTCGACCCCTATCTGCCGAGTCCGCGTGCGGGAACCGTTTGACGGCTTCTCCCGTCTCAGGAAAGAATTCGTAGAGGATGGGGAATCCGAGGAGGTCGAACACCGTGTAGACACGCGGCGTGAGACTTGAAAACTTGATGTCTCCTCCTCTTCCCCTTACCTCGTCAACGTAGGCCATGAAGACGCCGAGTCCGGCGCTGCTGATGTATTCAAGCTCGGCGAGTTCCATGACCAAGCGCACCCTGTCTTGGGAAATGAGCTCCTGCATTCTCTTTTCGAGCTCGGGAGCGGTGTGCGCATCGAGGTATCCCTTGACGCGAAGCACACTGACATCTCCCTGTTGACTGACCTTGATGCCAAACTCATCCATACGTCAATCTCCGATCTTCTCAATGGCGGTTGATACCTCCCCGCATCCGACGAAGCGGAGTACAAGAACGGTCATGTCGTCGATGTATCCCCCCTCGGGAGCGAACTGCCGCAACGACTGGAGAACGGCGGATGCTGTCGCTTCCGCGGACGAGTAGGACGTGCCGCGGAGAAGCTCCTCCATCCGCCGAATGCCGAACTCCTCTCCCCCGGGACGGCGGAGCTCAGTGACACCGTCAGTGAAGAACACGTACGTGTCTCCCGGCACGCATGGGACCGTGACTTCTTCAAGAGAATCGGAAAAAACATCATCCGATGCAAGTCCGAGCCCCATCCCGCGTGGAACAAGGAGCTCGACGCGGCTGTCTCTCACGCGCGCGATCGGGCAATGGCCCGCCCGCGCGAAGCTCATCGTCCTGTCCGACGGATTGATGATGGCATGCACCATGGTAACAAACGAGTGCGAATCGAGGCTTCCGCGGAGCGCCTCGTTCGCGTTGACAAGGAATTCACGGGGAGAGCGCGCGTTCTGCCCAACCGCCTGGAAAACCCCCTTTACCACTGCCATGTAGAACGCGGCGGTGATCCCCTTCCCGGAGACGTCCCCTACAACGATGGAGAGGTTGCCGTGCGCATTGTGGACGATATCGTAGTAGTCGCCGCCGACCTCCGTCGCAGGGATCGATGTCGCGAAGAGGTCAATCCCCGGAAGGCGCGGAAGCTCGCGAGGGAGCAGGCGCGTCTGCATCGACTGGGCGAGGAGCAGTTCGCGCTCCAGTCTCTCCTTCTCGATCATCTCCCGGAGGAGGCGGCTGTTCTCGAGCGCCATCGCGGCGCTATCGGCGAGTGCCGTCACGGTCGCGATGTCGTGCCGGTCGAACGACTCGCCCGCCGGCTTCGCCAGGTACAGCATGCCACGAGTCTCATTGTGGACACGCAGGGGGACGGCAAGAAAGGAGTTCTGCACGGCGGCGAGCTTTGGCATGAATCGGCGAAGGCCCTTCGGCTCGCCGCGCAGGTTGCCGCCGCGAAGCGTAACGGAGCTCGATGCCAGCGCCTCGGCACGGAGTTCATCAAACGGAAGGCCCGATCCAGCATCGAGCGCTCCGTTCTCAGAGAGACGCTCCCAGCCGGCTTGCCCGTGACCCTCGACAACCGCCCCGGGAAGCTCAAGCCATGCGCCACGCGCACCTCCCATTTCCCGGGCGAGCTTCAGGACTGTTTGCGCAAGCTGATCCTTGTCAAGGATCTGTGTGCTGATGTTCCCGAAGTCCCTCAGCGAGGAAATCTGCGCGACACGCCGTTCGTAAATGTCGGAGGTCGGAAGATGAAAGAGCGTCCCTGCAAATGCAGCAGTGAAGTAGACGCAGCCAAGGACGACGAGCTGATACGTGAACGTGCCGAGCGGCGCGGAAAAGTAGGCGATCGACCGTGCAGGAAACGTCTCGCCCCCCAGGAGACCCGCGAGGCCGCCGAGAAAGGCGACCAGCATGAGCTCGTAACCGAGTGCGACCAGCTTCTCCTTTCGCCTGAGCTCGATGAGCCACGGGAGACGGAACGAGAGCAGCACAGTAATGACGATCGCCACGATGAAGAATGCCGACTGGAAGAAGCTTCCGGTCGCCGGCGCGCCGCCGACCCTGCTGAGCGCGTCGACGATAAGGAGGACAACGAGGACGTTCGCGAGGATCCGTGTTCCGCGCTTCCCGGTACCGATGAGAAGCCCGTACAGCGAAAGAAACACGAAGAGCGCGGCGACGCTCGTGACCGTGCCTATGATGAGAGAGAGAAAGACGGCGTTATAGCTGTGCGGAACAAGCCAGCCGCTGACGGTTTGGAACTGTTCGGAGGGGAAAAGGAATACACAAACGAGGACAATGACAAAAACGATTCCGGCGGCGATGACGAGCGTGAGAAGGAGGCGAAGCGGATCTTCCCTCCTTTCGGTCACCACATTCTGGAGCAGCGGAAAGAGGAGAAAGAGCGCACCGATGGAAAGGACGTCGACGACGAAGTTCGATTGCAAGAATGTCGGTGCGACGTTCTTCCGCGCGACGTCAATGAGAAGTACAAGGACGAAGAGGAATCCCGCTCCTCCGAGCGCGATGGCCCTGGTCCAAGATGGTCTGTCCTGCACCTACACCCCAAGCTCGCCGATGTAGAAATCGACCCTCCGGGTCTCTTCAGCCTTCGGGTACTCTTGCTTTAGCTTCCTGAAGAGCTCAAGAGCTTTTTCCTTGTCGCCGGCCAGCTTGTAGTCTATCCCGGCCCGGAGAAGGTGGTTTGCCGCGTTCACCCCCTTTGGATCCTTCCCCGCCGCCTTGAGGAGAGCCTCCGCCGCCTCTTTGTAGTTCTTCTTCATCTCGTAACACCCAGCCTCTCCCGCCATGCGGGCTGCCTGCATCGGCTTGTCAGGGCCGCCGAAGTCCTCATAGAGCTTCAGCGCTTTGTCAGCTTCGCCAAGGTAGAGGTAGCAGTTCGCGGCATAGAGCCTCGCGAGGTCGCCCGAACGCGACCCGCCGTAGTTGTCGACAATCGCCTGCAGCCCCATGACATTCTGCTCGGGGATCCCGCTGAGCGCCAGCCCGTAGTCACCACGATCGTATATTGAAATGATCTGTCCGAGAGCTGTCGAGGCCCGCTGGTCGGCGTTCCGACGGTTGTTCGAATAGACGACAACGGCGAGGACCAGCACCGCGATGCCGGCGACGCCCCAGAGAACGTATCGCTTGTACTCCTCGTACCAGCCAACCACCTTGAAATACCAGGTGACAATTGTGTCTTCCTTCAGCTCACGCTTCGTGATCTTCTTCCTTGCCTTCAGCATGGGGTCCCTTTCGGAGTGGAAACGTTCTCGAACTCTTCGTACGCCCGGCGCGATTCGAACGCGCGACCTACAGCTCCGGAGGCTGTCGCTCTATCCAGCTGAGCTACGGGCGCATGCGGACGCAGCGACGCCGTGATCCGGTTCCTGCGGTCGCCGCAAACTTCAATATAGCAAACTCGGCGTACTAAGACAACAACACACAGATCAAACGCACACTTCGCCTCCTCACCGCCCGCGTGACAACCCCCTGATGATTTCGGGTCGCTCCGGACTTCAACGAACGACTACCATCTCTTTCGCTAGAATCAATCCTTCGGCCGCCATCATGCAGAAGTAGGTTCCACTGGCCACCGCTACTCCATGCTCGTTCGTTCCGTCCCAGCGAAGCCCGTGCGCGCCGGAGGAGAACTCGCCGTCAGTTAGAACCCTGACCAGTCTGCCGAATGTGTCATAGACCGAGATGCGGACGTGTGTCACATGCGGCACGGCGAACGTCACCTCCGTCGATGGGTTGAATGGATTGGGATGGTTTTGATGCAAGCGGTATCCGGAAGCGAGAGGTGTGACGTCAGGCACGGATGCGGAGGGCGCATCGTGCATCTCGCGATACCGGTAGGGTGCATAGTCGGTGAGATTAGTGTAGCTGTACTGTCGGTACGACACGCGCCAATCTTTTCCAGAGGATTCAACGACGTAGACAGTCCCCGTGAGGTTGTTCGCGACGTACATCCGGACATGGCCTATTCTGTGGATGGCGTCACCAGGCTTCAAGTCACTCCAGGACGCGAGCGGAATCAGAATCGCAGGCATCATGTACGTGGAGTAGTGTGAAGAGAGCTTCCAGCATCGCGACACAAACCCGGAGCAGTCAACCCCGACGGCAAGAGGGCTCCCGCTTCCGGTGCAAACGTCGTCACCTGCATATTTCCCTCCGAGAAGGCCTGCGTCAAATTCGGGGATCGTACTGAATCCTCCCCATTGATACGGCACCTTCACGTTCATCCCGACGGTGATCCAATCCGGCGTGTGGACTCGCTTCCCGTTCGGATCGATCACGATCCCGTTCGTGAGATTCCTCGCCTCGCAGTTCCAGGTATGCCGGACATACGTGCCTGCAATCTGAAGCGCCTCATCGCGATTGACAGCAAGAAGCTGAGGTGACGGAGATGTTGCTTCGCCGCGGAATTCGTCGCCCGCTGCGTTGTTGTCGTTGTAGTGGTACTCGCGTTCGTATTCGCGCGGATAGCACGGGGGCGCGCCAGGCCCGGTTGACGGCGTGCTTCTCCAGCGCACTATCCCAACACCGGAGCTGTCGGCGAGAAGGTGATACACATCGCCGTTCGGCGCAACCCTGATGTCACGTCCCAATTCGCAATAGTAGATGTTCGGCAGACGGATCTTCGCAACGATCTCCCCTTTGCCGGTGCATTTCACGACGAATCGATCCACGCGGCATGGGACTTCCGTCTTGAACACTTCCTCGTTGATGAACAGATGTCCCAAAGAATCAGTGCCGAGAATATCGACAGATGCAAGTCTCTGTGACTCCTCGCGGAACGAAAAGAGTGCGCTCATTGCACCGGAGGGCTCTCGCGCCCTGATAAGCGCCTGCGAGGAGCTCATCCTCACAGCATCATAGGCTTCCGTCCGAGGGCCGCCGAGACGGAGGGATGCTGCTCCATGCGCGCCGAGCGGCACTGTACTCCGATCCCCTCTCGCATCGAGCAGTTCAATACCGCTCTCTGTCACACCGGCAATACGAACCTGGGGGACACCGTCTGCACGTGCGACGCGGTAGCTCCCCACGACTGCAGCCGAAGGGACATCGACAACCGAGAGGCCGTTTCCGCCATCAAGAACGTACATCCGATCATCGGCGACGTGGATATCGACAGGAAGCGGCGCCGTGGGGACTTGCATCACGAAGCGGCCGTCGCGTGTGAACAACTCCACCCTCGCTCCCTCGGAATCGAGGATGAAGATGATGTCCTCGCTGACGGCAAAACTGGAGGGACCGTACGTTCCGTCCGGCTCTCTCCGGATTGTGACCTGCCCCGGCGCGGAGCCGTACGGCACGGAGAATACCTTCTCAATGGAATATTGGGACTCGCACGGCTGCGCCCGAAGCGCAACGAAACCGGCTGCGAGTCCGACAATCAGAGAGAGTCGTGTCATAGGCCTCAGCCTCCTTCCCCAATATCGTGAACGCGGCTTCAGGTTTCAAGTGAGCTCCCGAAAAGCGCGGACGGATTTGCAGTTCTGTCCCTTTGCTGCTACTTTTCCTCGTCTGCAGCGGCCATGCGGCTCAACTGCATTGCCTCGATGACGCGTAGCAGGAAGGAAAGCAAAGAATGACTGAACCTGTTTTGAATGTCGGAATACTCGTGGAAAGCGAGATTTCCTTCGAATTGTCCGGGGCGTACACATGCTCAACCGATGGTTCGAGACTCAGCGGCAGGTTTCGTGCGCGGCCGCGGGACGGAGGGATCGTCCTTGAAGGCCAGGGGGCGCACATCGAAGGACGCGAGGAGATTCTTCTCCAGCCCGCCATCGGCGGAGAGGCGGCTTGCTTCGTCATCAGCGGCGTGACGATCGGCGTGAAGTTTCACTGGGAGCGGAAGGAGGACCAGCGGTTCCGCGGGGCGCTCAAGCTCGTCGGGACGGGGGACCTGATTGCGGGAATCAACGTCGTCCCGATCGAGCAGTACCTCATGAGCGTCATATCGTCGGAGATGAGCGCCGGAAGCTCACTTGAACTCCTGAAAGCGCACGCTATCACCTCGAGGAGCTGGCTCCTTGCGCAACTCGAGAAATCACGGAAAATCAAGGCCGAAGGGAAGCGGTACCAGACCGCCTTTGAAGATGAGAACGAACGTACACGCTGGTATGACCGCGAAGACCACGACCTGTTCGACGTGTGCGCGGACGACCACTGCCAGAGGTACCAGGGGATAACGAAGGCGTACACATCTGCCGTGGAGCAGGCGGTGAACGCGACGCGAGGGAAGGTGGTTCTGTTTGACGGCCAAATATGCGACGCGCGCTTCTCGAAGTCGTGCGGCGGGGTCTCAGAGGCATTCGAGAACGTCTGGGAGCCCGTTCACTACGGGTACCTCTCCCCCGTCCCGGATTTCGCCTCTCCTCCTGAGGGCTACTCGCTAGATCTGAAGGATGAGAAAAACGCCGAGAGGTGGATTCGAAGCGCGCCGCCGGCATTCTGCAACACTGACGACAGAGCCATCCTTTCACAGGTGCTCGTGAAGTTCGACCAGGAGACAACGGACTTCTACCGCTGGAGGGTCGAGTACGCGCAGGAGGAAATCTCAGACATCGTTCGCAAGAAGAGCGGGATCGACTTCGGAAGTATAGCGGACCTTATCCCTGTCGAGCGCGGTGCGTCGGGGAGATTGATCAAGCTCAGAATCGTCGGCACAAAGAGATCGCTGACGATCGGAAAGGAGCTCGAAATCCGGCGGAGCCTCTCCCCTTCGCATCTCTACAGCTCGGCGTTCGTTGTGGACAAGCTGGAGGTGCAGGGAAACCTCCCCGGACGCTTCGTGCTCACGGGTGCGGGCTGGGGGCACGGTGTCGGGTTGTGCCAGATCGGCGCCGCAGTGATGGGAGAACGGGGATACTTGTTCGACGAGATACTCCGGCACTACTTCACAGGCGCCGAGATACGAGAGATCTACTGACGGGGGGAAGAGAGATTTTGGAAGAGCGAACGCACATAGTTGAACTCCTCGTCGGTCAGGGGTCGGTCTGCTCCCCTCAAGTTCACCTTCACCTGTTGCAGATTCCGGAATCCCGGGATCACAGCCGCGACGACTTGGTAGTGGAGCATGTACTGGAGTGCGACGCGGGCAAGCTCTTCCGTGCCCGCACCGAAACGGCTCCTCAGCCTCTCGATCTTCGGTTCGAGCTTTGCGATGTTCTCCGGGCTGAAGCGCTGTGCGTTCGCGCGGTGATCCCCCGGCTCAAACTTCGGCGGGTTCTTCGAGCTGTACTTCCCGAGCAGCAGCCCCTGTTCGAGGGGACCGAACGCCACAAAGGACATCTTCCTCTCCTCAAGAAGCCTTCGTACCGGAGTCCCGTCGGCGACGAGCCTCTCGTCCAGGATATTCTCGTGGCTCTGGAGTACGTCCGGCTTCACTCTCGGGAGGAGCCGCAGGAAGTCCTCTGTGGAGTAAGCCGATTGTCCGATAGCCCTGATCTTTCCCCCATCCTTCAAGCGGTATATCATCTCGACGGCGTCATCGAGGTACCGGTCGTTTTCGCCGAAATTCCCATGATGAAAATAGTAAAGGTCGATGTAGTCACGCCGCAGGTTCTTCAGCGATTGTTCGCACTGGTGCCGGATGTGGAGCGGGTCGTACGCATGCTCGGCAGTCCCCTTGAACCAGCCGACTTTCGTGGCAATGACCACGCTCTTCGTTCGCTTTCCGAGAATCCGTGCAAGCATGCGCTCGGCGCGGCCGTTGCCGTAGACATCCGCATTGTCGAAATGGTTTACGCCGTGATCGATCGCGTAGTCGATCGCCTCTGCGACCTCCTTTTCATCGACGTTCGCCCAACCGTTCGGCGTCCCGTCGACCCAGTTCAATCCGCCCAAGGTCCAGCAACCAAGACTGATCTCCGACACCTTGATGCCCGTCGTCCCAAGAGTCCGGTAGTTCATTCGTATCCCCCTGAAGCTATTCCTGATACATGAGACACTCAATCCGCCGGCGCAGGGAAACGCCGGCCGAGGCGAGGCGAGCCCCTCGCACTCTCAGAAAGTCGCGGTTCGATTCCCGCTCGGAACCTACTTTGTGTCGCTGAGGACTCTCCTGACCCCGATCAACCTCTTCAGCAGGCTGCCGTTGAAATCCGAACGCGTTGAGTCGAAGCTGTTGATCCGCACCATCCCCGAGCAGTGGATGTAGCGGCTGCTGTCTTCGTATATGCCGACGTGCGTCACCTCAGGCGGCTTCTCCCCTTCTCCTTTCCCCCCAAAAAACAAGAGGTCCCCCTTCTTCAGGTTCTCAAGGTGCGCACCCGGGTCAATGAGTGTCCCGCTCCCGGATTTGTACTGCTGGTCGGCATCACGCGGCAGTGCGATTCCCTCGATTGAATAAACCGTCTTGACGAAACCGGAGCAATCAAGTCCCTTCGGCGAAGTACCTCCCCACAGGTAGGGCACTCCCATGAACAACTCCGCTCTCGCGATGATCGATCCGGGGGTGGGGTTGCGGCTCGCTTTCCATTTCTCCAGGGGCGTGGCATCGGCCTCACGGATGTACCCCTGTCTGCTGTCAGGAAGGGCCACCTGTCGCCAGCCGTCCGATGCAGGCGCGCTCTCCTTCAAGAGGCAACCGGTGACAACGTCGCTGACAGGAAGGGAGCCGTTATCGGGCTTCGAACGTACGGCAGTGTACATGGGAGCAACATAGAGGAGCGGGCCACCCTGCCATGCCGCCGCCTCCTCCGCATTGCTACGTACGATGCTCGATGACTCAATCCAGCCGACATAGCGGTCGGGTGCATGGACCAGGTAGAAGCCCTGATCAGACCGCAGGATTTCCACCACCATCCCCATGAGAACCTGCGTTACCATCTCCGCCGTATGGTCGGGCATGCCGCGGAGGTTCCCCACGCTCACCCTCACGATGCCGTACTTGTCCGCCCCAATCCTGGCATCCGGAACCACAACGATACTGTCGACAACTTCTTTCGCGACCTTGTGAACAGCACTAAGAACGGCGGAACGAGCCTGAACTGATTCCACCATGCCGCTCAAGGTTACCTTCCCCTGAGCCTGGTGCACCTGAACTCGAAAGAGCGTCAGCTTGGGATCAGGAGCGATCTGCTTTCCAACCTCGGCGACCGCCTTCTCGGCCGATGAAACCGGCAACGGCATCTTCCTCTGCGCGAGAATTGAACTGGTCCCCACGATAAGGGTGGCCATGAGAAGCAGAAAAAGCGGCACCGAGACTCGACATCGGATTTGCATGAGCTAATCCTCCTAAGCTCTCGATATAACGCGGGTTTGAAGAACTGCTTCAAGTTGTTCCTGTGTGATTTGCCCTTCGCGCAGTATGCAGACGTTTTCACGTGTGCAGTCCACAACAGTGGAGGGTCGCGCGTCCGCTGAATCCCCTGTGTCAACGATCATGTCGACTGAGTCCGCGAACGCGTCGCGGATGTCGTTTATTCTCTGAAGCGGCGGCTCTCCGCTGAGATTGACGCTCGTCGATGTAATGGGAAAGCCTGTGCAACGGAGAAGCTCTCTGCAGAACGGCTCGGGCGAGATCCGAACCCCAATTGTGCCTCTGTGCCCGGTCAACTCCGGTGCCAGAGCGTGACGTGCCCTGAGAATCAACGCAAGAGGCCCCGGCCAAAAGGCGTTCATAAGCCGTCGCGCCCCTTGCGGCACATGTCGGGCAATTCCGGTCAGCGCCCATTCCCCGGGGATGAGTAGAAGCATTCCCTTCCCTTCGTCACGCCCTTTTATCTCAACAATTCGTTGGATCGCCCCGCGGTTCATGCAATTGGCCCCGAAGCCATAGACTGTTTCCGTCGGATAGATGATGACACCGCCGCGGCGCAGTTCCTCGGCGCAGACTCTCGCGGCCTCGGCGGAAGGATGTTGCCGGTCAACCTCAAGGACCCTAGCCATCTACGTCATCCGTCGTGCGTTGACCGCTGGTTCCTGGATGGCGCCTTGCGCCTGCGAGTAGACATCGCGCGCCTCGATATCGAGCATGCACTCAAAGGTCCCGATCGGGCATTTTGCCGATCCGTGGATGCTGCAGGGACGACAGCTCAGCCCTTTTGTCTCGACGACCCGGTCATGATCCCCGTATGGGTTGAAACCGAACGATGGGACGGTCGGGCCGAATATCGCAACCACCGGCGTCCGGACCGCAACCGCCATGTGCATCGGGGCCGTGTCGTTTGTCACGAGGAGCTTCGACCGGCGGACTAGTTCCGCCGACTGAAGGAGGCTCATTTTCCCGGCAGCGTCGTACACTTCCTTCATTCTTACTGACCGAACAATGTCCGCACAAAGACCTGCGTCGGCTTCCCCTCCCACGAGGACAACCTCGTAGTCGTCATGGATGAAGAGCTGGATGAGTTGCACGAAGCGATCTTTCGGCCACCGCTTCGTGTTCCAGACCGATCCCGGAGCGATCGCTATGAGCCGGTCCGAATCGCTGACTTCGTGTTCGACGAGGAACCTGCGGACCTGCGCTCTGTCCTCCTCGTCCGGGTAAAGACTCGGGAGTTCTCGCCCGCACCAGGCAACGCCAAGTGCTGTGATCAGCTTGAGGTCGCGCTCGATCTCATGGACTGAGGTGTCGTACGTGATGAGTGAAGTGAAGAGGTAACGGCCTGCACTCTTGTCGAACCCGATCCTCCTTGAGATACCGCTGAGCCGCGCAAGAAGGGCGCTCCTGAACGACCGGTGAGGGACGAACACGACGTCGTATTTCTCGTGCTTGATCCGCCGCGCCATCGACATGATTCCCAGGAGTCCTGAGTCCACACCTCGCTTGTCAAAAACATGCACCTTCCGCACGTCCGGATGGTTCTCCAGAAGTCCGGAGGCACGCGGTGCGGCAAGAAAATCAACCGGCGATGAAGGGTAGAGCTTACGCAATACCTGGACGAGCGGCAGAGCGAGGACGACATCACCCACAAATGCCGTTTGAAGAACGAGGATCTTTCGCGGACCCGTCATCTGTCTTGCTCAGTGTGGTTCCCCGGCGTAAACTGTTTGCGCTTTGTGCTTCCTCGTTTGAGTTCCCACAGGCGCATCGTTCGGCAGCACATGCTTCCAGCGTCGGTGCAGCCACAGCCACTGCTCCGGGTGGAGCCTGATCGCATGCTCGAGCATCTCCACGTGACGGCGCGTAAGCTGACGTATCCGTCCGTCTTGGTCGTCGGGGAGCCCGGACTGGTCGACCTCCTCAAAATGAAACACGTAGTTGCCGTCCGGCTGGCGGACGGGTAGGCCAAAGAGGATCGGTGCGTCGGACCGAAGGCTCAAACGCGCCGGACCGTCGTGCGTCGAAGTCATCCGGCCCATGAACTCCGTATAGAGTCCGTCCTCCGGCCCGCTCTGATCCCCGAGGATTGCCACCAGCCCTCCCCGCCTCAGAACTGTCAATGCCCGTTTCGCCGCTTTTCCCGTCTGGACGAGACTGTTCCCGAGCCTGCAGCGCAACTTGTGTGTGAAGCGGTCGACGTATCGGTTGCGCTGCTCCTGGACGATGAGTGTGAGCCGCTGCGGGTAAGCATGTCCGAGCCCGAGCGCCATGTACTCCCAGTTCCCAAAATGAGCCGACAGAACTAGCGCGCCCCTCCCTCGTTCGAGAACTCTGTCAACAAGATCAAGGTTGTCGAAGACCATGACACGTTCGACTTCCTCTGCCGACAGCCTCCACATCCCCATGAACTCGAACATCACGACGCCGAAGTTCTCATACGCCCCACGAGCGGTCGCGAGCACTTCCTTCGCGGACTTCTCCGGGTAAGCGCAACGGAGGTTGTCGATCGTGGCCTTCCGGCGCATACGCACGAATGAAAACGCAAACCGTCCGGCGATCGCTCCAAGCCGCCGGACAAGCGCAAGGGGAAGGAGACCGAGGAGACGGCTCGCACCCCCGAATGCCACGTATTCTATGAAATCGCGCACGAAGACCATATGCCCGGATAGGGGGATGCGTGCCGGGGTTTAGTAGTAACGGGCTTGATTCATCCAGTTCTCATCGTGGAGCTCGTCGCGGTGCGTCGAGTGAACGAGGATGTAGTCGGAGAACCCCGACCGGTCGACGAAGATGAACTGGACGCCCCCCTGTATGCTGTTGTAGTACCAGATCTCGTAAGGTTTCATGTCGCTTTCATTGGGGTGCCGCTCGATCTCATCCGGCTTCCCGTAGACAACGTAGACACGTCCGCGGTCGGTCTTCCAGCCCGGTCGATTCCCTGTGCCGAACTGCTGGTTGACGAAGGCGACCCGTTCCATGTACTCGGTCTTCAACTCGTTTACGGCCGTCAGCGGATCGGTGTCCCTCACCTTCCAGAAGTTATAGAGGAACTCCCGCTTGGCTTCCACAGTGTGGAGCTCATCGTACTGCTTGATCTCCTCGGGAGCAGCCGTGTAGCGGTCCAACTCGAACTCATGGTCGAGATCAGCCTCCGGCATCACCCCGTACTCCGACTGCAAGTACACCTTCTCTCGGGATGCAGGGATCGTGTCAGTCCGCGCGACGCCGGGGTTGTAAACGAAGAACTTCCGGGCCCCACCCGCGAGAAGCCCGTGCGAGGAGTCGCTCACCGTCAATTTGAGAACGTAGACGCCGGAAGGAAGCGTCGAGATGTCGAACAACCCTACCTCGACAGTCGCCGAGGGGCCGACCGACTTCTTTTTCTCGCGCTTGAGTACGACCCGCTGCGCACTGTTGAGCACCTGTGCCGAAAGCGCGTACCTCCCAGCCGGGAGGTTGTTGAGGCCGTAGAGCTCCGTGTAGTAGTAAATGCGCGAAAGGCTGCCTCCGCCGAACGTAGCGCTTGGATTCGGAACGACCTCAAACGTGTTCTTGTAGAATATGCCCTTCGCATCCCCCTCGGCATCGCGCAGCGAGGCACAAAGCTCAACGTCGCTCATCGTGACGGAGTCGGGCTGGAAGGCCGGCACCACCATCTTGAACGAGACGGAATCCTGGCGCGCAGCCTCGTTCACGTCGGCGGCGGTGAGACGCACGCTGTACGATCCCTGAGGAAGGTGAAAGCGAAGCAGCCCGACAACGGTGTGCCCGGATCTTTCTATCCCTGTTGTGTCGCGGATGACCCGCGGGATCAGCCCCACTTTGTTGATCACGATCGTGTCAGACTCGCGGATGTCACATTGAAGGAGATTCCCCCCCTTGAAAACGGTATCTGACTTCACGTAGCGCAGGAGAGCATCTGGAAAGCTGTACACAAACTCAACGTACGCTCGACCTGAGTCTCCCCGGAACATGAGCACGTCGAATCGGAGCCCGGTCGACTGCCGGGTGGACGTGATCCCGATCCCCCCTGCTCCCGCGGTCCCGATGAGAAGAAAAAGCGCCGCCGCCAAGGCGAGGAAGTTACATATCTTTCGCATGTCACTCACCCATTACCTTGACAATGACTCGTTTCCGGCGCCGGCCGTCGAACTCAGCATAGTAGAGCTGCTGCCAGGGTCCGAAGTCAAGCTTCCCTGCCGTGACGGGGATGGTCACCTCGTGGTGGACGAGGAGGCTCTTCAGGTGCGAGTCGCCGTTGGTTTCCCCCGTCCGGTGGTGCCGGTACCCCGGGTTGAACGGTGCAAGCTTTTCAAGCCATTCGTCGATGTCCTGGATCAACCCCTCCTCTGCATCGTTGACGTATACCCCCGCGGTTATGTGCATGGCGGAAACAAGGACAAACCCCTCCCTGACGCCACTCTTCGCGACGATCTCCTCCACCTGTTCTGTGATATTGATGTACTGGCGGTGATGCTTTGTCTCGAACCAGAGATACTCGGTCAATGATCTCATCAGTCTCTCACCCTATCGTCGTCGAAGGATAGTCCTGTGGCGGGATAGTTGCCCTGTCACCGGCTCCGTTCTCGCGATCCAATCGAGCGCTGACGGGACGGCCGGTGGATTTCCTTCCCGATAACGCGAAGACTCTGCGGGAGCGTGACGACCTCAAACCGGTTGAATTCTCCCTGCGAGAGGAGTTCGCCGTCCGCATGGACATAGAGTCCGCGCGCGCCGACCACCTCGATGGTCGGCGCCCTGAGGAAATGCACCTCGGGAAACCGGTCGTGTGTCCCTTTGAACACGGATGGAAAAACGCGGAGGATGCGGGCGGTCGATAGATCGTCTACCAGGCAAATATCAAGCTGTCCGTCGTCGACCACCGCGTCCGGTGTCAGAAGGAACTTCCCGCCGGAACTGTGTCCATTCCCGATCGAAACGAGGAGGTGCGGACTGTGGATCTCCACCCCCGGGACGCGTACGACCATGTCGGGTGTCCGGAACACAGCCACGGTCCGCAGAAATGAGACGAGGTAGAGCCACCAACCCCGAAGTCGCTTGTACCGCAACGTGCGGGCGGCGATGTAACCGTCGAATCCGATGCCGATCCCGTTCATGAAGATCCTGACGCCGGCCGGTCTTTCCCCCTCTCCGACGGAGACCTTCCCGACATCCACTAAGAACGTTTTTCCCGCCAGGAGGATCTCGAGTGCGGCCGCGACACTGTGGGCGTCGATGCCCACACTTTTCACGAAGTCATTCCCGGAACCGACCGGAATGATGCCGAGCGTCGGACCGCGCCCGAGGATGCCGTTCGCCACTTCGTTGACGGTTCCATCTCCACCCACTGCAACGATTGTGGCATCCGGGTGCGTCTCCGCAGCTTCCCGTGCAAGCTCCATTGCGTGGAGACGCCTCTCGGTCCTCAGGAGTGTGTAGGCAACACACCGTCTCTTCAGCTCCTCCTCAAGCTGCGCGATGTACTTCGCCCCCTTTCCCCGCATGGCAAAGGGGTTGGCAATAAAGATCAGTCCGGTACCCGTCACTTCTCCTCAGGATTCGTGAAGGCTTGAAAGCGTTCCGAGCGTTTCATCAAACTCTGCAGAACCCGAAAATACAAAATGCACATCGCCAGTGAGTGATGCAAACTCCACGCCGTCCTCCGTAAGCGTGTCGACAACGAGGGTGGCTCCGCTTCTCGTCCTGAGCCGCACGGGGTACTGTGTTCTCCCCCAGGCAACAAGGGCGCAGGCTGCAGCGACACTCCCAGTGCCGCACGCGAGTGTTTCAGCCTCGACCCCCCGCTCGTACGTGCGGATCTCTGGTATCCCTTCCCTCAACGTGCCGACAAAACTCACATTCGTGCCTGCGGGCGAAAAGGACTTGTGGTACCGGATCTCCCTGCCGAGTGACGTAACGTCGACGGATGAAACCTCTGCAGGGAGCGAGTCCGCATCGATCACAACATGGTCGGCCCCAGAGTCGACGGCCGTGCAGCGGAGAGTCCCGGCGGAGGTGGTCAGGACTCTCAGCTCACGTATGATGCGGGGCGCAGGAAGAATCAGCTTGACAGCGGTGTCGAGGAGAGTGGCACGGTAGATTCGCCCCGCGGCTTCGAACCGCATCGTCTTGCCTGCAGCTCCGACAGCGAGAGCGAACCGAGCGATTGCACGTCCCCCGTTCCCGCACATCATGCCGGAAGAGCCGTCCGGGTTGAGAAAGCCCATCCTGAAATCGGCGCGCTCTGAAGGCTCGAGGAGGAGAAGTCCGTCGGATCCGATGCCGAAGTGCCGGTCACAGAACGCCCGAGCCAGCTGTGGCAAGACCGTCTGGAACCGAAGGTCTCGGTGGTCGACGACAACGAAGTCGTTCCCCGCAGCAACCATCTTCTGAAAATCAATCCTCATGCGCGGCGTGCGCCATATCGACATGTTCTAATGTACGAAATTATTTGATCGGATGAAATTGCATCAGAGGGGCTGTTTCGGTATATTTCGATGAAATTGCGCGGCTGTTTCCGGTTGGAGGTGTATGGACTACCACGACCTTTGTAAGCAAGCCAGAAAGGCGAAAGCAAACGCCTACGCCCCGTATTCGAAATTCCGGGTCGGCGCGGCACTCCTCAGCGATTCGGGGCGGGTCTTTCCCGGGAACAACATCGAAAACAGTTCGTACTCGTTGACCGTCTGCGCGGAGCGGGTCGCCGTGTTCACGGCAGTGGCCGAGGGGGAGCGGCATTTCCGTGCGATTGCAATAGCGAGCGACGACTCAGGATTCACGCCCCCGTGCGGCGCATGCCGCCAGGTTCTGTTCGAGATGGCGGGGGACATCGATGTGGTCATGAGCAACTCGAAGGGAGAGATCGAGATCGTCAGGCTGCGGAGCCTGCTCCCCGAGCCGTTCACGCCGAAGCATCTTCGCCGCTCGCGAAAGCAACGTGCTTGAACAGGGTATACGCGTTCTCATCGTCGGACTGACCGGTGCGACTGGACTTCCGCCCACGCATCGTCCTCCCTTCGGACCTTTGAATTTAAGAGTGGAGACTCACTGAATGGAAGCGCCCCCCCATGATACCCCGCGTGACACCGGGTGGATAGAGGTCGTCGCCGGCTGCATGTTCAGCGGAAAGACCGAGGAACTCATCCGACGCCTCCGTCGTGCACAGATCGCACGCCAGAGGGTCGCGATCTTCAAGCCTCTGATCGACAACCGCTACAGCCACGAGAATATCGTTTCGCACAGCGAGCAGTCTCTCGGCGCCACGGTCGTCGCGACCTCGGCCGAGATTCTTGAGAAATCGAAGGACGTCCAGGTCGTCGGTGTGGACGAAGGCCAGTTCTTCGATGCCAGCATCGTTCAGGTGTGCGAGAAGCTCGCAAACGCAGGGAAGCGCGTGATCGTCGCAGGCCTCGACCAGGACTATCGCGGGAAGCCGTTCGACCCGATGCCGCAGCTCATGGCCGTCGCTGAATACGTGACCAAGACGCTTGCCATTTGCGTTGTCTGTGGGAATCCGGCCGATCGTACACAGCGTATTGTGAAATCGACCGAGCGCGTCCTCGTCGGCGGGGCAAATGATTATGAAGCGCGGTGCCGCCAGTGTTGGTACGTGCCGGACGAAGGCTGACGCTGCATAAGGCTGACGCTGCATGAGGAGCATGTCGGAGAGAACCTTCACCCGCCTTGCGCGACGCCAGGGCAGCCACGCGCGGAAACTGCGGCCAGCCGTGCCCGGAGGACGCTGACGTGATATCGAGGAGACAGCTTTCAGAATCAGTGGCGTTTCTCAAAGGGACTTTTCCGCACAAGTCGCACGCCGCTGTCATCCTCGGTTCGGGTCTGGGCGATTTCGCCAGACAGCTTGTCGACCGGACGAGGGTCGATGCCAGCTCCATCCCTCATTACCCTGTTTCCACCGTGGCAGGACATGCCGGACGGCTTATCCAAGGCCGAGTCGGGTCAGGCGGTGAGCTGAGTGAGCCGGTGATCGCCCTCCAGGGGCGCGTCCATTTCTATGAGTCGGGCACGTACGAAGCCGTCCTCTACCCTGTCCTGGTCCTTCACCGGCTTGGCGTGCGGCGCATCGTCCTGACGAATGCCGCCGGGGGAATGAACAAACTGCTGAGTCCCGGCGATATCATGCTGATCACGGATACCATCAACATGAGCCTTGACGCGCCTCTTGACGCGGTGCAGGGGTTCGTTCGAGGGCGCAGGAGGTTCTCCCCCGCCTTTTCCACACGGCTTCTCGAGGACGCCCAGCGCGTTGCGCTCGATGCGGGAGTCCAGCTCAGGAAAGGGGTCTACGTTTACGTGAAAGGACCGTCGTACGAGACGGCGGCGGAAATAGAAGCATTCCGGCGCATGGGAGCGGATGCGGTTGGGATGTCGACCGTTCCAGAGGTCACGCTTGCCAGCGCTCTCGGCATGGAGGTGCTCGCTGTCTCGCTCATCACGAACTATGCCGCCGGGATCAGCGTAACGAAGCTCTCCCATGAAGAAGTGACAGTCGCGGCGGCGAACGTCCGCAGGAAGTTTGCGGCATTCATGAAAGCGTTCCTTCATACGATCGCGTAGCAGTTGGTTTTTCTGATCCACAAGCGGGGCGGCTCGCCTCACATTCACTGCACACGGACCTGTCCATGCAGACAATTAGCTTCCGACGCTTTCCTTCCGAGTCCGACATCTATTCGGACCTCTTCCTCGACTACATCGACCGGTTTGAAGCTGTCGGCGACTACTACGCAGGAGACTTCCGGAACCATGATGTTCTGCGCGGCGTCCTTTCAGCGGTAAGGGAGTTCCCGCGCGGCCGGGAAGTCCTCGCCGACGTGCTCCATCGCCAGAACGTCGAGTTCGGCGCAGGGCAAACGACGGCAGCGAACATTGCTCTCCTTCGCCGGCCCAACACCTTCGCAATTGTGACCGGACAGCAGGTAGGACTCCTTGCGGGTCCGATGTACACGCTCTACAAGACGATCACGGCCCTCCAGCTGACGGCGCAGCTCAATCAACAGTTCCCCGAGCACCGGTTCATCGCGGTCTTCTGGCTCGAGGGTGAGGACCACGATTTCGAGGAGGTAAGCCACGTCCGGACCGTCACAACTGAGAACACGCTCTTCGACCTCCAGTACCTCCCTCATGGGAAGCCGCTCGAAAGGAATCCCGGTGCAGTGGGAGCCATGCCGCTCACTCCGGCCATCACTCAGGTGCTTGAAGGGCTCCGCCAGGTTCTTCCGGTGACGGAGTTCTCGGGGCAGGTGTTCGACGCACTGAACGACATCTACAAAGCGGGCGCATCAATGAACACCGCGCTCGCCCGGTTCCTGAACTACCTCTTCCCTGACAGCGGTCTTGTCATCGTGGACCCCGGGGCGAAGGAATTGAAGGAACTCTCGAGGCCGATCTTCGAGGACGAACTCCGCTCCTTCCCACAGTTGTGTGAGCTCGTCATCCAGCAGAGCGCGCATCTCGAATCGCTCTACCATGCCCAGGCAAAGCCGAAGGCGATCAACCTTTTCCTTCTGCACAAAGGCGGCCGCTACCTCATCGAACCGGTGGAATCGGGGTTCAGTCTCAAGGGTTCGAGACAGAAGTTCACGCGCGAGGAGCTCAATCAGCTCCTCACCGGCTCCATCGAACTCTTCAGTCCGAACGTCATCCTGCGTCCGATCATTCAGGACAGGCTCCTCCCGACGGCCGTCTACGTCGCTGGCCCTGCTGAAGTCGCCTACTTCGCCCAACTGAAGACGCTGTACCGGCACCTCAGGATCCCGATGCCGGTCGTGCACCCCCGTGCCAGCGCCACGATCCTTGAGGACAAGATCCAGAAGGTGCTCGAACGCTACGGCCTCTCCGTCGTCGACTTCTTCGGGAATGAAGGGGAACTTGAGGAGCATGTGCTGGAGCAGGAGTCGAACATCAGGCTCGACGAATTGTTCCGCGGTGTGAAGCGGAAGCTGAGCGAGGCTCTGACCGAGCTGCAGTTCGGGCTCAACCATATCGACCCGACGCTCCTCGGCGCTCTCGAGACGACTCGATCAAAGGTCGATGCGAACCTATCGAGGCTTCGGGAAAAGGCCGTTCGGGCACAGAAGAGGAAGAACGAGGTCCTGCTGAATCACCTCAGGAAGGCCGCGCGTCACATTGCACCTGATGGCCACCCGCAGGAACGGTGGCTCTCGGTCATATACTTCCTCAACAAATACGGACCGCAATTCGTGACCTGGCTTCGCTCGGAGATCCGGGCAAACGTCTTCGAGCACCAGGTCCTGCCGCTGGGTTGAGGAATGAGTGGAACCACGGATTTCACAGAAGGCACACGAAAACAGCACGGCTGGCGAGAAGCGTATGATCTACGACGGCACGGACAACGGGACA
>Ga0066636_10000467_pt1 | contig 22484 bp, 21 predicted proteins | sample CryGeyCG2014_080_2_FD_62736 | JGI IMG/M metagenome (GOLD analysis project Ga0066636, IMG submission 62736) | Groundwater microbial communities from aquifer - Crystal Geyser CG07_land_8/20/14_0.80 | ecosystem: Environmental > Aquatic > Deep subsurface > Groundwater | place: USA: Utah: Grand...
GAGGCCTGCGGACAATGCCACCTGGGGCCGGATCATCCCCAGATCGAAATCTACATGGAGTCCAAGCATGGCGACCTGTATACCGCCCATGGGCACGAGTACAACTGGAACGCCGCTCCCGGAACATGGACCCCGGGGGTGGATTACCGGGGGCCCACATGCGCCTCCTGCCATATGTCCGGGGCCGGTACCGTGATGACCAGCCACGATGTTACCGAAAGGCTCTCCTGGGAGACCCAGGCGCCTTTAACGGTTCGACCTTCGGAATTTGCGGCTTTCCCGGCCAAGACGAACTGGCAGACCGAACGGGATAAGATGAAAGTTGTCTGTATGCAATGCCACGGAAAGGTGTGGGTGGATGGACATTATGACAAACTGGATAAAGTGGTCACGGAGTACAACGAAGTCTATTACAAACCTGCGAAAAAGATGTTCGACGATCTGAACGAAAAGAAATTCCTTGATTCCACAAAATATTTTGATGAAAGGCTCGAAGTGGAGTTTTACGAGCTGTGGCATCATGAGGGTCGACGGGCCCGGATGGGTGCGGCCATGATGGCGCCGGACTATACCTGGTGGCATGGATTTTATGAATGTAAAAATCGGTTCAATGCGTTCATGAAAGAAAGTCGGGACCTGATCCAGCACAACAAGAAAGCGTATGTGGCCACCGGCTTTCCCAATGCCACGGGGACCACCATCAAACCCAAGGAGGTATTCACCAAGCCATAAACCTTTTCTAAAGCCCCTTTTCAAAAAACCCCGCCCAAAGAGCAGAGTGGGGTTTTTTATTTTCACCTCTCGGTATTTAACGCATTCTTAACAAAAGGCTAGTTGTTCCTTAATAGAAGCCCTTTATTTTGCCACTTTAATAGGGGCGACCCATAAAATTAACAACCATTATCCATGGAAAGGCGGAAATCAAATAATGCCGACGGTTCTGTTGATCCTCATCCTTTTGGGGATGTCCTCAGCGGCTTTCTATCTGGGTCACCGACGGGCCGTAGAGCTCTCTGGCAGGTCCTCTAAAAAGATCGCTTTGCATTCTCGGCCGGTTTATTACGGCGCATTGACGGCCCTATGGTGCGGAATCCCGGCTCTGCTCATATTCGTATTTTGGCTAGCCTTTGAAGGAAACATCATTACACGGATGGTGCTTTCCGATCTTCCGGCAAGATACAGGGATTTGCCGGATGATCGAACCAATCTCCTGGTCAACAATATTAAAAACCAGGTGGAAGGCAATATTGTATCGATCAAGGAGGATCCGGATATTTTACAGGCCGCTCAACATTATCGAAATCTACGATCCGTCAGCCGCACAGCCTTAGGTATTACAGTTCTGTCTCTGGCGATCGGGGGAATTCTTCTGGTGTGGCGGCGAATCAAACCTTCATTCAGAGCCCGAAATCATGTGGAAACGGTGGTTCGATGTATCCTTATCGTTTGCTCCATCATCGCCATTCTTACCACTATCGGTATCGTGCTTTCCGTCCTGTATGAATCGATACGTTTTTTCAAGGAAGTTCCTCTTTCTGATTTTCTCTTTGGCCTGGAGTGGTCTCCCCAGACCGCAATACGGAAAGATCAGGTGGGAAGTTCAGGCGCTTTCGGAGCGATTCCGGTCCTTTTGGGTACAGCCTTGATTTCCGCCATTGCCATGGTGGTGGCGGTTCCGGTGGGATTGATGTCAGCCATTTACCTTTCTGAGTATGCCGGTTCGCGATTTCGGGCGGCTGTAAAACCCCTGATCGAGATCTTGGCTGGGATCCCCACAGTGGTCTATGGATTTTTTGCCGCCCTCACCGTCGCCCCATTTATCCGGAATGCCGGCGGATACCTGGGGCTTGATGTTTCTTCAGAAAGCGCCCTGGCCGCCGGACTCGTTATGGGAATCATGATTATACCCTTTGTTTCTTCCCTTTCGGATGATTTTATTAACGCGGTTCCACAATCGCTGCGTGACGGCGCCTACAGCCTGGGAGCCACCCGGTCGGAGACAATCAAACAGGTGATCCTGCCGGCTGCACTTCCCGGGATTGTCGGAGGTGTCTTGTTGGCTGTTTCCAGGGCGATCGGCGAAACCATGATTGTGGTCATGGCAGCGGGGTTGGCCGCGAATATGACCGTTAATCCCTTCAAGGCTGTTACAACCGTGACCGTACAGATTGTCACCCTTTTAGTGGGGGACCAGGAGTTCGACAGCCCCAAAACTCTCGCGGCTTTCGCCCTGGGGCTTTTGCTCTTCCTCGTCACCTTGGTTTTAAACATCATCGCTTTACGAGTGGTTCAGAAATACCGAGAGCAGTATGAGTAAATCAGATCCTGTCGATAATAACGGTCCCCGACGCGCCATCGATATCGTTCGCGAAGGTCTTGAGAAGCGTTATCGGGCGGAACGCCGATTTCGGCGTAATGGATTTCTTGCCATAACCATCAGCCTGTTTTCACTCTTTGTGCTTTTTGCCAGCATGATTATCAATGGGTATTCGGCCTTTTGGCAAACCTATATCCGGCTGGATATTTTTTTCGATGCGGAATTGTTGCACCAGGAGGCGTTGGCTTCGGCCGATTATGACGGCCTGGTCAAAAATGCTCTCCAGACCGTGTTTCCGGATGCTCAAAACCGACAGGAAAGAAGGGATTTGTTTAAACTGGTCAGCTCCGGCGCGGCTTTTGAATTGCGCAAGAGGGTATTGGATGATCCGGCGATCATCGACCAGAGGAAATCTGTATGGGTATTGGCAGATGATGATGTGGATATGCTCATCAAAGGGCATCAGGGTAGGAATCTACCGGAATCCGAACGTCGTATCAATAATCGGCAGCTCCAATGGTTGGACTTTTTGAAAGCGGAAAACCGAATCGAAAAGCGACTGAACTGGACATTTCTAAGCCATGGTGACTCCCGGGAACCGGAGATGGCCGGTGTATGGGGTGCCACCATGGGATCATTTCTAACGCTGATTATCACGCTGATTCTATCGTTTCCCATCGGCGTGGCGGCTGCCGTTTATCTGGAAGAGTTTGCCCCGAAGAATCGCTGGACGGACCTGATCGAAATCAATATCAATAACCTGGCGGCGGTTCCATCCATTGTATTTGGTCTTTTGGGTTTAGCGGTCTTTTTGAATTTCTTCGGACTACCAAGATCGGCGCCCATAGTGGGCGGCTTCGTACTGGCCTTGATGACCCTCCCGGTGATCATTATCGCCAGCCGATCGGCCCTCAAATCGGTTCCTCCCTCCATACGTGAGGCGGCTTTAGGGGTAGGAGCATCCAAGATGCAGATGGTGTTTCATCATGTGCTGCCGCTGGCCCTGCCCGGGATGCTGACCGGGACTATCATCGGCATGGCCAGGGCGCTTGGCGAAACCGCCCCTCTGTTAATGATCGGAATGGTGGCTTTCATCGTCGACATCCCGAAGGGTTTCACGGATCCGGCCACGGTTTTACCGGTGCAGATTTACCTGTGGGCGGACAGCCCGGAAAGGGCTTTTGTAGAGCGAACGTCGGCAGCGGTGATTATTCTTCTGGCCTTTTTGATCATCATGAATGCAGCGGCAGTCATTTTAAGAAAGCGGTTCGAGCGGAGGTGGTAGAAAATGGATTAAATCGAATAGATGAAATTAAAATCTGAAACCTTGTACCTAATGATCATCAATCAGAACATAAATCAAGGAGGAAAAGAAACATGAAAAAACTGGTCGTGTTGTCGGTAACAATGGCGTTCCTTTTCATCGGTTTGGCAGCGGTGTTTGCAGGATCGGCCAGGGACACCATCAGCATTGTAGGATCCTCAACAGTGTATCCTTTTGCCACCGTGGTCGCGGAGCGTTTTGGCAAAGGCGGACAGTACAAAACCCCTAAAATCGAATCCACCGGTTCCGGCGGAGGCTTCAAGTTGTTTTGCGCCGGCGTGGGTGTAGAGCATCCGGATATCACCAATGCCTCGCGGCGGATGAAGGACACAGAATTTGAAACCTGTGCGAAAAACGGCGTAACAGAAATCGTCGAGGTGAAGGTCGGATACGATGGAATCGTTGTGGCCAACGCCAAGTCTGCACCTTTACTCAAGCTGACCCGGAAAGCACTTTTTCTGGCACTTGCCAAGGAAGTTCCTGATCCCAAAGGCGGTGAAAAAGTGATACCCAACCCTTATAAGACCTGGAAAAGCATCGACGCATCTCTCCCAGATGTCAAAATTGAAGTTCTGGGACCCCCGCCGACATCCGGAACCCGCGATGCGTTTGTTGAATTGGTAATGGAAGAGGGTGCCAACTCATATGATTGGATCAAGGCGCTCGCCAAATCCGATGTCAAGAAGCATAAGGCAATTACGAATGGAATACGTGAGGATGGTGCTTATGTCGAGGCAGGAGAGAACGACAACTTAATCGTTCAGAAACTGGAAGCCAATAAAAACGCTTTCGGCATTTTCGGTTTCAGCTTCCTGGATCAGAATGCCGACAAGATCAAAGGATCTCTCATCGAAGGCATGGAGCCCACCTTTGAAAATATCGCAAGCGGGAAATATCCGGTTTCCCGGCCGCTGTTTTTCTATGTGAAAAAAGCCCATGCGGGAGTCATTCCCGGAATAAAAGAATACGTGGCTGAATTCACCAGCGATAAAACCTGGGGACCGGACGGGTATCTGTCCGAAAAAGGCTTGATTCCCATGCCCGATGCCGAACGCAAAGCCTTTGGCGAAGCTGCCAAAAACATGACTGTACTTAAATCCCTGAAATAGCACTAACCGATGCAGGCCGAGCCTTGACGGCTTGGCCTGCATCGACTATGAAGCCAGTTAAAGAATTCAATATGCAGCCCATGAAAATGCAAAATTTGGAACCGGATTATGAGAACATGACTTTCGAAAAATCCCTTGAGAAAAGACCGGATTCGACTGACACCGAAAAGAGCCGGGACCTGGTTCCCAGAGAACTCCGCGATACGGTAGGGGATATCACGGTACCCAATCCACGCATGATCTGTCGGGGTGTCAATGTCTACTATGGGGAAAAGCAGGCTATCCGAAATGTATCCATCGATATCGGAAGAAATGAAGTCATAGCAATGATCGGTCCTTCAGGGTGCGGGAAGTCCACTTTTATTCGGTGTCTGAACCGCATGAACGATACTATCGACTCTTGCCGGGTTTCGGGTGAGATTCTTTTGGAAGGCGTCAATATTTATGATAAGAATATCGACGTGGTGCCGCTGAGAGCGCAGGTGGGGATGGTTTTTCAAAAGCCCAACCCATTTCCAAAGTCCATTTACGACAATGTCGCCTATGGGCCCAAGATCCATGGCCTTGCAAGAAACAAGTCGGAACTGGATGAGATCGTCGAGACCTCTCTTCTGAAAGCCGGCCTATGGGATGAGGTGAAAGATCAGCTCGATCACCTCGGTACCAGCCTCTCCGGCGGGCAACAGCAACGGTTATGTATTGCCAGGACCATTGCCGTCAGCCCGGAAGTGATCCTCATGGATGAACCCTGCAGCGCCCTGGATCCCATCGCAACCGCTATCATCGAAGACCTTATCGATGAATTGAAGCGGCAATACACCATCACTATTGTGACCCATTCCATGCAACAAGCTTCCCGGGTTTCCCAGCGGACGGCGTTTTTTCATTTGGGAGATCTTATCGAGGTGGGTCCGACGCCTCGAATCTTCACCCGGCCCCGTCATCAGCTCACCGAAGATTACATTACCGGCCGTTTCGGCTAATCAGCGGTTTTAGATTGACCATCTCAATTAGAAAATGCCGGGAAATGCTTTGTCTTAAGGCAGTCCCTCACAGCAACCGTCTTGAATTTTAGTCTCATTTTAGATAAGTTCTTTTAGGAATCCCCCAGTGGTGGGACATGAACGCCATCGCCGGAGCGGCCTGACTGTTTGACTCTCTCAAAGGACTTTTCAATGAGAATTCAAATGACGAAAAAGCGCCCGATCCTCAGATCCCTTGTTCGATTTCTGTTTTTTGCGCTTTGGGTCCTTACCGCATGGGGAATACCGGTTACGACGAAGGCCGAGGCAGCAAAGAACGTTATTGTCATGATTCCGGACGGTTGTTCTTTCGAGCAATATACGCTGGCGCGCTGGTACAAAGGATCTCCCCTGGCCATGGATACCATCCTGGCGGGTGCGGTGAAAACATATACCGCCGATTCGGTGGTAGCGGATTCGGCTCCCGCGGCATCGGCCTATGCCACCGGCGTGCGGACCTCTGACAAATTCATCAGCGTTGCTCCGAAAACCGAGGGTATGCTTCATAGCCTGAAGATCTCGGGGTACGAACCCTATCAGCCTCTGGCCACTGTATTGGAAGCGGCAAAACTCACCGGCCGGGCGGTCGGAGTGGTTTCCACCTCAAGAGTGACTCATGCCACTCCGGTGATCAGCGACCTCCTCATTTTTGATGAAGCGGTCCGGATAGCTCTCGATTTTGCCGGGCTCAAAGGGGATACACTTTTGCTGGTAATGCCCGACCACAACACCGGAGGAATGTCTATCGGCAACTGGGCGACAAGTCAGAATTACTTTCAAATGAAACCGGATGATCTTGTCGGTCCACTGAAGAAGATGAAAGCGTCTTCTTTTCTATTATCCAAAAAGCTTCAAGGTGACTCTACACCAGATAGAGTCATCGATATCATACGGTCTTATTGGGGCTTGAACATTACATCGGAAGATGCCCAGAAGATCCTGGAAAAGATGGCCGAGTATCCGAAAGACCCATACTATGCCTTTGGCGAAGTATTGTCACCTAAATATCTTTATATCGGATGGTCCACTCATGGTCATTGCGGAGGAGATGTCCCTTTGGGAGCTTTCGGTCCGAACCGGCCATCAGGCCTTTTAGACGCTCCGGAAATCGCTCAGGTCGTGGCAGAAGCGCTCCAAGTCGATCTTGAGGCCATGACCCATCGCCTATTAGTGGACGCATCCGCAGAATTCGGCACCGGAAACGTGATGATCGATTCCTCCGATCCCGACAATTCCGTGATCCGGATTACGCATGGTGAAAAGGTCTTTTTACTTCCAGCGAATAAAAATCTGATCAAAAGCGATGATCGGGTGTATCCATTGGAAGGTGTGACGATATTAATTCCGGAAACTCAAAAAGCCTATATTCCCCGACAGGCCGTGGAGAAGATTAAGGGGATAAGAGCAGTTGTGACTCAAATCGGACGTCGATAATGTAAATCGGAATCACCTGTGTTCGAACTGATACCAATCGGTTATTTCACTACCATAAAAAAGCTCTCTTATTTGTGGATGAGATAATACCTGAACCTTGCATGAGTTGGAGGTCTCCCTTTTTCATACAAGATTCAGGCGATGATTTTCTTGTCCCTATCGGGATTCAAACCAGATGGAGTGGACATCTGCGACGGTTTCCCGAATGATCCGGAGGGCACTCAAGAGCCGGGAATACATCATGGCCAGAGCGAGGGTATCGGCCAGCAGCTCCAGCGCTTCCAGGTCCTGCGCAGAAAGCGACCAGGGCTTGGAATGGTAGAGTCGAAGCGCTCCGATGATTTTCCCGGAAAAGATCACCGGAAGATGAACGATGGCGCCGATCCCCTCCTTTTTGGTTTCATCCGGATACTGGAGTTCTTTAGAAGTCCGGGCATTCTTGACGATGACCGGTTTTCCCTTCACGGCACTTCGAATGCTCCTTCTAAAGAAGACGGGGCCCTTGTTGATAAAGCACGGACTCAGTCCAAAGCTGGCCAGGACTTCCAGTTCCCGGGTATCCGGGTTGAGTGCAAAGATACAGCTTCCCTTGATTCCCAAGGCACCCACCAGCAGTTGGGTGATGTGGGACCCCATGGTTTCCAGGCTTTCGGATTTAGTGACGATTCGATTCAAGGCCTTGAACAGGTCGACGGTGATTTTGCATTTTGCGGCCATATTCTTCCCTCCTCAAGGGTATATTGCAACAGCGTTCAAAGAGACCGACAAAAGAGCTTAATGGTTTTTAAAGTGAGCCCATCCGGCTTGGTCTTAAGAAACGATGCATATCGTTTTATCGGACAGACTCGAAACCACCTTTTGGAACACGGCTCCTGTGAAGAAACGAGAGATCCTTCCGGGCTTGTGGTTCAAGACAATGGTGGAGTGTCCACTTTTAAGGGCCAGGTTGACGATCTCAGAGGCGATGTCTTTGCTTTTTGCGTGAAATACTGTTTTCACGTGGGCCAGCGGGAATCCGCTTTGCACCAGAGTGCTCTTGACCTGTTTTAAATTTTTTTCCAGTTCGTTGATCCGCTGGCGGGCATAGCCCATGCCACCGGTAAGCTTTTCCATGACCGTTCCCTTGCTGGTTTCGATTTTCGGAAGCAACGTGTAGGCGTGAAAGAGGGTGATCTCAGTGGATTCGGCATGGGGTGTAAAGATGCGGATCACGAAATCCAAGGCCTTCTGGTCGCTTTTGGAGAAATTGTAAGGGAACAATATTTTTTCATGAATCATCCCGCCCTCCTTTCTCCTGAAAGTTTTGAATGATAGGTTTAACCGTCCTAGTAAAATTTAACGCGATAATCACCCCAAATGCAAGAAAATAATTTATAGGGAATGGATTGATTAACAGATGGCATCAAAAAATACTGTCAGAATATTGTTGATTTTCGCATGCGGATCTATTTCTCTCAAACGATGCGCTGGAAGGCAATACGATACTTTTTCATACGATTCCAAACCGTGACTCTGTAAATCCCCAACAGTTCGGCGGTTTTGGTTTGATTCCAATCGGTTTGGCGAAGGGCTTCGATAAGTTGTCTCCGTTGTTCATCCGTTTTATGGATTTTTCGGTTGAAAAACCAGGACGATTTTAAGTTGATATGGAGTGAAGATCGGGGGCGTTGGAGAGGAAGGCTGAAAAAATTGCTGCCCGGTCAATTGAAGTTTTCTCCCGTGTAAGAGCGGGCTATCCGGTCCATGTACTCCTGGAGAGAATCGAACACCAAGTATTGCTCGATGCTGTCCCAGGAAATAGCCGTACTCACCCCTGAAGCCCAGTCGTTGGGTGTGGTTCCTTCGGCGATGCGGCCGACCAAGAAAGTTTTGTCGCCCTGAATCTGAAATGAGGCGTTTTCAAGGACGACGGTCTCTTCGGAGGTTCGATTGGAGAGATAAATCAAAACGATTTTGTCGGAAAGCTCCGGGAAATAAACTTCCTTCAATCTGAATTCCTCGAACTGTTCAAAAGGTAGAAAAATCCTTGGTTTTGAGACAATCCCAGCTTGTAGCCCTTTCCCGTCGGTAAAGCCCGTCTTTTACATGCTTCATACACCAGATTCCCAAAAATTGACAATAAAAACCGATTCAGGGTCTGATGGGTCGGTTAAGCACCCTCCTTTGCATGTCCTTTGTGCTCAGGGATCGTCTGATTCTGAATATCGCATAGAGAGCCCGATGGAATTAGTCTAATAATTGAATCAAAGTCTCGGGAGTTCCCGGAGGGCCGTTGGCACCTTTATATTGGAGAAAAACGCCATCGGAAGACCGGAACCAGTAATGGGCGCTCCAGAGGTTCTGGAGCAAGCCCGTGAGAGTGATTTTCAGCTTATGGGTCATCACGGTTTTGCCGAAAACCGCGATGGCTTCCGGCTCCAGGCGGACCGCTTTCAACCGGATAGGTTCCAGATTGTCCATGCGGATCATCCAAAAGGTCTCTGCTGCTTTTCCGGACAGTGCCATCTGCCTTAAGGAATAGGAAAGAGCTTGATACCATTCCTCTTCACCAATGGGAATTATTTCGTTGTAGACCTGATTCTGAAAAGTCCCTGAAACATGAATTGTATTTTTATTCCGTTTAGCCGTAATCCGGGTTTTGGTATTTAAAAATTTCCATTCGAAAGTTTGCCCGGTTGTATCGCAAAAGGTGATAAATTGGTCCACCGGCTCTTTGATTTGGATTTTAACGGTGTTTTGGCTTTCTTTCTCCCATGTGTAATCAAATACATTGTTTTTTGTAGACTGCCTATAGCGATATCGTTCCGTGGTATAGCTTCCAGCTTGTCCGACCATCAGCATGAGTAGAACAAAGACCATCATGATAATTGGTACGAGGACATTTACCGAGCCGTTTGAATTTATATATTTCACCGGCGAATTTCTTTTGAGTTTCATTAGATAATCCAAACTTTTAAACGCCTTGTCGTAAGGCTGCATCCCATTCGTTTCGGGTTTGACAGGTTCCGGTGCCTATAGCTTCTTTTCCGCTGCGTATCAACATGAAAAGAGGTTTAACGCAACCCACTGACAGGGAAACAGGAACGCCTCAGGATTCGCCGGTGAGCTTTTGCTTTGATTCAGCTTTTTTCAGGTCCTCGACAAAAGATGAAATGTCCTGGATTTGGGGTTTTGCGATGAGGAAAGGATATGCGTTATCGGAAGAGGTTCCCGACCGATTCTGTTGGTCCTTATCATCCTTTTTAAAAAACTTCAGGATATGTTCCTTATCCGCCTTGATGGCAATTTCGATTTCCGGGTCCTTGAAATCCTCCACCTTAAAACCTTCCAGGTACTTTTGACATCGGAGGCCGACTAAGCTCGAAAGGAGGCGCTTGACTTTCGCTTCGTCTACGGGCCTGCCACCTTCGGTCTCCCATACAAAATTTTGCTTTTCCGGAGACTGAGGCTCTGTCTTGGGTGTATCCGCGTTTTCTTTTAGTCGATTTTCAGCTTTCAGCTTTTTCGTGATCATCACCGATTTTCCGTTGAGCATGATGGAAAATTCCTGAACACGCGTCGTATCGAAGGATAAAACGGTCCGGTCGCGGAGGTCGTCCACTGTCACGTCGAATTTGGATTTCAAATTACCCTGAGCCTGATACACATTGGGATCCCCGGAAATTTTTACATGCGTATGGCGAAAAGTCGATGCGGTGCTCCCGATCTCGAAATCCCGCTTCACGGCATCTCCGGAAAAGGCTTTCACACGGATCTTCCTATCGTCGCCGAGATCATACCGAGCGTAATTTTTCGACTCGGAGACCCGTGCCACAAAAGAGAGCTTCGCTGCCGAATCCAGGATGCCCGCGGCTTTTTCCCCGTCGGCCGGGAAATCTCCGGGAAAAATATGCCAGCGGTCTTCCTTTTTGGCAAGCGAAATGGTTTTGTCCCCCTTAGCGATTTCGACTCCTGTCAAGGCGGTACCTGTAACTTCGGTCAGCTGCGGCAGTGCATATCGGGTGCGGTCCGTCTCGCGAAGCATTAAGTAAGCGAGCGCGCCCACGATGACTGCAGCAAGAAGAAGATATTCGACTTTCTTTTTCATCAGATGCTTTCCCCCAATTCATGCATCATGCAACCTTCTTTGGGTCATTGAAACATTTCCCGGATCCGCTTTTTTCTTTGAGTCCTTTGGAACCAGATTCCCAGGCCGAAAAAGATTACTAAAACCGGAAGCCCGATTACCATGACGCTCTTGATGGCGGTTTTGCTGAATCCGCTGGTTTCTCGTAGGGGATTAAAACGCGCCTCCTTTCCCCGCAAAACAGCGATTTCCTCCCGGTTGTTCAGGTAATCCAAGAGGTTCATGATAAAAACCGCATTTTCGGTTTTACCCTCCGGATCAAGGACATTGTCCTTGAGCATATCCGAGGAGGCCATAACGAATATCCTGGCCGGCCTTCCCTTGGCCAAAAACGCCTTCTCCGGTTCGATACGGGTCATGTCCGGACCTTTTTCGGACAGGGCCTTTCCGGAGGTGCTGTTTTTCTCATCTTTTTTTTGCGCTTCCCCGGCTTCCTCCGGTGCTGCGGGTTTTTCAGGGATTGATTTTCCGGCAAAGAAGCTGGGAAATTCGCCTTCCAAAAGATAAGCCAGTGCCTTTTTCTCCTTTTCTTCCTCTGATGCAGGAGGACGGAGGAGCATGGGGTTAAGGACGATCCGCTCCTTCATTTCCCACGATTTTTCCGAAGAAGATAACAGTCGGTGTGCCTGGATACCGTTTTCCTGAAGCCTCTTTTCATCGATAACAAGCGGTGAGACTTTGACGGTCACCAAGCCCTTGAGGGATTTCATGAATTTTTGGTCTTTGTCGATGTTCTCATCTTTGATGATGGGCGCAAAGTACAAGGGTTGCTGACCCCCGCCGAATTCCTGAGATACGGTTTGCTTATAGCAGTTTTCATCCAGAACCAGAGATTTCTTCAGGGTAACTCCCCAGTGGGAGAGGAGCTTTTCGAGCCCCGAATCGAAGGGCACAAAACCCTGCCCGCCGCCGAGCATCATGGTTTGCTGGTCTCGCGATTCTTTCAGCGCGTCCGGAAAGAGCATGAGGCTGGTTCCACGCATCAGGGCCTGATCGATCTGGAATAATGCGTAGTCGGAGAGAGGCTCTGTGGGGGCTGCGATTACCAGACAACCCAAATTTGCAGGGATCGGTTCGTCCTTGATCCGGATCGGCTTTACGGCGTAGTTCTGGGAAGCCAGGTTCGAGAAGCTCGACAGGGCATCAGTGCCCCTTTGCCCGCCAAAGCCGCTTCCAAATGGGGAGGGAGTGCCATGATCGGCCATATATCCGAGATCTGCGTTGATGTTGATCAGCCGCTCGATTCCGGCATTGAGCATTTCTTCCACCCGGCCAAGGTCGGCCAATTCATAGCGAGTCCCGATGATGGGGATACGCATCACATTCAAGAGCGGCAGCTCCACGGTTTTATCGCCATGGGTCATTACCAGCCCGATGGCACCATTTCCGGCCTCAATTTTTCCGTTAAGGAGGGTGGGCCATTTAAGCTGCATGACGTTGGTCGTCTTCAGGAGATTTCCGGCGTCCGGATCCCGCGTGGGATCCACATGGGTGTACTCGAGTTTCTGATAAAGCTTGGCATTGAGCCTTTCCACCATATTCCCAATCGCCTTGGGATAGTCGGCAAGGTTCTTGATTCCCATGTGAGGAGCCACCGGTTCCAGCGAGGAAGAGAGAATCAAACTAACGCGCACCTTTTCCTTAAGGTTTAAAAGGGCGCTGACTTTGTTGTTGAGCTTTTGAATGGCGGTAGTCAGGCGATATTCCAGATCATCGGTGGCGGTGATGGCGGGGATACGCTCCACGATATCGCCGTGGATCATGGCCAACCCCATGTAGGCTTTCTTGAACTTGATCTCGTCCTGTTCCACCATTTGAATCTGGAGAGGATGAATTCCGTAAGCATCCGCCATTTTCCGATTTTCGCTGCTCCGGGTGTCAGTCCCTTCTCCTTCGGGGTTCACATCGAAAAACCGATAGTTGAAATAACGGTTGGCCGAGGCGGCATAGGCTTCCAGCAAATCCCTGAGATATCGCTCTGTTTGGTTGTGGGGAGCCGGAAGATTTTTGGTGAAAAAGACATGTATGGTAAGCGGTTCCGACAGGGTGGAGACCACCTTTCGGCTGACTTGAGAAAGTGAAAAAACGCGGTTTTGGGTAAGGTCCGCCCTGAAAAACAGGGTAATCCCCGCAACGTTGATCAGCACCACGGCAATTCCGTAGAGTAAAAATTTGGCGTATTTCCCGGCTGTTTTCATTTCGATCATCATGGATCCTTTATTGTCGGTTCTGCAAGGTCAGGGTTGCGGCATAGAGGCCGATAAAAACGAAACTCGCGAAATACAGGATGTCCCTGGAATCGATCACTCCTTTGGCAATGGAGTCAAAGTGAGTGCCGGCTCCAAGATAGGCGATGACGCCCAGCAGGGAATCCGGAAAGAAAAAAAGCATCTTATCGATGACGGTCATGGAAAAGCAAATCAGGGCTCCCACGATGAAGGCGATAATCTGATTTCGGGTCAGAGCCGAGGCAAAAAGCCCGATTGCGGAAAATGCCGCCCCCAAAAGGAGGGCTCCGGCGTACCCGCCGACCACCGGACCCCAGTCGAGGTCTCCAAGAAAGGAGATGACCAGAGGATATGCCAAAGTGGGGGCGAGGGTCGCTGCCACAAACAGCACGGCGGCTAAAAACTTGCCCACGACGATGTCTGAAAAGCTCACGGGGAGGGTGAGCAGGACTTCAAAAGACCCCACGCTGAGCTCTTCGGAAAACAACCGCATGGTCACCGCCGGAATGACAAAGGAAAAGGCCATGGGGAGCAGGCTGAAGAAGCTGCGCATGTCCGCATGGTTGAACAGGAAAAAAGTGGTGAAAAAAATCCAGCCCGTCACCAGAAGAAAAACCGAAATAACAATATAGGCGATGGGGGAGACAAAGTAGTCCTTGACTTCTTTTGCCACGATGCTGGCAAGGGGTCTCATATCAATCCTCTCGAGTGAGTTCTCGGAATATGGTTTCCAGGTTTTGAGTTTTAAGATGCAGATCGATCAAGATCCAATCGGTCTGTTTGACGGCATGATAAATGGCTTCCCTCGGGTCGGATCCCTCGCGGCACGTAACCGCAAGATCGAGGGCTCCGTCCTCCGATTGACTGCTCTCCTGCACGTCCAGGACTCCGTCGATAGCTTTGAGCCTGTCCATGGCCGCTTCGGCAGATGCCTGGCGTAAGGAGAGGGTGACGACATGCTTGAGGCCTGAGATTTCCATTAGGCGCTGGGTATCGTCGTCGGCTACGATTTTTCCCCGGTGGATGATGATCACCCGATCACAGGTGGCCTCCGCTTCACTCAGGATATGGGTGGACAGGACGATGGTCTTTTCTTTGGCCGCGTGCCGGATGATGTCCCGGATTTCCACGATCTGGTTCGGATCGAGCCCGGAGGTGGGTTCGTCGAGGACCAATATTTCCGGGTCACTCATCATGGCGTGGGCCAGGCCCACTCGCTGTTTCAAACCCCGTGAAAGCTCTCCGATGGAAAAATGCATGATCTCTCTGAGGCCGCAAAGCTCGGACAATTCCCGGATTCTGTCGTGCCGCCGCTTGTCTTCCAACCCACGAACGCGGGCCACATACTCGAGATAGTCGTAGACCAACATGCTCCGGTACAACGGTGCCGACTCGGGCAAATATCCCATCAGGTGCTTGATGGCGATGAGATCGCTGCGGATGGAAAAATCCTTGATCTTGATGTTTCCGGAAGTGGGGGGAAGGTATCCGGTCAGCATCCGCAATGTGGTGGTTTTCCCGGCACCATTGGGGCCCAGGAGCCCCACGATCTCTCCTTTTTGAATCGAGAAATCAATTCGGTTTACCGCACAAAATCCGTCATAATATTTGGATAAATTTTCAACCTCGATCACGAGGCGCCCTCCTTTTTTGAACAAATGTGAAAAATCGGAAGCTTTCTTTATCAGCCCGTGCGTTTCGGGTCAAGTCCGATACGGTAATTTTAATCCTAACCTCCCCGGATATTGTGCATCCGCAACCATCCCGGTAAAGCGCGGTGGAGGAAAAGATACCCATGGCCCTTGCGGTGACGGTTTTTTCATCGGCATTCACCGAAAACCGTATGATTGTTCTTTCAGTTCTTATTCAGGATACCAGCGGCTGGGAGATTCCGAACCGGAGCCATTTGAAGCGGTGCTGATCTTGAGAAGTGACCTTCTTGCCGATACGAGCCATGAAGAGATTTTCAGATCGGATACAGATGTTGGGTTCATTGGTTTCAAAGACGGCAAAACCGAAGGGTTTGAACAACCGAATCAGCATCATCCGATATTGCTGGGCGCTTAATCCGGAGCTGTCCAGGTCCCACGTCCAGGAGTAGCCCACCATATAGGCCACCATCTCCTCGATGCGGGGATGATCCAGGATAAGCTTGAGGATCTTTCCGGCCACCCGGTAGGAACGCCAGCTTCGGCATACTTCGACCACCTTGATTTCCATCATCTTTCCCGGCCCCAGGGCGGCCCACCGCTCCTCGGGTTCCGGGCGATCCAGGACTCCGAACCCGATGATGTGCTTTTGAATCGACAGAGCCAATGTTACGTTGACGTCCGGAGTTTCGGTTTTCTTTTCGAGGGTCTCCCGTTTGGTATAAAGGGACTTGAATTGTGCATACGTTTTGAATTCGGCATCGAAGATATATTCCCGGATCTGTTCAGGCGTGCAAAAGGAACGCACCCGGACATTTCCTTCGGGCGTGGGACATAGAATTTCTTTTTGAAAGGGAGTAGACATCAAAGAATCGGTCAATCTAACTAGAAGTCTCCCCAGTTCCTATGGAGCCGCTTGATCATGATGAGGAGGTGGTGACGGCGTCCTTCCGGGTCCTTCACATAGTCTTCCAGGACAGCTCGTTTGAAAAAGTCCAGCTTTACGGCGGAATCAATGGCGGCATCTTCGATGCCGGAAATGAAATCGGCCCTGAGCTCGGAAAGGCCTTTGTCCATGGCCAGCTGAATGAGGTCGAGGAGCATCCATGTGCCGAGGCGCTTGTGCCGATACTCGGGCAATACCATGATGCGCAGCCGACCCATATGGGCGGTGCATCCGAATCCACTCAGGTGAAGGGAAGCATGCGCGATAATCTTTTCATCGGAAAGCGCCACTATCGAATAGACGGTTCCGGTTCCGATACCGTCGATTAATTTTCTAATGACCAAAGGATTCATGACATCGTAAAACATGAACCAACGGTCGGATTCGGGAATGTGGGCGTAGAATTCCCGCAGGGCCGCTTCGTCACTTTTTTCCAGGTGCCGGATGACGGCCTCATGGCCGTCTTTTAAAATAATTTCTTTTGGATAACGCATCCGTCCTCCATGACATCAATGCTGATCAAGCGATAAATCAATAGCGCTTGATGGATTGAAAAAGTGAAAATTTAAAAGAACAGCAAACGGGAAAGCTTGTCGCGTTTCAATTCTAAAAAACAAAGTCAAGTATTTTGTAAGTGCTATCATTGAGTATCCTATCAGGATCGGGTTTACAATTCAACTTCCGGGCCCCAGGCGGCAAGATAGTCCTGGATGCGGAGTTTGCGGGCGGTGTTTTTCGTACTCATATAGCGGACTTTCCCTAAAATGGGACGCTCCGGACCCCATGGCCGGTCATACCGACCGAGGCACCAGAAGATGCCGCTGTAGGAATTGGGATCGCGGCCGTCCAGGGCGTACTTGTTGTTGAGTTCAATCATCACCTCCACGGCCTCCCGCGGGGACAAAGACCACTCCAGGATCTTTTTCCCCCAAAGCATCCGAAGATAGTTATGAATGCGTCCCTCCCTTACAAGCTGCCTCTGGGCGGCGTTCCAGAGGGGATCATGGGTTTGGGCATCCTCCAGTGCAGCCCTATCGTAGAGATACGGACGCCGGTCCATTTCGTGGGTCAAAAGCGTTGCTTTTGCCCAATCGGGAAGCGACTCGTATTGCGCATAATCTTTCCGAAAGACGCACATATTGTATCCCAGCTCCCGCCAGGTGACCAGTTCATCCAGGAATGCTTCCGCAGAGGCGCGCATTCCCCACCAGCCGTATTTTTTCCCTTGAGCCTTCTCGGAGAGCTTATGAATAAACCACTCCTCTGAATCGGCGATTTCCTGAAAAACCTCGTGGGCTGAAATATGTCCGAAATGCAAATAGGGGGAAAGGCCCGAGGCGGCATCCTCGTCCGGGTGGTTGCGATCGGTTTCATAACCTGAAAGGCGTCGATGGATGAATTCCAAAAGCCGCTTTCTTGCTTCACGTGCCCCTCCCTTCAGACGAGACGGTGGGACGTTGTGATTGATGGGGATTCGGCCAAGATCCACCTCTCCATTTTCCATAAGATTCAAGGCCTCCGGCCAGCGCTTCAAAATCGTTTCGGGAGGCGCGACCGCCGCCGGCAGGCGCAACCCTTTCAAGGGGTCGATTTCCGGGTACGCCAAAAGATGATCCGGAAGGACTTTTTGGAGAAGGCGCCTGAACGCAAACGCCGTGGGATAGGTTCGATCCGTACCTCTTAAAGGGAGAAGCCCGTTGGAGTCCACCGCCTCCAATTTCACAGGGATCTTTTTTGAAGCCGCATCCACCATTTTGGGAAGAAAGAAGGCCGGAAAGTCGTCGGTGATCACGATACACGACTCTTTGGCAAGGTTGGCCAGCAGCCCTTTTCCCGCATCTGCATGCGGTTCCACGTAGGGGTAGTAGTGCACAAAGCCGTGGTTTTGTAACATCCGGATGTTATCCGCCATCCCATCGATGATGAAACGATGGAAGCGGTCGCTGGCCCAGGGGTAACCGGAGCGAAGGGCTTCCAAGACTACGATAGGCTTTTTAAGTCGTACGGCCCATTCCACGGCTCGCTGGAGACTGAAGTTGCATCGGACGCGGCGGTTGGAGATCATCCAGTACAGGATGTAACACCCCTTGTCGTTGACGGATGCATCATTGATTTTTCGGATGCGGATGGGAGGAACAGCGTTCATGGGGATCTCGTTTTTAAAGGGACACAAATGCCTTTCCCAAGCCAAAGTATAGGCTGAAATCATAAGTGTTTATCAGCTGTTCGTCAACGGCTCTTTTTCGGTTGCTCGGGGGATATGGGTGCTGATAAATTGCTAAAACAGAAGGGGGAAAAACAATGGAAGAAACCATCAAACTCGGCGTGAGTCAGTGTCTCTTAGGAGAGAAGGTCCGCTACGACGGGGGGCATAAGCTTGACCGGTTCATCACTGACACCTTGGGACAATATGTCCGGTATGTGCCGGTTTGCCCGGAGGTGGAATGCGGTCTCGGGATTCCCCGGGAGGCGATGCGTCTAGTGGGTACGCCGGATGTGCCGCGGTTGGTCACCATCCGGACTCGCAAAGATCATACGGATCGAATGACGGAATGGGCCAAGAGCCGCGTGATCGAATTGGAGAAGGAGGGTCTTTGTGGGTTTATATTTAAAAGCAATTCTCCTTCAAGCGGCATGGAACGTGTCAAGGTTTACACGGATGAGGGAATGCCGACAAAATCAGGAAGAGGAATTTTTGCCGGCATCTTCATGGACCACTTTCCCTTAATTCCGGTGGAAGACGACGGTCGTCTCCACGATCCGGGGCTGCGAGAAAACTTCATCGAACGGATTTTTACGATGAGACGATGGCGGGGGCTGCTTTCCGGCAAAAGGACGTTAGGAAATCTGGTGGCTTTTCATACCGTCCACAAACTCCTGGTTCTGTCTCATAGCGAGAAGCACAACCGGCAAATGGGAAAGCTGGTTGCTGCAGGGAAAAAGATATCCGTTGAAGAACTGTTCAAACAGTATGAAGTCCTTCTCATGCAAGCTCTTTCCTTAAAGGCCACGGTGAGCAAAAACACCAATGCCCTGCAGCACATGATGGGCTATTTCAAGAAGCAGATAAGCCCGGACGAAAAGAAAGAGCTGCTCGGAGTTATCGGCCAGTATAAGCAAGGCTATATTCCGTTGATTGTCCCTATGACGCTCATCAAACACTACACACGGAAATACGATCAGTCTTACCTTAAAGACCAGGTTTACCTGAATCCGCACCCCATCGAACTGAAGTTAAGAAATCATGTCTGAACCGATAAGACTTCCAAGACTCGCTGGAAACCGACACACTCCGGTCCTTGTGACCGGTGCCACCGGCTATGTGGGAGGACGTCTTGTGCCCCGGCTTCTGGACTCCGGATACCGGGTCCGGGTTGTCGGGCGTTCCTTAGCTAAATTGCGTTCCCGATCATGGGGAACCCACCCGAACCTGGAGGCCGTCAAAGCCGATGCATTGGACCGGGAAGCGATGACGAATGCTGCAAAGGGTTGCCGGGTCGCTTTTTACCTCATCCACTCCATGAATCCCCGGGAAAAAGATTTTGCCGCGACCGACCGAAAGGCGGCTCAAAACATGGTAGAAGCGGCCAGCATGGGAGGGCTTGAGCGGATCATTTATCTGGGCGGATTGGGTGAAGAGGGCAAAAACTTAAGCAAACACCTCAGATCCAGAAGTGAAGTGGCGCGGATTTTTATGGAAGGTCCGATCCCTACAACGGTATTAAGGGCCGCAATGATCCTGGGTTCGGGAAGTGCCTCCTTCGAGACCCTACGGTATTTGGTGGAACACCTTCCGGTGATGATCACCCCCAAATGGGTCCGGAATCCGGTCCAGCCCATCGCCATCCGTAACGTCCTTGCCTACCTGCAGGGTTGTCTGGAGCACGATGAGACCATTGGACAGACTTTCGACATCGGCGGATGGGACATTCTTTCCTACCACGGGCTCATGGATGTTTATGCCGAGGAGGCGGGTTTGCCCAAGCGGCTCATTATTCCACTTCCGGTCTTGACGCCCCGCTTGAGCGCCTATTGGATCCATCTGGTTACTCCGGTGCCGGCCTATATCGCCCGGCCTCTGGCAGAAGGGCTGCGCAACCCGGTGATATGCCGGGAAGATCGGATTCGGTCCATCGTTCCGCAGGAACTTTTAGGCTGCCGGGAGGCTATCCGTCTGGCCCTGGGTCGCACTCAGAATGCTTGTGTGGATACCTGCTGGACCGACGCCGGAGCGATTTTAGTTCCTGAATGGCTCCAGGAAGGGGACGCTTCTTATGCCGGCGGGACCCTTTTGACCTCTGCACATCGGATCGTCATTAAGGCGTCACCGAAGGAGGTCTGGAAGGCAATAATTGTCATTGGAGGAAAGCAGGGGTGGTACAGTGCCGATTTTCTGTGGCGCATCCGAGGGGCTATGGACCGGATGGTTGGGGGTATTGGATTGAGAAGGGGGCGGCGGGACTCGGAAAACCTTCAAGTGGGGGATGCGCTGGACTTCTTCCGGGTGCTCGATGTGCAGGAAGGCCGGTTGCTTCGGTTATTGGCACAGATGCGTTTTCCCGGGGAGGCTACCTTGGAATTCAGATTGAAAGAACTTCCTGAAGGTCGGACGGTCCTGACGCAATACTCACGATACCTGCCTCGGGGAATCTCCGGACTGCTCTACTGGTATGCACTGCTTCCCTTTCATGTCATTGTTTTCAAAGGAATGCTCAGAGGGATTGCCAAGGCAGTGGGAAGACCCTTAATTGAAGGCCCCCGGCGTCTGGCCTGATGCGGAGGAACGGGGGGACTTCTTAAACGAGATTTCCTTTTGGTGTTGATGACATCGGTGGGAGGTCTGAAAGATCAGGAGAAGACTTCATCGCGTTCGTGCCATTTTCCCTTTAATGCCTCCTGGGCTGCGCGGTGTTTGGTAATTTCTCCGGACAGGGCTTTTTCGATGGCTTCCGTGACCGCTTCCGCAGTTTCGATGCGGGTGAGATAGACATAATCGGCGCCCAACTCATAGAGGCGCCGGCTTTCCTCGAGCCCCAGGGCGTTGGCGATGATGATCGCCTCGGGATTGATGTGCCGCAGCGCCTCGACGATCTTTATGTTGGAAGTCCCCTTGAGGAGGTCGTCCTGAATGGTGCACACGATCACCTTGGCCTTGTCGACCCCGGCATGGTGCAGGGTTTCCGTATTAGACAGGTCTCCATATCACACCGTTGGCCCATAGGCAGCGATTTTTCGATGGATTCCGACATTGAAATCCACCACGAGAATGCTTTTCAGCAGGTCCGGATGCTTTTTCTTAAGGTTATATAGCAGAGACGAGGCGACCCGGTGAAATCCAAGCAGGGCGACACTGTAGGATTCCTCTTCGCCCGCCTTCGCTTCGGGAGGGGCCTTGAAGCCGATCCGATCCAACAGTAGGGCCAACCGGTCGTGGACGGCATCGGCTTTCTGGTAAAGGGTGGGGGTCAGCAGTGCCGTGACAACAAAAGCGAAGATGATGACGCTGTTGAGCCCTGTGCCGATGTGGCCGAGCTGAAGCCCTGCATAGGAGATGACCAGGGTGAACTCGGAAACCTGGGCGAGGCGTGTCGAGGCCACCGTGGCATTGCGTCGGTCGAGACCGGTCCAGTAAAGGAGGGGAAAGAAAATCAGGTACCGGGCCAAGATAGTCAGTGCGCTGAAAAGGATGGCAATCAACAAAACGGAGACGCCGTCAGGCATGGGAATGCTCATCCCGAGACCCACAAAGAACAATGTTACGAAAAAATCCTTTACGATGCCAACCTTACCGAGCACATCGGTGCTGTAAGGCAGGTTGGCGATGCTGGCCCCTGCAATGAGGGCTCCCATGCTGGAGCCCACCGTCAGGTGCCAGTTGAAACCGAAAAAGCTCTCGGTAAAAGCGTCTAGGTTGATCCCGATGAAAACGACGGCAAAACACCAGGCAATGGCCGCCACAAGGATCAGCTCGGGCATCTTTGCAATCCATTTGAACCCGATGGGCAGGATGTACTTGGCGACGGCTATGGCGATCAGGGTAAGGACAGCGATGCCGAGGAAAGAAAGCAGGATGGGGCCGATTCCGGTTTCTCGAAATTGGGCTGAATGGCGATGACGATGATGGACCAGATGTCCTGAAAGATCAGGATGCCCAACGATACCCTCCCTACGGTGGTGTCCATCTGAAAGGTTTCCTGAAATAATTTGGCAGCGTTGTCAATAGGAGACTTGGAATAATGCTCTCCAATTCGCCGTCGGTGTACCATTTTTATGCATCAAACCCGTTGTAGTAATAAGCGAGGCGAACCCGGGTGACGTTAAGAGCCCCT
>Ga0066636_10000478_pt1 | contig 22338 bp, 16 predicted proteins | sample CryGeyCG2014_080_2_FD_62736 | JGI IMG/M metagenome (GOLD analysis project Ga0066636, IMG submission 62736) | Groundwater microbial communities from aquifer - Crystal Geyser CG07_land_8/20/14_0.80 | ecosystem: Environmental > Aquatic > Deep subsurface > Groundwater | place: USA: Utah: Grand...
TGGCACTTCTTCAAGTCGGCATCCTTTTGTGAAAGCTGGGTCTGGAGGTCCTCGACCTCCTTGGTCAACTGCTGAAGCTGTTTCTTCAGGTCATTCCGCTTCGCAGTGAACTCGGTCATCTGTTGCTGCCACTGGTCCTTCGTCATCTCTTCCTGCGCAAGTGCGACACCAGCATTCAGCGCGAAGAACACCGAAGCAGCAACGAGAACGGTACATACTTTCGAGAGCTTCATTGTTCTCAACTCCTTTTGGTTAGTGTGTCATTTCCAGTTCTGGAGTCGCTGCTGGACAAGTTCCTTGTCCGTTGCGCACTGCTGGAGCTTGCTGTCTTTGTCAGAGATCTGCGACTGGAGGGACGCCTTCTCCTGCTGCTTGCTGGAAATCTGATTCTGGAGCGACGTCACTTCAGCCTTCAATGAGTTCAGCTGCGTCATCTCCTCCTCGCTTGGGTGACGAGTGCAACCTGGCAGCACCACAAGCGATGCGAAGATGACAAGAGATGCCGCCAGCGAACCGAATCTTATGCCTTGTCGCATTTGGACCCTCCTGTTAGATGTGTGATATGACCAAACGATGGATTGTCGCGGAGCTCTCTTTATTATACGAAAGCTAAGTTGTTTTATCAAGTCCCGCGCACTCCCCGGACCGCGCCGTACCAACTGTTCAGTGATGAGCTGTCTCAGCAGTCTGGCGGGAGTCCTCCTGCTTCGTTTTCTTCCGGTACATTAGGCCGATCGGAACAATCACGAGATATCCGAGAAAGAGAAGAATTGGGGCAACGACCAGCGGCATGGTCCCTTCAACCCCATCCTGCGCAAGAGCAACGAAGCCGAGCAGGATGACAGCAATCCCCATAAGTACAATCCAGTAGTTTTCCCTTGCGAGGGGAAGAACCGCCTCCCTCCGCGATTTAACAACCTGCTTGGAGACCTGCCGTCTGCCACGCCGAACCGGCTTCGCCATTGAGCCCCTCAGTGGAAGGTTCTATCACGCACTCTACATAATTAACAACTTTTTCGGTGAGAATCAAGTCCCGATCGTGCTGCACCCCGATTTTCAGCCCTCTCTGGGGGGCCGTCTCTCCGCAATTAGCCCATCCACAATCTTCAGGACCCTCCCGGCGCTCCCCGCCAGATTCTCGTTGTGCGTCACGATAACAAGTGTGACCCCTCCTTGCCGATTGAGACTGCCGAGGAGCTCATGAAGCTGACGGGCGTTCTCGCTATCGAGGTTCCCCGAGGGCTCATCCGCAAGAAGAATCTTCGGATCATTCACGAGAGCGCGAGCCACCGCGACACGCTGCTGTTCACCCCCCGAAAGCTCAGACGGGCGGTGGCCGGCGCGGTCCTGCAGGTTCATATCCCGGAGGAGGCTCGTCGCTGCCCGGCTGCTTTCCGCCCACGACTTGCCCGCGATCATGGCGGGAATCGCGATGTTCTCAAGAGCTGTGAACTCGGGGAGAAGATGATGAAACTGGAAAACGAACCCGATCACGTCGCGGCGGAACTTCGCCAGCCGGCGGTCGTCCCACTCGAACACGTCAACCCCTTCATAGAGGAGGCGTCCGCTGGTCGGGCGGTCGAGCGTTCCGAGGATGTGAAGTAGCGTGCTCTTCCCTGCCCCCGAGGCGCCGAGGATTGCCAGGCTCTCGCCCGCCGTCACCTCGAGGTCGATCCCTTTGAGGATGCGGAGCTCGGCGCCACCGTTGAGCGGGAAATGCTTTGTTAGTCGTTCAACTCTCAGGAACTTCTGGGCCATTGTGCAAGGGCTTTCAGTTATCCCCGCCTACTCCCAGCGCACGGCTTCGGCCGGCATGAGCCGCGAGGCTCGGAGAGCGGGATAGAGTGCGGAACCGGTGCTGATGAGGATCGCGCCGATCCCCACCACGATAAGGTCCACGGGGTGGACCTCCACCGGTATGGCGGAAATGATGTAGACCGTGGGGTCCAGAGGCACGAGGTGGAACGTGGCTTGGGCCCACACGATCGCATACCCGAGCAGCGCCCCGGCTGCGGTTCCGATGAGACCGACAAAGAGGCCCTCGAGGAGGTAGATCCTCACGATATCACCCCCCGTCGCTCCCATCGCACGGAGCGCGCCGATATCTCTTCGCTTCTCGATCACCGACATCGTGAGCGATCCGACGAGGTTAAACGACGCAACGAAAATAATGATGAGCAGGATAATGTAGGCGACCCAGCGCTCGATCTCCATCACCGAATAGAGATCGCGATGGAGGTCGTACCACGTCATCACCGCCGCCGAAGGGCCGAGATGCCGTTCCAACGTCTGCTTGACGGCTTCCGACTCCTGGATGTCCGTCAGACGGATCTCGACGCCGCTGTAGCCGGTCTGGAACAGCCGCTCACCCACAGCGAGAGGGACGAAAGCGCAGTAGATATCGTAGTCGCGGTTGTTCGATTCGTAGATACCCGTGACGCGAAGCCTGCGGAGAATCGGCTGTCCCAGACCGAGCGCCGCCATCTCCGCTCCCTGGGGGCTGACCAACGTAATCGAGTCGCCGACCACGACCCCAAGCCGGTCTGCGAGTGCAAGTCCGATGACGACACTTGAGGATGTACTGTCGCCCCACATCTCGCCGAGAACGATCTTCTCCTTGAGGCCGGACACCCCCCCGATCTTCGATGCATCGATCCCCTTGGTGAGAATGACGCGCCGTGAGGTGGTGGTGAACGCCATCCCCTTCCCGGAGACGTATGGAGAGAATGCCGCGACTCGCAGGTCGCTCGCGAGGAGCAAGGAGATCTCGTGGTAGTCCGGTATTCCCTCCCTCCCTGCCGCCTCGATCCGAATGTGCGGGTCGAAGCCGACGAGGATGGACGTCACGAGGCCATTGAAGCCGTTGAAGACGGAAAGGACGACCGTGAGCGCCGCGACGCCGATGGCAATCCCGATGACCGAAATCCCGGTGATGATTGTCACCAGCCGGGCCGTGCGCGCGGTAAGAAGGTATCGTTTCGCTATGAGGGAGCGGTATCCCATGTCAGCCGAACCTGATCGCCCTGACAGGGTCAACGCGCGCGGCAAGACGCGCGGGGAGGAGCGATGTGAGAAGGGACAGCGAAAGCGCGAGCGCCGAGACCATGGCGAAGTTCTGCCACGCGAGGAGGATCGGCACGGAGCTCATGAAGTAGATCTGCGACGGAAGATGGAAAAGGTGATAGGTCGCTTCAAGCGCGCAGAGACCGTACCCGAGGAGGTCGCCGATAATGGTCCCCATGAGGCCGAGGATGAACCCCTCGGAGAGGAAGATCGCCGAGATGCCGCCCCTGGTTGAGCCGACGGCGCGGAGGACGCCGATCTCCCTCCTCTTCTCGAGCACGATCATGAGGAGCGTCCCGATGATGTTGACGGTGGCCACAATCATGATGATCGCGAGGATGATCGGAACGAGCTGCTTCTGGAGTCCGATCCATGCGAAGAGGTTTCGGTAGAGCTGGAAGACCGTGCGCGCGTAGTACGGCCAGCCGAGAAGGTTCTGGATTCGCTGTGCGACCGCAGAGGCTTGCGTCACATCGCTGAGCATGATATCGATGCCGGTAGCGGCATCGCCGAGGCTGAAGAGCTGCTGCGCCGCGGCCATCGACGCGTACACATCAGTGTCGTCGTATTCGGACATCCCGGTTTCATAGAGTCCCGTGACCCTGAACCGGAGGATGCGCGGTGTGAGCGTCGCGCCGCGCTGGTCCGAGATGCCGAAGATGAGCACCGTGTCGCCGACACCGACCAAGAGCTTCCGCGCGAGGCGCGTGCCGAGGACGACGGGATGCAATCCACCGCCGAGCGGGCCCAAGTCGAGCCCCCCCTGCACAAGGTATTTCTTCAGAAACGTCTCGGAGCTGTTCGCCGGGACCCCCTTCACGCGCACCCCTTCGATATTCTCACGCGACTTCACCATCCCCTCGCGCTCCACGAACGGCGTGATCGATGTGATCCCGGGGATCGACCGCCGAAGCTCGTCAACCGCCGCCCGGTACGACTTCAGCGGCTCGCTCTCGAAGCCGACGATCTGTACATGCGACGTGAAGCCGATCACCTTTGTCTTGATCTCGTTTTCGAATCCGCCGAGGATGGAGAGAGTGATGATGAGAGCCGCGGTACCAATCGCAACGCCGAGAATGGCAAAGAAGCTGATGAGAGAGAGGAACCCGCCCCGGCGTCTTGAACGCAGGTGCTTGCGGACGACAAAGAGGACGTAGGACATGGGCGGGGTGTCAGATGCCGGTGAAGAGAATAAACACGCCGGTGAGTGCAATGACCGCACCGGCAAATGTGTGTGAATGGCGCTCGGCAAACTCGTGCTTCACAAGCGCGATCCCCCTTGCGCCGAGGAGCACGAGGAATGAACCGTGCACTGGGTTCCTCTCCGATCAGTGAAGTGTAGGCTTCGAGCTGAATTCCATGAGATACGCCCGGATGAACCGGTCGAGATCGCCGTCCATCACGCCGCGCGTGTCGCTCGTCTCGACCCCCGTCCGGTGGTCCTTCACCATGTTGTACGGATGGAACACGTACGAACGGATCTGGCTTCCCCACTCGATCTTCTTCTTCGTCCCCTCGATTACGGCAAGACGGACCTCCTCTTCCTCACGCCTCAACTGGTAGAGGCGTGACCGGAGCATCTTCGTGGCGCGCTCGCGGTTCTGGAACTGCGAGCGTTCCTGCTGGCACGCGACGATGATGCCGGTGGGGATGTGCGTGATCCGGACTGCGGTCTCGACCTTGTTCACGTTCTGTCCCCCTTTGCCGCCCGAGCGGAACGTGTCGAGCTTCAGGTCCGAGGGGTCGATTTCTATCTCGACGTCATCCTCAATCTCGGGGTAGACGAACACCGAGGCGAACGATGTGTGCCGCCGCGCATTGGAGTCGAACGGCGAGATTCGGACAAGCCGGTGAACCCCGATCTCCGCCTTCAGGTAGCCGAACGCATAGGCGCCGATGATTTCAATAGCCGCGCTCTTAATGCCGGCCCCTTCACCTTCCTGCAGGTCGGCGAGGCTCGTCTGGAGTCCGTGCCGTTCGCACCAGCGGAGGTACATACGCATGAGCATCTCCGCCCAATCCTGGGCCTCAGTCCCCCCTGCCCCGGCATGTATGGTGAGAATCGCGTTCTTCTCGTCGTCCCGGCCGCTCAGCATGTTCCTGAACTCAAGGTCCTCCAGAGCCGTTGCGGCTTTCGACACTTCGGCCTCGAGCTCGCGCCGCATCGATTCATCGCTCGACTCTTCGGCAATCTCGATCAAGGTGGTGGCGTCATCGACAAGCTTCCGGACATTCTCCCACGCATCGATCCAGGTCTTGCGGAGATTGATCTCCCGCATCACTTTTTGTGCGATGAGCTGGTCGTTCCAGAAGCTCGGGGCCTGGGTTCTCTGTTGGAGCTCCGCGGTCTCATTCCGCTTCGTCTCGAGGTCGAGATACCCCTGCAGCGCATCGACACGTTTCTTCAGCACTCCGACCCGTTCTGCGAACTCTTCAAACATCCCTTATCTCCGAATCTCATCCACATCAATGACCATCCGCAGGAGTGCGCTGCTCAGTGTCTTTCCCTGCGCATCGTTCCGGAGGGTCTTCGTCCCCCCGCCGCCGAGACTCTCATGGAGAAGAAAGTTCAGCGCGCTTAAGTTCTCAAGCTCGTACCGCTCGACCGTCCCCTCGCAGATCCCCCGAAAATGTTCCTTGACTCGCTCCGCGGTGACATGCCTCAAGAGGAGCGGGTAGTATTCCGGTTTCCGCGCAATGAGTCCGATGTTCGCGGTGTCCCCCTTGTCGCCTGACCGGGCATGAGCGATATCAAGAAGCCGGACTCTCATTGTAGTCTCTTCACATGGACCTGAGGCGTTACCATTGATCGCGGCATGAGCGCTGGCCAGTAGGCGATCACCTCGCTTGGCCTTGGCCTGCCGCCGGCGAAGCCTGTCACCGCGGGAGGCCCCGTGAGGATGAGAGGTGCAATCTCTCTGCCGAACCGCTCGACCGCGTCGCGGTCGCGGCTGCGCACGCCGATCCTCAAGACCACCTCGTTCGACGGCTCAACGGGCTCCGAGAGCGGCCCGTGACATGAGTTGTAGCCAAGGAACTCCGAGCGGATTTCGTCGAACTGGAGCGCGAGGTCTGCGAGGCGCGTGCGCAGGATCTCGTCCGCCTTGCGAGCCTTCTTCATGGCATCGGGCCAGGCATATGTAAGAGTGCCGAAGGCCGTGTATCCATCGAGGTGCGACATTGAAACCTTATACGACTCGGGAGCCTGCCTTCCCTTGACGCCGAAGACGCGGACCCTGTCTTTCCCGGATTGTTCAAGGCGGATCGTTGTGAAGTCCGCGACGACATCCGGCGTGATGTAGCTTCGCGGATCGCCGATTTCATAGAGGAGCTGTTCCTTCACCGTCGCCTCGCTCACGACTCCGCCCGTGTTCTCGTGCTTCGTGATGACGATGTCGCCGTGCGGGTAGGCCTCCGCGATGGGGAAGCCGACATGGGCGAGGTCTGGGACGCTTTCCCAGTCCCCCGAGAAGTTCCCGCCGGTCGACTGCGCACCGCACTCCAGAATGTGTCCGGCGACGGTTCCGGCCGCAAGCTTGTCCCAATCGGTCTCGCTCCAGTTGAACTCGAACATCATGGGTGCGAGTGTGAGTCCGGTGTCGGTCGTCCTGCCGGTGATAACGATCTGTGCCCCCTGTCGGAGCGCCTCGGCGATCGGCGCAGCGCCGAAGTAGACGTTCGCGCTCATCAGGTTTGGACGGACCGACGCGACCGGTTCGCCGGTCTCCATGTTCGCGAAGGGGATCCCGCCCGCGATGAAACCGTCGAGCCGTTCAAGGATATCATCTCCCATAACAAGTCCGATGGCGATCTCCTTGATCCCGAGTTTCTTCGCGACCTTGAAAATGGCATCCCGGCAGGAAGCCGGGTTCACTCCTCCGCCGTTTGTGATAACACCGATCTTCTTCTCGACGATGATCGGGAGGATCCGCTCCATGAGCGGGACGAGGTCCTTCGCATAGCCCATGGACGGGTCGCGGCGCTTTTGCTTCTGAAGGATCGACATCGTGACCTCGGCGAGGTAGTCCATCACGAGGTAGTCGACCGGACCCTTCGTCACCTGCTGAAAAGGTGCTTCAGGAAGGTCGCCCCAGAACCCCTGGCCTGATGCGATGCGAATCGTCTCTTTCATCTCATTCGGTGATCCGTATGTGGAGCTCCTCAAGCTGCGTAGGGCTCACCTCGGAGGGTGAGTCGTCCATGAGCGACATCGCGCTTCCAGTCTTTGGGAAAGCAATGACATCGCGAATTGACTTCGCTCCGGTGAGGATCATGACAAGCCGGTCAAAGCCCAAGGCGATGCCGCCGTGCGGCGGAGCGCCGTACTTGAACGCATCGAGGAGGAAGCCGAACTTCGACCGCGCCTCCGCTTCGCCGATGCCGAGGAGCCGGAAGATATCGGACTGAAGCTCAGGCGTGTGGATCCGGATGCTTCCCCCGGCAATCTCGTTTCCGTTAAGGACAAGGTCATACGCCCTGGCACGAACGCTGGCGGGATCGGTCCGGAGCTTCGGGACGTCCTCAGGCCGGGGGGATGTAAAGGGGTGGTGCATCGCGACGTAGCGCTTCTCCTCCTCGCTGTACTCGAGGAGCGGGAACCCCGTCACCCATTCGACGGCAAACGAGTTCTCAGGAATCAGGTTGAGCCGTTTCGCAAGCTCAAGCCGCAGGTCGCCGAGGACGGAGAATGTCTTCTGCGGGACGTCCGCCATCAAAGCGCACACCGAACCGTCCTCGGCGTTCATCGCGTGCACAACGGCATGGAGCGTTTCTGCGCCGACAAATTTCTCGATCGGCGATTCAATCGCACCTTCATGAACCTTCACGTAGGCGAGTCCGCTGGCGCCGAGCTTCTTCGCCGTCTCCGTGATCCCGTCAAGCTGCTTGCGACTGAAAGTCGCGGCTCCCGGAATCGCGATGCCTGCAACGACACCACCTCGTGCGACCGCTTCGTCGAAGACCTTGAAGCCTTTCCCGGCAAGGGGCGACGTCACATCCACGATCGGCATGCCGAAGCGGAGGTCCGGTTTGTCCGAGCCGTACGACCGGACCGCCTCGTCATACGTGAGACGACGGAACGGGGCCGGGAGGTCGACCCCGTTGATCTCTTTGAGAAGGCGAACCACGAGTCCTTCCACGACGCTCATGATGTCGCTCTCGTCGATGAACGACATCTCGACGTCGATCTGCGTGAACTCGGGCTGGCGGTCGGCCCGAGGATCCTCGTCGCGGAAGCATTTCACGATCTGAAAGTAGCGATCGAGTCCCGAGACCATGAGGATCTGCTTGTAAGTCTGCGGAGACTGGGGGAGGGCGAAGAACTTCCCGGGATGGACGCGGCTCGGAACGAGGTAGTCACGCGCCCCTTCCGGCGTGCTTTTCATCAGCATCGGCGTTTCGACTTCAACGAAGTTGAGCTCATCGAAATACTTCCGCACGATCTGATACATCCGGTGGCGAGTGAGGAGACTCCGCTGAAGCGCCGAACGTCGAAGGTCGATGTACCTGTACCGGAGCCGCAGTTCCTCGGAGACGTCGATCTCGTCCGCGACCGGGAAGGGAGGCGTGTCGGCCTTGTTGAGGATCGTGAGCTCCGACGCCCTCACTTCGATCGCTCCGGTGGGCATGGTTCTCTTGATCATCCCTTCCGGGCGCGGCGCAACTGTCCCGGTCACCGAGAGGACGTATTCGGAGCGGATCTCCTTCGCGGTCTCCGTCGCCTCCGGCTGGCTTTGCGGCTCGAAGACGACCTGCGTCTTGCCATAGCGGTCGCGCAGGTCGATGAAGATGAGTCCGCCGAGGTCGCGACGCCCGTCGACCCATCCGTTGAGCGTGACCGTCTTTCCCACATGTTCAGGGCGCAGTTCGCCGCAGGTACATGTACGCTTTCTAAATTCCATGGGTGGGTCCGTTTCATAAAATGAAGAAGCCGCGCAGGCGGCTTACCACGTAACAGAATATACGAAACGCGCGAGGGAATCGCAAAGGGAGGTTGAAGAAGCCGCGGCGCGGACCGTCGTCTCACGCCGCATGACAGAACTTGCGAAACTATGACCGAGAGAGCAAGCCTCCCTGCCGGGCGCACAAAGAAGAGGCGGCTACCGCTTCCCGCCCGGCGGCTGGCACTCGCCACTCCACAGGTATTCACGGGACTATCCGATGTGCTTTGACACCTTGTCAACGAGGACACGTTTCGACACGGCGCCGATAACCTGGTCGACCACTTTCCCATCCTTAAAGAGGAGCAATGTCGGGATGCTCCGGATGCCATACTTCATCGCGGTATCCGGATTATGGTCGACGTCCACCTTCGCCACCTTCAGCTTGCCGTGGTACTCCGTCGCAAGCTCTTCGACGGCAGGGGCAATCATCCGGCACGGGGCGCACCAGACGGCCCAGAAGTCTACAAGCGTGGCGACAGGCGACTCAACTACTTCCTTCTGAAACGTACCGTCGGTTACTTCGATCGGCTTCATTCACTGACACTCCTTTCATGTCAAGGGTCATCATATTCCACCAGTTGGGCCAAAAGTATTCCCCCTCCTGCTGCACTTAGGATTGATAGTTTTCCAAAACCTACGTGAAAAAGATGATTATTTTGAGTTATTGCTTTCTATCGTCCCATGCTCGTTATCGGTCGTTGAAGTTGTTTAGATGAGAGGGGCGAGGTTGTTGATCTTATGTTGTGCATAGGCAAAGACATCTTGATAGAGACTATTTCGTGGAAAGCGAAGAGTCGGGATGTTATGAGTTCGTACAAATTGTCCGGGTAGCAAAAGCAGGTCGAAGACTCGACTCGTTGAGCGTTGTCGTATTGTTGAGAGAGTATATGACTGCCAGTCGTCCGGAAGACACATTCGTTTGAACCACGTGACCAAGTTGTAAGCAAGAAGAGAGATTTCGGCACAAAAGTCATTGGCTTCAAACGAACAGGTAGCGGCAATGGCAAAGGGATAATCGTCTTTTAAGATTCTCACAATTCGCTCCATCGCTGAGGGATCTTGGTTGTGTCTTCTTATCTTTTAATCTGTTCTTACAAAATAAACGAATATTGAATTCCAAATTTTATTATGCCGTTAACAATTTTGCTATAGCGTTTGGGACCATCATCCCATTCAGGAATCAGGTCATAGCCATATACTTTATTTATCGGGTAATAAAACATTACATCCAGATTAAAATGTTTTGATGCATTACATCCGAATCCAAGACCTAAAAGTGTAGTTTCACCGCCGCTTTCTGAATAATACCAAGCGCCATGAGAATTTCCGCCGTTAATAACATAATCTATAGCGGCGGTTCCATAAAAGTTTGTGTTAAATAGATCGGCTTGTAAGTATATACCTCCATCTAAGCCCATGAAATCCTCATAGACAGACATATATCCGCACCGGAAATCAATCTTATAATGTTCTAAAAATCTAAAGCCTAAAGTTAAATGCGAGTTTATTGCTAACCCTACTAACACTTCAAGCGGTATGTACATTGGGTCTACACCAGACTCTGTCATAATTGTTTTAACCGAATTTTCCCCATGTAAATTGCTAAGCATACATACCATCTCCTGCCTTATCCCAAGTTCAAGGTCCACGTGAGGAATTATTTCTCTTCTTGCGGGAATCTTGTATGAAATTTTGTTATCATTAAACGGATAAGTGATCTCTACATTCAAGAAAGTACCGTCAGGTTTTCTAATAACTCCGGAAAGATGCTGGCTTACGCTGTCAACGCTTTCTTTGATTAAATAGCAGTAGCCACCCATAAGATTATGAGTAGTATAAATCAGCAGGTAACTAGTTGAATCAGCATTTACTCTTTTAGTCATAAAGTAAAGCGAATCCGATTTAGCACTGTTTATTACTGCATAAGAAAATCTTTCCGGCTCTGAGAAGTACTTAACATTCCTGAGCGCATCCGGACAACCTTTAACCATTTCGGCAGCAGTGTAATCACTATTCCCCTGGGCAAATAGTAAAGTTGGGATTAAAATTGCGAGTATTAGAATATGAATCTTGTACATGTTTCTTACCCTTATTAAAGATAGTGATCAACTGATGTTACGCAAAGATGGGTTTTGAAGCCCAGTTCAATATGAAATGCCGGTTGAGATTTTGCTTGATATGTTTCATGTTCTCGGCTGAGGCATACCAAACATCGCTGAAAAGATAACGAAAAGGCACATTTTTCACATAGAAGCCCAAGTTTCAAGCATTGATTCTCACATGATGGTCACCAAGAAGCTTCTTCAGCGCGCCGATGAATTCATGCGACGCCTGGACGACAAATTTCGTTGAGCGGTACTTGCGCGGCTCCTTGGTTCCGCTCCCCTCAACGGTAAAGAACATCGAGCAATTCCCCTTGTTTTGCTCCACCAGCCGCCGGAGTGCGATGATCGTCGAATCCGTCACTTCGTGGACGTTGAGGGAGACGATGATGCCGCGTGTAAATTTCTCAGCGACCTTATCGAGAGGATGGACCTCGTTGACGACGATGCGCAGCCGCTCGCCGCCGCCGATCTCTCCCCTCCCAACCACCATCAACATTGCCTCATCGGTGAGGATCTTCTCGTACTTCCTGTACCGATCGGCAAAGACGATACACTCCGCCTTGCCGGTAAAATCCTCAATCGTAACAAAGGCCATCGTCTGGTTCTTCCGGTCAATCTTCCGCCGGACACCCGTCACGACGCCGCACCCTCGTATCACGGCACCTTCCCTGAACTCCTCGAGGTCACCGAATTGAACTGTCGCAAACGCCTTCACCTCGTCCGCGTAGCGGTCGAGCGGATGACCGCTTACGTAGAATCCGAGCATCAACTTCTCGCGCGAGAGCTTCTCAGAGGCGGGCCACTGCTGCACATCAGGAAGCGACGGATACTTCATCGCGGCCTCCTGCGCTGCGGAGTCGAAGAGTCCGGGCTGTTCCAGACCCGCCCCTCCCCCGCCGAACTCCATCGCCTTCTCCACGGCGTCGAGAAGCTGCGCCCTGTGACCTCCGGTGAAGTCGAACGCCCCCGCCTGGATCAGGCTTTCGACAGCTTTCCTGTTCACAACACGCAGGTCCAAGCGGCGGCAGAAATCGAAAAGATTCTTGTACTCTCCTCCCCCCTTCCGTGCGGCGACAATGGCATCAACGGCGCTTGTGCCGACGTTCCGGACGCCGTTCAGCCCGAAGCGAACTCCATGCTCTGTCACGGTGAAAGATGCGTCGCTCTCGTTCACGTCCGGCGGAAGCACATTGATCCCCATGTGCCGGCATTCCTCGATCGACAGGACGATCTTCTCCGGCTTTCCGACTTCCGCCGTGAGGAGCGCGGCCATGAACTCATGGGGATAGTGCGCCTTCAGGTACGCCGTCTGGTACGAGAGTACCGCGTAGGCGACGCTGTGCGACTTGTTGAAACCGTAGGATGCGAACTTCTCTATCAACTCGAAAATGTCACCGGCGATTCTCTTCGGCACATCGCGGGCGACTGCCCCCGCGATGAATTCCTTCTTGAGAGCCGCCATCGTTGCTTTGTCCTTCTTCCCCATCGCACGCCGCATGAGGTCGGCTTTCGAGAGAGGGAAGCCGGCGACGTCGCTTGCGATCTTGATAACCTGCTCCTGGTAGACGATGACGCCGTAGGTCTCGCGGAGGATCGGCTCGAGCCGTGGGTGGAGGTATTCGATGGACTGCCGACCATGCTTCCGTGCGATGAAATCGGGGATCATTTCCATCGGCCCCGGCCGGTAGAGCGCGTTCATAGCAACGAGGTCGCTGATCGCCGTCGGCTTGAGCCTGCGCAGGTAGTCGCGCATGCCGGAGCTTTCAAACTGGAAGATGCCGACGGTTTCTCCCCGGGAGTAGAGCTCGTATGTAGCAGTATCGTCGAGCGGGAGACGGTCAACGTCGATCGCGACGCCGTGGCGTACAAGGATGAGCTCGAGCGTTCGCTCGATGACACGAAGGGTCGTGATGCCGAGGAAATCCATCTTGAGGAGTCCGGCATCCTCGAGGTCCTTCATGTTGTACTGCGTCATGAGCTCGGTTTGAGGGGTCTTGTAGAGCGGAACATAGTCGGTAAGGGGACCCGGAGCGATGACGACGCCCGCGGCATGCGTTCCGGACGTACGGTTCATCCCCTCGAGGACGACCGAGTAGGAGATGAGCTGCTTCAGCTTCGGGTCGGGGGATTCCTTCACCCAGGACAGCTCGGGGACCGTCTGAAGCGCCTCCTCAAGCTTCATCACCTTCCCCTGGATGCTCGGGATGAGCTTCGTGATCGACTCGACGACATTGAGGGGAACGCCGAGAACGCGGCCGACATCCTTCAGCACTGCCTTTGAGCTCAGCGTCCCGAAGGTAATGATTTGAGCGACGCAATCCTCGCCGTATTTCTCCCGGACATAGTTGATGACCTTGTCACGTTTGTCATCGGCGAAGTCGACGTCGATATCGGGCATCGAGATTCGGTCCGGATTGAGGAAGCGCTCGAAGAGGAGGTCGTACCGGAGCGGGTCAATTGTGGTAATTCCGAGCGAGTACGCGACGATGCTGCCGGCGGCGCTGCCGCGCCCGGGACCGACGGAGCATCCCATCCGGCGCGCGGCGTTGATGAAGTCCTGCACGATGAGGAAGTATCCCGAGTACCCCATCTTCCTGATCACGGAGAGCTCGTGCGTCAGCCGCGCCTCGATTTCTGGCGTAAGATCGCTGTAGTTCTTCGCCGCTCCTTCCCGGCTCAGCTTCTCGAGGTAATCATCAAGAGTGTCGACACCGCTGTCGGGCGGGATCGGGAACTCCGGCATGTAGTTCGTCTTCGTGTCGAGCTGCAAATCGCACTTCGCCGCGACCTCGAGCGTCGATTCAATCGCGCCGGGGAAGTCACGGAAGAGCCGCGTCATCTCCTCGGCGGTCTTGAAGTAGATCTGGTCGGTCCCGTAGCGAAGGGTTGTCGGGTCCTGGATGCTCGTGCTCGTCGCGTCGGGGATGAGGAGAAGGATATTGTGCGGAACGGCGTGATCGGGTTTGATGTAGTGGACGTCGTTTGTCGCGATGAGCTTGATGCCGAGCTCCGCAGACAGGCGCGGCATCCCTTCAAGGAACGGCTTCTCCTTCTCCATTCCGTGGTTCTGGATCTCAAGATAGAAATCATCGCCGAACAGCTCACGGAACTCGATCGCAACGGCGCGGGCCCTGTCGTAGTCCCTTTCGGCAAGGTGTGCGGCAACGACTCCCCCCATGCACGCAGACATTGCTACAAGCCCCTCGTGATGCTCACGGAGAAGGTTCATGTCGATGCGCGGCTTGTAGTAGAACCCTTCAATATGGGCGAGTGAAATGAGCTTGATGAGGTTGCGATACCCGGTCAGATTCTTTACGAGGAGAACGAGGTGATGATGCGCGCCAACGGTCGCCGCCCCGCCGACCCTTTTCTCGTTCATCGAGGGGCGGTCGAACCGTGTGCCCGAGGTCACGATGTAGGTCTCGCTTCCGATGATCGGCTTCACTCCCGCCTTGTTCGCCTTCTTGTAGAACTCGAGGGCGCCGAACATCACGCCGTGGTCAGTGAGGGCCACGGCGGACATCTTATTAGCGGCGGCAGCGTTGATCAGATCGACGGGACGGCAGGCGCCATCGAGGAGGCTGTAATGAGAATGATTATGGAGATGTATGAACTCAGGCACGATTGCTCAGGGATTGCGGGTGATTCGACGCATAAAAAATGGAACCGCGGATTCACACGGAAGAAGCCGCGAATCTGCGCGGATGAAGATCGTGGATGAAAAGAGATGGAGTCCACCTTCGAGGCGGCCCCCATCGGAACTCCCTGCGTCGCTACGCTGCCGCAAGCTCAGCGAGAAGCTTCTTCACTTCGCCAACCACTGTTGACTGCGCGACGACCCTCCTGAGGCCCGAGCGCCGCACCTTCAGCTCGACGTTTCCGGCTGAGAAGTGCTTGCCGCCAATGATGACCTGAAGCGGCATGCCGAGAAGGTCCGCGTCGTTGAACTTAAAGCCGGGGCTCACGCCGGTGCGGTCATCGTAGATGACTTCCAGTCCCGCGGCGACCAGATCGCCGTAGAGGCGGTCGGAGTAGCCGAGCAGCTCGGGATTGTCCGTGTTCACGACGATGAGGTGGACCTCAAAGGGCGCGAGGACGGGATCCCACGATATCCCGCTCTCGTCGTGGTGCTGTTCGATGTGCGCGGCGATGATGCGCTCGACACCGATCCCGTAGCTTCCCATGATGATCGGCCGCTCCGAACCTGTCTCATCGAGGAACGTGGCTCCCATACTGTCAGAGTACTTCGTGCCTAACTTGAAGATGTGCCCCACTTCAATCGCCTGCGCGATACGGAGGCTCGCGGCGCAATCCGGGCACGGCTCGCTTGCGTTGACCGTGCGGACGTCGATGAATGCCTCGACATCAACGTCGCGCTCGATATCGATATTCCCGAGATGATAGTCATTTCTGTTCGCACCGCTGATCATGTTTTTCGCCCCCTTGAGCCGAAGGTCGGCGAAAACCTTGAAGCCTTGAAGCCCGATCGGACCGATGGAGCCTGCATCGGCGCCGGTGAACTGGGCGAGATCCGTCGGACTGAACGGCTCGACCGTGCCGCCGAGTGCGGACTGTAGCTTTGTCTCGTTCAGTTGGTCGTTTCCCGCCATAAGGATGAGGACCGGCTTGCTGTTGTGCCTGTAGACGAGCGACTTCGCAAGTCGCTCGGTACTCACCGAGAGGAACGCTGCAAGCTGGTCGATCGTCCGGATGTTCGGCGTGTGAATCTCCTCGAGCTCCTTCCCCCCTTCCGCCTGGCTGACCGGCGGCATTCTGGACGAGGCGACTTCGAGATTCGCGGCGTAGCCACAATGATCACAGAGGACGCAGGTATCTTCTCCCGCCACCGACTCGACCATGAACTCCTGCGAGCCCGTCCCTCCCATTGCACCGCTTGACGCACCGACAATGAAGAACTTCAGACCACTTCTCGAGTAGATCTTCTTGTATGCTTCGGCGTGAAGATTGTATGCATGATCGAGCCCCTCCCACGTCGCATCGAGGCTGTAGGAATCCTTCATGGTAAACTCGCGGCCACGAAGCACGCCCGAGCGCGGGCGCGCTTCGTTTCGAAACTTCGTCTGGATCTGATACCAGATCTGGGGCAGGTTCTTGTAGGACCGGACCTCGTTCCTCGCGATGAAACAAATGACCTCCTCGTGCGTCGGTGCCAGGACGAGCGGCCGGTTCTGGAGGCGGAAGATCGTATCACCGAATGCTTTGAGCCGGTCGGTCTCCTCCCACACTTCGATCGGGTTGAGGGCCGGAAGATGGAATTCCTGTCCGCCGATGGCATCCATCTCTTCGCGGATGATCGTCATGGCCTTCTTGATGGCGCGGTAGCCGAGAGGGAGAAACGAGTAGATACCGGCAGCGAGCGGGCGGATGAGCCCCGCACGGAGCATGAGCTGGTGGCTCGGGATGGTGGCATCGGCTGGAATCTCTTTGAGCGTCGGGAAGAAGGAGGTAGAAAATCGCATGCAAACGATCCTCGAACGTCAGTGTGGCTGTTCTCGCTCTGCCGGGACGGAACCGTCCGGGGGAAGAACGCGTGAAGTGCGTCCACCAGAGTACCCCCGGGCAGATTCGAACTGCCGACCAACGGTTTAGGAAACCGCTGCTCTATCCATGCTGAGCTACGGGGGCCCGTTGCTCAATTCGACGGCTGCCATTGGAGGCGCACGGCACCAAAAACGAAAACGCTAACCGAACCCAGGCTACCACACCCTGCACAGTTAGCGCTCATCCCGCGAGCGGGTGACTTCCTTTTCGTGGTAGTTCATTTCACCAAATGCTTTTTCAATATAGCAAACTCATCTGGTGAAGGCAAGGCGGGTTTAGGTCGGATTCTTGTCCTTCCCTGTCGGTCTTTGTCATGCCCGGCTTTCGAGGGGGAATTCTTCAGAATGCTTCTGAACGTCCAGCTCGTGAAGGAACGGTTGGTCACACTCCACACTCAGGCGGGGGAGGCTCTTGAAGTCGGAGTGAGCTACGCGCAGCCGCATCACACCTTCCCCAGGTGGATCACATCGTCGCCGAACTTCTGTCGCAGCCGGTCGACGGCGTCAAGCACTTTGCGTCGGTGAGGGCTTGACGGGAAAAGAGGAAGCTCGGTCTGCGCTTCGTCGACGAACTGTGAGAGTCCGACACCGATCAGTCTCACAGGCTTTCCCTTATCATACGCTTTTCGAAGGAGTTCCCTCGCCGCGGTGAAAACCTCCGGATCATAGTTCAGAGGCTCAAGCGTCTGCCGGCAGGTGATCGTCTTGAAACTCGAGTAGCGGAGCTTGAGCGTCACCGTCCTTGCCTTCCAGTGGTGCGCCCTCAAGGTGCCGCATACACTCTCGACGAGCGTGAAGAGGATTTCCTCGAGCCGTCTTGTGTCGGCGATATCGTGTGGAAATGTCTCCTCCCTGCTGATGCTTTTCCGCGTCCACTCCGTTTCAATAGAATCTGCCCCGATCCCGCTCGCGGCATCAAAGAGGTAGCCGCCGTAAGCTCCGAGCAACTCGATAAGCCGTCCGCGCGATGCGCGCTGCAGATCGGATATTTTGAAAAATCCCTTGCCCTTGAGAACTTCAGATGTTTTCTTCCCGACACCAGGAAGAACGTCGATCGAGAGGGGTGCAAGGAATTCCATTTCCGCCCCGTGCGGGACGGAAATGACACCGTTCGGCTTTGCACCGTCCGTCGCGACTTTCGCGATCGTCTTGTTCGAGGCGAGAGAAATGGTACACGGCAATCCGAACTCATCCTTGATGAGCTGCTGAAGGGTTTTCATGAGTCCGGGGAGGTCGTTCCGATACACCGCCTCGCACCCCGTGAAGTCCATGTAGACCTCGTCGATGGATGCCCGCTCTGCGACAGGTGCGAAGTCGAGGAGGCGCTTGAAGACCCTGTCAGAGTAGTCCGCGTACTCTCCATGATGTCCGGACACGATGATGAGATGAGGGCAGAGCTTGAGCGCCTGTGCCGTCGGCATTGCAGAGTGGACACCATACTTCCGTGCCTCGTACGATGCGGACGCGACCACTCCCCTTCCTCCCGGTCTTCCTCCGACGATCACCGGCTTGCCGATGAGCGATGGATTCTTCACTCGCTCCACGGAGACGAAGAAGGAATCAAGGTCGAGGTGTGCGATATATTTCTTCTTCTCAGTCATAGTTCAAACGTGACTGCCACCCGAAGCGTCTCCGCCACTCAGTCGAACTGCAGCCGGATGTTGACGATCTCAGGCCGGTTGCCCGTCCTGACCGGAGGCCCCCACGTGCCCACCCCGCACGATACGTAGTACTGGGTCTCTCCTTTCCTCATGTACCCCCAGCTCAATTCGTACACTCTCCTGGTGATAAAGTTGAACGGCCATATCTGGCCGTGATGCGTATGCCCCGAGATCTGGAAGTCGACTCCGCTCGCCGCGGCTTCTTCGAGGTGGAACGGCTGATGGTCCATCACAATGACAGGACGACTCGTGTCCACGCCTGCCATCAGTTCTCGGAGCGTCTTCCGCGGCCTGCGTGCAGCCCTGTTGTAACTCAGGTCCTCCCTTCCGATGATCGTCACGCTGTTATCAATGCCGATGATGCTGTCGCGAAGAACAGTGACGCCGTGCTCGGTGAGATACCTGCACGCCTCCTCGACTCCTCCGATGTACTCATGGTTACCGGGAACGGCAAGGACGCCGAACTTCGCCTTGATCTTCCGGAGTGTGTCGCCGAGGTTCTGTTTGATGACCGGACCAATGTCCTCATCGAACACGTCACCCGGCAGGAGGACAATGTCCGGGTTGAGCGCACTGATCTTCTCGACGATCCTCTCGAGCCGCGGTCTGCCGATGATCGTCCCAAGATGAATGTCCGATGCCACCACGATATTGAGAGTCTTCAGAGGGTTGCTGTGCTTGTGGATCGTCAGGTCGAGAATCCTCACACGCGGGTGCAAGGCGTTGATGTGCCCCGCAAGAACAGTGAGGAACACAACGCCGGTCACGGCCAGCGCCATGACTGTTCTTGTGCGCACGTAGTCGGCCGTGATGAAGGAGGGAAAGAAGGGCACGATCGCGTTCACCAGCCGAAGGAAATCGATGGTAAGAATAATGATGACGAAAAGTGCCAACGCCGCGAGCCAGAACGACCCGAGAAAGACAAGGAGGTGGCTGAACCATGTCATCGACGCCCGCTCAAGAAAGCGTCCGGCGAGAAATGAAAACGAAAGGAGGAGAAAGACGGCGAGGTACACGTCACGCCACGAGGAGCCATGCGGGATCGCCTCCCAGCCCCTGCGGAAAACGTAGTAGTTGATGGCGAGGTAGAGCGTCAGGACGATTGAGAAGAACATGATGAAGTCGAATTTCCGCACGTGACGATTCCCTCATTTCTGCCACATGGAGGCCGGCACCTACGCTAAGACGAGGATGCTAGTCCTTGCGAGATGAGTCATCTACTCTCTCGGAAGAGCATCTCTCAATGCAGTCAAGAGCTTTTCAGTATAGGAGGTTGTACCGTATGACCTCATGTACGGTTTCAAGAACACTCCCCGCATGACGCTCACCCTTTCCGCATCTATCTCGTATCCTGCAAAGAGCTTCTTGAGCGGTTGTCCCGTCAGGACAAGCTTCGAGAGAATGAAGGGAGCCCGAGGGTTCTCTATCGACAGGATCCTGTAGACTCCTTCCGTCCGCTCATTGATTCTGCTCAGCCTTTTTTCTCCTTCCCCATCCCCGAAGAAACAGAGGATGTCGAGATCCGGTCTCACCAGCGACACCATTCCATCCACTTCGCCGATTCGTCTCGAGAGGTCTCTCGCCGCTCGCATTGTGTCCGATAGGAGCGACCCAAACCCGCGCACATCAAGGGGGATCATTCTGAGTGTCAGCCATGCTGCGGCAGCAGATGCACCGGGGCGCGAACCCTCAAGCGTCCACATGCCGATGTTTGGCTTGTCCAGCTTGTGATACGTGTACGGGGCGGTGTTCAGGATCACATTTCTCAGCCTCTCATCCTTGTAGAGAACAGCTCCTGCACCATAGGGGGAGAGCCCGTGTTTGTGAGGATCGATCGTTATGGAATCTGCAAAGTGAAGCGATGCAAGCTGTGCGTAGACATACGGTTCGAGCCAGGACTGAGAGTCCTGCGGCAATATGCGCATCTCGGGATCAAGAATAACGGTCCGTGCATATCCGCCATAAGCCGCGTCAACGTGGAGATGGAAGCCGTACCTTTGGCGAAGTCTGACGATCTCACTGAGCGAATCAATGGCCCCGGTACCTGTGGTTCCAAGGTTTGCCACCACGAGCATAACGTTCTTTGAGCGCAGGACTTCTTCAAGGTGGTTCAGGTCCATCCTGTAGTGCTCATCGACGTCGATCTCCTCGAGCCCGTCCACACGGAGTATCGACGAGATCCGTTTCCACGAGTAGTGTGAGCCCCGCGAGAAGACGACGATGCCCGACTTGCGGAAATCCCGAACAGCCCAAAGAGCCTCCATGTTTGCAAGCGACCCGCCGCTCGTCAGGTGCCCCCAACCTCCTTCGAACCCCGCCATCCGCAGAAGAGACTCCGTTACCTCCATCTCCATCTCGGTCGTGGCCGGTCCCCCCTCGTAGGCGTGGTTGTTGGGATTGAGGAGAAGTGCGCCAATGTATCCAAGAACCGCAGGGAGCGCCGGATCGCGTGCCATTTGCGCTGCGTAGCGGGGACTGAAAAGCGGTACGTTGTTTGAGAACCGTTCCAGGAATTCCTGGATCGCCGTTCCCAGTGCCCGCTCCTCCTCCGCCGTCAGTGTCAGTTCCGCCGCCGGGGGGTCGCTTTGAGCCAGGGAGTGCCGCCACGATTCATGCCATGTGATGACTTGGTCCAAGAGACGACGGAACGCGGGAAAGTTCTCGCCCATGCCGCCGAGCGTCATCTTCCTCGAAGGTACGAAACCTTTATCGAACATCTTTCTCTTCTCCCCTTGCTCCGGATTGAAGCAGTCTATACGTATTGGTAACTTCATTGAACCCATCCTATCGACCGGGGAATTAAGTAGCGGTACAATTCTCCGAATTTCGGAGCAGAGATGCAAGCGCCGACGCTCGTCGCCGTTACCGCAGCACAACGGCGGAGCGAAAGGTTGAACTCAATACAGATGGCGTCCGCCCGGCGCATGGGCTTGCTATTCTCTCCGGCAAGCTGCAAATTTCTGTCGTCCGTTCTGCAGGCGTGTGTGCTCCGCCGCTTCGTGTTGACCGACAACCCGCGGATCCCGCGGAGAGGTTCCCTGCCCCGAAGCCTTATCGGAAGCGACGAACTGAGCACGCCGCGACGAAGCATCGCTTGTGCATGAGGAGAAAGGAACGCGAACGCCGGCGGCGCGGATGACGGACCGAAGGAAGTCGATGGAGAGCAGGCATCCGAAACCATATCGACGGAGTAAAGGATGAACAGAAGCGGAACAGTCTTTGTATTGTTTCTCATTCTCACCGCTGCCTCAGGCGCATACGGGCAGCTCAGGATCATACGAACGGAAAGGCTTCCTCTCGACACGGCGCACGAGTGGGCCTGTCCGGTTTTCTCCCCCGACGGGAAGTCGATCTACTTTACAACAGCCGCGAACGACGGCATCTATGAGTATTCCACCGCGACCCGCACTACCCGCATGATCACCGTTGACCAGGGAGCTGGCTTTGGTTTCTCGATATCTCCCGACGGGGCGCAGATCGCCTACCGCCGTTCCTCCCACGATCCAAGAACACACGAGCGTACCCAGCAAATCGTCATCGCCAGCCTCGCGGCGAACATGTCCACCGTCGTAGCCACAGGGCCGGACCTTTCCATACCGATGTTCTCACAGGGGCGTGTGGTCTACTCAGCCGGGACAAAGACAAAGAACCTTCCCTCGGTCGCTGCCGTCGGGGAGGTCGGGATCCTCGGGATCGAGAAAACGAAGATAGCGGTGAACGTCGGCGGTCGGAAGCTTTTGCTCGATCCACTGAAGAACGGAAGCTACATTTGGCCATCCCTCTCTCCCGACCGGACCAGGATCCTTGCCTACGAGATGGACGGCGGCGCTTTCATCTGTGATCTCTCCGGCAACATCCTCTCGCGGCTCGGACGATGCAACGCCCCGGTGTGGACGAGGGATGGGAAGTGGGTCGTCTATATGAATGACAGAGACGACGGGCACACGCTTCTCACCTCCGATCTCTTTTGCATCTCCCCTGGCGGGGGCGAGCCCGTCCGGCTCAC
>Ga0066636_10000480_pt1 | contig 22282 bp, 19 predicted proteins | sample CryGeyCG2014_080_2_FD_62736 | JGI IMG/M metagenome (GOLD analysis project Ga0066636, IMG submission 62736) | Groundwater microbial communities from aquifer - Crystal Geyser CG07_land_8/20/14_0.80 | ecosystem: Environmental > Aquatic > Deep subsurface > Groundwater | place: USA: Utah: Grand...
CTGGTCTTCTTTAAACCTTTTACCACGCATAATCCACCTCCGTTTTGGGATAGCTATACTACCATAATTCTCTTTGGAAGTGGTACAGTTTTAGGGGAGGGGGTCAACGGGATGTTGCGGAAAGTTACGGGAGGTTACGGAAGGTTGCAAAAGAGCTTTAGCAACCTTAAGAAACATTACGTAACTTTAAGAAACCTTAAGTAACGTCCTGAATAATTAGCGTCTAGCGATTAGGAAGTGAAATATGAGGCAACTTTTCTGGGTTTCATTTGCTACAATTTTCTACATATACTTCGGTTATCCAATGTTGGTGTATTTCTTTTCATTTTTCGGTAAAAGGGTAAATAAGAAATACATTTATCCCAAAGTAGCCATCATTATGTCTCTTTATAATGAAGAGAAAAATATTGAACGGAAGGTTGAGAGTTTATTGCAATTGGATTATCCTAAGGAGCAGATCGAAGTGATTATAGGCTCAGATGGTTCAACTGACAGGACTAATGAAATGTTGTCCAAATATAAGAGCGATAGCGTAAAGGTTTATATAAAATCCGAAAGAGGCGGCAAGCCAAATATGCTCAACCGCCTTGTTTCTATGGCTACGGGTGAACTTTTGGTTTTTACAGACGCAAGGCAGAGAATAGAAAAAGGCGCGTTAAAGGAGTTAGTAGCCAACTTTAATGACGAAAAAGTCGGGTGTGTTAGTTCAGAGCTTCATTTTGAAGATGAAAGCAGTAAGTCGGGCAAAGGGGTCGGCTTCTATTGGAAATATGAAAAGTTTATTCGCGAGAGCGAGTCAAGAATAGGTTCAATGCTTGGGGCTACCGGCGCTTTGTACGCGATAAGGAGAAAATTATTTTCAGAGATACCAAGCGATATAATATTAGATGATGTCTATTTGCCTTTTGAGGCGATCCGCGCAGGGTATAGGGCCGTATTTGAGCCGGAGGCAAAAATATATGATACGGTTCCCGAGACCGCGAAGGATGAGTTTAATCGTAAAGTGAGGACTCATGCTGGAAATTTTCAGGTATTTCGTTATTTTAAGGATTTATTCATCCCTTTTAAAAGCCCGATAGCGATACAGTTTTTTTCGCATAAGCTTTTGCGCTTCGTAGTACCGTACTTGCTAGTGACTTTGTTTATCAGCAATCTCTTTATATTGGATGGTTGGTTTTATGTGTTTAGTTTTTGGTCGCAGATACTGTTCTACGCATGCGCCTTGATGGCTATATTTTTTAAGTATCCGAATAAATTGTTCGATATTCCGCATATGTTTTGCGTGATGAACATTGCGGCAGTGGTGGGGCTTGCTAGATACCTTGGGAGGAAGCATAGTGTGGTGTGGGAGAAGGCAAAAATACAGGGAATAGAGGATAGCGTATAGCGACTAGCGATTAGCGTTTAGTGATTAGAAGAAAATAAAAAATGAAAGAACAAAAATGAAAAGAAATGAACTGATTAAATTTGGATTGTTACTAGCATTGGTGATCATTGTCTACATCCCTACACTTGCTTGGATGTGGGATAGGTGGTTTGCGGCAGAGTCATACTACGAGCATGGGTTTTTGATACCGTTAGTGTCGCTCTATTTTGTGTGGCAAAAAAGGAAAGAAGTGAAGAGTGTAGAGTGGTCGAGTGGTCAAGTGGGATTAGCAATTATAGCCCTTAGTCTTTTGGCGCATCTTGCCTGCGCTGTATTGAGGGTATATTTTGTTTCAGGGTTTTTATTTGTTTTGGCATTATATGGGCTTGTTTTATTCTCATTTGGTAAAAAACTCACCCGTTTATTAATATTTCCTATATTATTTTTATTCATGATGGTACCTCTGCCGCTTGTTGCTGTAGGAAATCTTACAGTAGCTTTGAAACTTTTTGTGACTAAAGCGTCTGTGTTTCTTTTAAACCATATAGGATTTCCGTCACTACAAGATGGAAGCATAATACGGATGCCGAAGTCTTATATAATGATCGAGGCGCCGTGCAGCGGGTTAAGATCTCTTATATCGCTATTGACGCTTGGACTCATTTTCGCGTATACAATGAAGGCGTCGTATATAAAGAAAATCATACTCTTGATATTGGCGTTTCCAATAGCTATGTTTACTAATATTATGAGGACCACATTGATCGCCATGGTGAATGATCTTTATGGCGGGAAGATCGCGATGGGATTCTTTCACGATATGACAGGGTTTGTGATGTTTGGCGTGGCGTTTGCTTGCTTGTATGGAGCGAGTAAGGGGTTAAGTAGGGAATAGGGAGTATGGAGGGTTACCCAACAAATAACTTAATAGTGATGTTTGTTGGGTAAAATATTTTATTGACTTCTGAGATACATATGCTAAAATGTCCACTGTAAGCAAATGTCTACAAAACAATGGACATTTATCAACACAAGACACTTTTTAGAAAGAGGAAAATAATAATGAAAACCATCTTTAGCGATAAAGCCACAATAGTTATGCGTGCCATGTTGTCGCAGCCTGATAAAAAATGGGTGGTGAGAGACTTTGAGGACGGGTTCGGCGTAGGGCGGGCAAGAGCTGCCGCCGTATTATCTATATTGCACAAAAAAGGATTTGTTGGCGGGATTCGTTCGGGCAGATTAGCGCATAGCGTATTGCTGAATAAGAAAAGTTTATTAGACGAATGGCTCAAATTTTATAGCTTTGAACTAAATAAGGCCCATCTTTATTATTCATCCTATGAAGATATATTGCCTCGACTAAAAGATTATTTTGAAGCAAAAAAATTGCCCACCGGATACGCTTTAACCCTTCATGCCGGAGCGAATCTCATTACTAATTATGTGAACACGTCGGCGGCGCACTGTTATCTGAGAAGCGAGAATTTTAATGAGGTGTCATTAGATTTGAGACAGGCACTCGATTTAAAAGAGTTAAAGAAGGGCGGTAATTTTTCTCTCATAAGGCCGTACTATAAGAACGGAGTGTTTTTTAAGAACCAAAAAATAAAAAGTTACAGTGTCGTTTCAGATTTGCAGCTTTATTTAGATCTGTATAATTTCCAGCAGCGCGGCAGAGATCACGCCCAGTATTTATTAAAAATCCTAAAAGAGGAAGGAAAGAGTTTTGCCTAAAACATTTCCCGGAGAGAAACTCCTTATCAAAGTGATCAATGACCTTGCCGATTTTCTTCCGTATCTTGTCTTAGTAGGCGGATGGGTGCCTTATATTTACGCGAAATACATTTGGAAAAACGTACCCAATTTAGCAGTTACCACAACGGATATCGATTTCGGAGTAAGTACCAAAGAATATACAGGCAAAGTGTCAGTTGCCTCTTATGTCATAAGGCTTGGGTATGGAGAGCGCCATGTTTCAATGGATAGGTTGACTCCCTTTGTCCCGGTTGTGAAAGATATGTCAGGCTTTTTGAAGGCGGAAGTCGAATTTATCGCTGATCCTAAAGTTTCAAAAAAGATAATAGACCAAATTGTCGGCAGGGAGATCAAAATAAATGAGATTGAAAATTTCAATTTACTTCTTGAGTCAGTGGTAACACAAACGATCGAAAAGCAAAACGTACAGATACCTACGGAATCAATGTTTGTCTTCCATAAATTGCTTACGTTTGTCCAGCGGCAGGATAAAGAAAAACTCAAAAAAGATCTCTATTATGTGTATTACATGCTAAGATTTTGCCCATCAAAAGAAGAGCTTATTGGCAAGATCAAGCTGCTTATTAAAAACAAAAATCAAGGCAAGCGCGTTAAACAAAATATCCATAAATATTTTAGCGGAGTGGATTCTGAAGGCCCCATCTTGATAGAGCAAGAAAACGGACCGGATGAATACATAGATGATTTGCGGCAGGACATATTTGAGAGATTTAAAAATTTACAGGAATTTTTAAAGGTATAGCGATTAGGAGGTCACCACGATACCCTGTCACCAGTAGACAGTACAGTCCACAGTCCACGGTCCACAGTCCGCAGTATAGTATAGCGTATTGCGTATTGCGTCGTGAGTAGTAAGAGGTTGCTTGAGGTTACGGGAAGTTGCAAAAGAGCTTTAGCAACCTTAAGAAACATTCCGTAACATTAAGAAACTTTTATGCTATGTAAATTTCGCAATGGAACGACTGTGATATTTCGATTTAGGCGGTATTCATCCTTGCCGGGATAAATAATCCAAAGATGTTTTAAAGATAATTCCGCAAACGCAGAATGCATGGATGGCGTTAACGTAGGCGCCTGCATGTATTTAAATTCAATGCCATAAAGCCTACCTTTTTTTTCAAAAACCAAATCAAGTTCCGCTCCGGTATGTACACCCCAGAAAAAAATCTCATTTTCTCTCAGTCGGCCGTACCTAATTACCTCCTCCATGGCAAATCCTTCCCATGAGGCACCGAGCTTAGGATGCGACAAGACATCCTTTTTTCCCTCCAACGATAACAGGGTATGCAGAATACCGGAATCCCTAAAATAGATCTTTGGCCTTTTGACAATTCTCTTTTTTGTGTTGTAATGCCATGGGCGTAATTGCCTTACCATGAAAGTGCCTGATAGTAAATCCAGGTATCTTTGCGCAGTATGATCTGAAATGCCAAAACTCCGCCCTATTTCTGAAGCGTTAAAAATCTGGCCGTGGTAATGCGCTAACATCGTCCAAAAACGTCTCAATGATTTAGCCGGTATCTGTATACCAAGCTGAGGAATGTCACGCTCTAAAAAGGTTGCGATAAAATCTTCTCGCCATTCGCATGAAGAAGCTTCGCTCGATGCTAAAAAAGACCTGGGGAAAGAGCCCCTTACCCATAACTTTTCAGTTTTATCAACACCTGTATGCTCCAAAGTGAATCCGCCGATTTCCAAATAACTGATACGTCCTGCCAATGATTCCGAACCTTGCCTGATTAAATCGCGAGAAGCGCTCCCTAAAATCAAATATCGCGTTTTAAGAGAACGATCTGAGAGGGTCCGAAGAACCGGGAAAAGGTTAGGACGTCTTTGAATTTCATCAATAATGACAAGCCCTTCAGTATCCTCCAGAGCCAATAACGGATTGCTAATTCTTTCAGCATCCCTAGGATTTTCAAGGTCAAAAGTCGTAATGCGAGAGGGCCCTTGTAATGAAAACTGGTGGGAAAGCGTTGTCTTGCCGCATTGTCGCGGGCCTAAAATAGCAACAATCGGATTGTTTTTAAAACGCCTCTTTAATTCGGCTATCTCCGGAGTTCTTTGTATTTCCACGATAATAGTATACCATGAAAATTCGAAGTGTCAAGGCGAAATTTCATTTGACTTATAGAGGGGACACCACGTCACCAGTCGTGAGTCGCAGTTAGCAACCTCAAGTAACCTTCCGTAACATTAAGAAACTTTAAGTAACCTTAAGTAACATCCGGAATGATTAGCGATTGGGGAGGTTGACAACTTGTTGACAACTATAAAAATATAGTATATACTTAAGTTGTCAACAAACAAGGCTGGTTGACAGGTTGTTGACAGCTTTAAAACATATAGTTATCCTAAAAGTCGTAAACGGTATACTGCCATGAGAAAAAAACAAAGAGGCTGCATAGACGTGGCGCAATTGATCACAAACGCGTTAAAGAAAAAGCCCCAGGTTAAGGCATCTGACATAGTGAAGGCGACCGGTTTTTCACGCGCGTACGTAAACAGGTTTTTTCAACAATTGAAGCAAGAAGGGAAGATCGTCCTTCTAGGCAACGCCAACACAGCCCGTTATATCCTTGCCGACCAGAAGATAATTTTGCGGACAAAGCGCGGGATAATGACATTTCGTCGCATGCTGCGCAATATAAACCTGTCCGAAGACATCGTGCTCGATGAGATAGTAAAAAATACCGGTATTTTTGCCGGTATTTCGGAAAATGTTTCGCGTATCCTAAGTTACGCGTTTACCGAAATGCTCAATAATGCGATTGAGCATTCTGGGTCCCGGTCGATTGAGGTCTTCATGGAAAAAAGCGGTAACGCCGTTTGTTTTAAAGTGTTCGATAAAGGCGTAGGGATTTTTCACAGCATTATGCAGAAGATGAAGTTTCGTGACCAAATGGAGGCGATAAACGAGTTGTTGAAGGGCAAGCTTTCCACGATGCCGGCCTCGCATAGCGGCGAGGGGATATTTTTTACCTCACGGCTGGCGGATACGCTGGTAATACAGAGCGCGAAGAAAAAGCTGATCTTCGACAATACCATCAAGGATACTTTTATCAGAGACGGCGCGGATGTTAAAGGTACGAAAGTGGTCTTTTCTATCGGTCTTGATTCCGGCAGGAACACGGAAGATGTTTTCAGGCAGTATGCCGGCAATTCGTTTAAATTCGACAAGACAGAGGTCAGGGTAAAGCTGTATCACGATGGCGTCCAGTATTTGTCTCGCTCCCAGGCCAGGCGGATAGTCAGTGGCCTTGAAAAATTTAAGACGATACAGCTGGATTTTGACAATGTCGAGACGATAGGGCAGGGGTTTGCGGATGAGATATTCCGCGTATGGAAGGCGCGTTTTCCCCACATCAACGTGGTGGCAGTCAATACAAATCAAAACATCCAGTTTATGATCAATCGCGCCGTACCGACACAGTGATGCCGCATCCTTAAGAAACTTTCCACGTCACAATGTCACCAGTCAAAAATTGACATTTCCGCTTGACAGGTGCTGAATCATAGAGTATACTTAATTAACAGAAGTGTTAATCAAGTGTATTTATTAAAGGAGCTGGCATGCGCTATCAGGATTTACTGAAAATAAAGAAGCTCTATTTTTCAGCGTTAGATCTGGCGAGCTGCCTCGGGATAGGTTTTGACTCTGCCAAGGTTACGTGCGCTCGTTATACAAAGGCAGGGTTTATTGTGCGCATAAAGCGCAATTTTTATATATTACGCGAGAGATGGGACAGGCTCTCTTCCGAGGAGCTATTTTCGGTTGCAAATATCCTTGAGGTGCCTTCGTACATTTCGTTCACTACGGCGCTATCATACTATGAGATCTCTACGCAGGTCCAGCGCGATTTTATAGAATCGGCCTGTATGCGCCGCACAAAGTCCGTTTCCATAGCTGTGAGGCAATTTGAATTTTTCAAAATAAAAAACCTTTATTATAATAGTTTTGTAAAAAAAGAAAACTTTTTTATAGCAACACCTGAAAAGGCATTTATTGACTCTTTATATCTAACAGTCCTTGGCAAGTATAAACTTGACACAAGCGCCGTAGATCTTGATAAGCTAAATAAAAATAAAATTGAAAAAATGTTGAAGACATATCCTGCTAGGATCAGAAAACTAATGGAGAGTTTATGGAAGCGTTAGAATTACATGAAAGGTTTGAGATAGAGGCGCTCGAGGTATTAAACAGCGCAAAACTTCTTGAGCCGCTTCTTTTTGGCGGAGGCACTATGCTGAGGCTCTGCCACGGCCTTAACCGCTATTCGGTTGATCTGGATTTTTATTTTAAAAAGAAAATGGCTATTGATAAATTTCACAAAAAGATAAAAGCCTGCCTTTCTAAAAAGTATGAGATAACCGATTCAGCAGCCAAACATTTTACGCTGCTATATGAATTCAGAAGCAAAAATTACCCTATGCGGCTTAAGATCGAAATAAGAAAACAGCCAAAACCTTTTGAGTATGAAGAAGTAATAGCGTTTTCTGCGCACAGCACAAAACAGGTTTTGCTTAACTCCCTTACACTTAAACAGATGATGAAAAATAAGATAGACGCCCTTTTAGACAGGGCTCTAATAAGGGATTGTTTTGATATTGAATTTTTACTGAAAAAGGCGGTAAAGGCAGATATTCCGGCAAACGTTAGGTCAAAAATAATAAAAGCAGCGCAGAGTTTTAAAAAGAGGGACTTTACTGTAACGCTCGGCAGCTTATTGAATCAGAAGGATAGAAAATACTACGTAGAAAACGGTTTTAAGTTTTTAATTGAATATATTTAGCGAACACCGTCGTGCGTTTTTACTCTCCACTCACGACTCTGCCCTCACGGCTAACCCCTTACAGTATCCACACATTTTCCTGTTCATCCAATTCAACACATATCCCGTTAGTGTATAAAATGCACATATCGCCAATCAAATACTGTCATAGTATGTCATAGATAGTCATTTCTATGCCGTTTTCTTCAGCTATAACCTATTTATTTACAAAGAGATATGGCAATAGTTTTTTCATATTTTTTTGTAAAAAAGTAACATTGGCACGCTTAATGCTTATATCTAACGTGTATAATTATGAAAAAGATAAAACATCATTTCAATTTTGTAGTATTTTTCGCGGTTGTGATAGCATTCGTATTTGCCGTATTGAACCTCTGCTATGCCCAGACGAATACGCCTTCTTATACTCATGCCCCGGAACCGAGCACGATCCTTCTTTTGACTTCGACAGGTTTGTTTGGCTGGCTTGTCAGGTTCGCGAGAAGGCGTTTCTTAGAGTTCAAAAGATTTTTTGATATCCTTGTGGGATCTTTTGGTTTTGTTTTATCCCTGCCGATTATTGCCGTTGCCGCTATTGTAATCAAAATCGTTTCTCCGGGCCCGGCATTTTACAAACAGGAAAGAAGCGGTTTGGACGGAAAAACATTTTATATTTATAAGCTTCGCACAATGAGACTTGATGCTGAAAAACTTACAGGCCCTGTGTGGGCAAAGCTGGATGACCCGAGAATTATTAAATTTGGGAAAATTATACGTAAGGCAAGAATAGATGAGTTGCCGCAATTTTATAATGTGTTAAGAGGCGAGATGAGTATTGTAGGCCCGAGGCCGGAGAGGCCAATATTTGTTAAGAAGTTAAGCAAAGAGATCAGGGGCTATGAAAAAAGGCTTGAGGTAAAACCAGGCATTACAGGCTTAGCGCAGGTCCGTCATAAATATGATGAAACTTTGCAAGACGTAAAAAAGAAAATTAAGTATGACCTTTTATATATTAGAAAAATGTGCTTGCTTGTCGATATGAGAATACTTTTTCAGACAATTTTAGTAGCGGCGCTTGGTAAAGGGGCTAGATAGCGTAAGTATAGCGTATAGCGATTAGCGTCTAGCGTTTAGAAAGAAAAGAAAAAAAGAGAAGAATAGATAAAAAAATGAAAAAAATAATAATCGGAAGTTTGATGTTTGTGGTGATGGTGTTTTGCGCGCAAGCATCGTTCGCTTTCAGCGTTAACATCAATGACGGTGGATTGTCTGAGTGGGGAGTGACGCCGGTTAGTCATTGGCATCCAAATGACGGGGTATATCATAATCCTGAAATACAGAGTAACGGCTCAAACAGCGAAGATCAGAACAGCAGTTATCTTAATCCAGGATGGGGCGGACAGACTTATGATGTAGAAGCTATGTACGCCACTTACGACAGCACAAATCTTTATTTCGCAATAGTTACAGGGTTTCCCCCCTCTGTTGTTGGTATAAATAAGCCGGGTGATATTGCATTTGATTTTGGAATAGACAGCGTACTCGGCGACACGAGCACAGTACTATCTTATGAATTTGGGATAGAGACGACTAATCTGGGTAGTCTTACAAAAGGCGGGCTGTATAGCGCCAAAACCTGGGGCCTTGGTTATAACAACTGGGGTGGCGGAGCGTATTATGGCGGATCATATGACGGCGCGCCGACAGAGATGTTGGCAGTGAACGGTTCTATGCTTTGTCAAGGCGCTTTGAATTATTATCAATACGATAGCCAGCGCTGGATAATAGAAGGATATGTGCCGCATAGCTATTTTGGCGATTATTGGCAGAACGGCAATAATTTCAGAATGCACTGGACAGAAACTTGCGGAAATGATTTTGGAATAGTAGATGTGAATATAACCCCTGAGCCGGCGACTTTGTCCTTGCTGGGTTTAGGCTTGCTAGGGCTTGCGGGATTTAGAAAAAAGAAAAACGTATAGCGTATTGAGTATTGCGTATAGCGTTTTTCGCAATACGCGATACGCACGACGCAATACAAAACTTGGTATATTACACGCAGTATTAGATTGCGATGAATATAAATTCAAAAACGAAGGGAGGTGAAAAAATGAAGAAATTATTAAGTAGCTTAGTATTGTGTTTGATGGTTTCAGCATGTGCTATTGGCACAGCGCAAGCAATTACCGTTGATGGTTCGGCTGGTGCTAACGAATGGGACAATTACATGATTTATGGCACTGATGTGAATGAAACTGGTGGACCAGGTGTTGGCATAGATGATAGGTATGACATTTCCGCAGCCTATGCGTATTGGGATAATACAAATGTTTATTTTCGTGCAGATACCTATGGTATCCCGACTTTAGCTAGATTAGATTCTGGTAATTTCCAGCCAGCATACTATCAGTGGACGATCGATACCAACAAAGATAGGTTCTGGAGATTTGATATTAACTTACAACATAAATGACTTAGCTGAAGTTAATTTGTACAAGATGGACCACACTTTCCTGGGATCAGGAACAGGTGCCTTTGGTAATTTTGCTGGTGGCATAGTGGAGGTTTCATTTGCACAGAGTCTTGTTCCTAGCTATCTGGAGCCTGCTGAGAATACTGATGTTGGTATCTATCTCGTAATGGAAAATGCTGGAGGAGATCCAGACGATAGAATGCCGAATGCAGGGTGGATTTATCATACACCTGAGCCAACAAGTATGATGCTCTTAGGTATGGGCCTCATAGGTCTTTTTGGAGCAGGAGCGAAAAAGAGGTTCCAAGCATAGCCTTTATTCGATTGGAATAAGAATAGAGGCATGCTCGAACCAGTAGGCATGCTTATGTGGGGAGAGCATGAAGTATTATTCATATTTCGTGCTCCCCACCGCAATAATAATAGTGTTTATACTTAATAAGGAACTAAAATTAAAATGGGGCAGCAGATAAGTAACTTTATGGATTGCTGCCCCATTTTTATAATTTTCTTGCTTTTGATTTTTATTATGTTATAATACCCAAACTTATTATGAAAAATAAAATTTCTATAAAGAAAATCTGGCTTGAAGCTTTTAGCGTAATGCTTAAAAAGCCGGTCATTATTTTACCTTTCGTATTCATCGCGTTTTTTGAAAGCCTGGCGCTGGAAACGATATTTTTTTCAACACAAAAGCCGCTTTCATTCGTTTTTAATCCGATCGTAAGAAAGTTTTTCGGAGAAACATTCCTCCATTATCCCGGCAATTTCTTCCTGCTGCAAAAATTGTTTTATTTCACGCAGATAGTGATCTATGTTTTTCTGGGTGTATTTATGATGTCAATGTGCGTTAATGCGGTAAAAAATGCCAAAAGCGATCTTCCTCTTAAGATGAGCGCTATGGCGAAGAACGCGCTAAAGAGATACGGCGCCCTTATTCTTTTTGGGATCATAGTAATTATTCTGATCGTTCTTTCGAATAAGTTGGTAGCTTTTATATTCAGCAAGATCATGATACGGGTTGTAAAATTTATGCCGAAAATGGCATCGAGTATGTATCTTGTAGGAATATCTTTGTTTTCGTTTTTGGCGAATATCGTCCTGCAGATATTCATCGTTATGACAATTCCCTTGATGGTTATTCAGAAAAAGGCGTTGTTCAAAGCGTTTTGGAAAAGCATATGCATGGGGGCGCGCAACTTTTTTGGCATATTTATGATCATACTTCTGCCATCTTTGGTTTATGCGCCTGTAACATTATCAAAAAGTATAATACCGATATTGATCGATAAGACTTTCCCTGAGATCTCGGCAATAGTTACGCTTATAGGGATCGTAGTGGCAGTATTTGTTGACAGTTTTATTCTTGTATGTGCGGCCTTGATTGTTATGAATGAAGAGAAGAGTAACGTATAGCGACTAGCGATTAGGAAGTTGCAAAAGAATCTTATGCAACCTTAAGAAACATAACGTAACATTAAGAAACCTTAAGTAACCTGAAACTTAGAAAGATAAAACGTGAAAAAAGTAATAATTACCTTAGTTTCGATTTTAGTTGCAGTTGCCGCCGTTCTGTCATTCCTTGGCAGGGGAGGAGAATACGCGGCCGAGAAGTTATTTTACCGCGCGTCGAAAACGATCCAGCAAATAGCTGCCAATCCTGATGTAGCTCCTCCGGCAATGCTCATGTCAGTAGAAAAAGACCTTACAAGGATAATGGAAAAGTATTCAAAGACAATAACCGCCAAAGCCGCGCACCTTAAACTTGCCGAATTTTACATGGCTGATAAGAAATACGACAAAGCGCTCAAAACCCTCGATTCTATGATCTCTTTAAATAAAGACAATCCTATGATAGTAAGCAGATCACATTTCTTAAAAGGACTTACTTACGAGATGCAGAAGAATTGGGATAAGGCATTAAAAGAATACACGATCTTAAAAAACAAGTATGGAACAACGCCCCTGGGCATCCAGATCCCTTTATATATAGGTAATTATTATTTAAAGAATAAGATGGAAGACCAGGCGAAATCAGCTTACGGCGAGGCGGCAAGCGCATATGAGAAGTATAGAACGGAGCATAAAGGAAGCATGCTGGGTTATGCGGCTTCAGGTTTACTTGTGCAGGCGTATATAGGGCTTGGCGATTATGCAAAGGCAGGGGAGGCCGCCAAGAACTTAATAATGGATTATCCGTTCACTCAAACCTTCGCGCAGCAATTGCCCTATATTGAAGCTTTGTATGAGAAAAGATTGAATCAACCGGAGAAAGCGATAGAGATCTATAAATTTGTCCTTGAAAATACAAAAGAGCCGCACCTGAAAAGAGCTCTTAAGAAAAAGATCGACGAGCTAACTAAGACAAAGTAGGACACACCAAGACAATTGTTGTTAGTAGCTTAAAAAGCTACATTTTTTTTCTTGACATCATAAATAAATAATGGTAAAATACAATCCTTCTAAACGTAACACTAAAATAAAATCTAGCAACCGCAATGCTAGCAAGGATCTTACAAGGAGATATAATAAGTTAGTTTCTCTCCGCAGAGATTCCGCAGGAATAATAAGCGAGTTATGCAACCCTGTTGACGCGGTTAATCGTTTTTTGAATTTGGCTCTTGAACATATTGAAGAAAATTCGCAAACCAGGCAGTTTATTCTGGAGTCAAAAGTGGGCGTGAGAAAAATGGCAACTCTCTTGAAACGGCTTGACATCTACGCGAGAAAAATGGAAAAAGAGATGCGCAAATTGGCGGAAAAGCATAAGTAGGTAATGGATAAATCAAAAATATTACTCGTTAATTTTGACAAGCTGGTGCAGAAGTCGCTATATGAGCTTTTGTGCCGGTACGGTTACGCAGTAGATTCTGCAAATTCCACCGAAGAGGCCCTCAGTTTATTGAGCGAAACGTCATTCCATGTAGTTCTCGCGGATATTAACGGCTCGCAGGACACCGTAGTAGTTAAAAAACTAAAAGAAAAAACAAACGGGGCGGAAGTTGTCGTTTTAGCGTCTTACGGTTCACTTGAAGCCGGAGTCGCGAGCATGAAGATCGGGGCATTTGATTATCTGGTAAGGCCGGTGAAGGATGATAAAATACTTTCCACGATAGAACAGGCATTGACCAATACCGGCGCGGAAGATAATAAAGTTACGGAAAAAAATAAAGACGTTTGGACTAGTAAATTTTTCAATAAAGGAAATACGCACTACGGCTTGATAGGGAACGCCAAAGAGGTGCAGGAGATATACACTATAATAGAGCGTATAGCGAATACTAAAGCCACGATCCTGATACAGGGCGAAAGCGGCACGGGAAAAAGAGTCCTTGCTCACGCTATACATAAGAATGATTCCAAAAGAAGACATAAACCTTTCATAGAGGTATCATGCGGCGCTCTTCCGAGAGAAATTATTGAAAGCGAACTATTCGGGCACGTAAAGGGCGCGTTTACCGGAGCCATAAATGACCGTAAGGGCCGGTTTGAGCTTGCAAACGGCGGGACGATACTCCTGGATGATATCGATACGCTTCCTATGGAATTGCAGGTAAAGCTCTTGAGAGTCTTGCAGCAAAAAGAGTTTGAAAGAGTCGGTGACCACAAGACTATGAAAGTCGACGTTCGTATTATCGCGACAACCAACCAGGACATCCAGAAGCTTGTAACGGAGAAAAAATTCAGAGAGGACCTCTTTTACAGGATAAACATCATATCGATAGTTATGCAGCCCTTGCGCGAAAGAAAAGAAGACCTGCCTCTGTTGGCAGATCATTTTGTCGAGTTGTACGCGAGGGAAAATCATAAGAATATAAAAGGCGTGGCCAAGGAAGTAATGGAAACTTTGATGCGGTATAATTGGCCCGGCAATATAAGAGAACTTGAAAATGTTATTGAAAGAGCGGTTATTTTAGATATTAATAATGTCATTAATAATGATGACCTGCCCGAGGTTATAACTAATCATAATGCAATATCAATAAGCGAAACAAGCGGTAATATTACTGAAAAATTTAATAATCACTTAAAAGAAGCTCTCGAGGAGCCTGAAAGAGTGCATATACTTCGGGTCTTGAAAGAAGTAGGCTGGAATAAAAAGGAAGCCGCGAAAAAATTGGGCGTTAACAGGACTACATTGTACAACAAGTTGCGCAAATATAACGTTTTATCCCAGGTAGAGGCAAAATGACCCATCTTAGTATATGCAAAATACTGATCTAGGCTTAAAAGATCTCGTGAGAAGCGAGAAGTGGTGCTCCTTCCAGGAACACCTTTCAGAAGCGCTGGACCTTCCTATAGCTACAATAGATTCAACCGGCAAAATATCATCCAAAATACATAATCCGTGCGCGTTATGGGAAAAAATATCTCCTCATTCGCCGAATTCGAGTTATTTCGTGTTCTGCAAGACCTGCATTTTAAAATCTAAATCCAGGAAGAAAATACACTTGAATGAAACAGCTCACTGCAAATGCCCGTTCGATCTTGACGTTTTTATTATTCCCATAAGATCATCCGGAGACAGCATTGTCGCGTATGTTGTTGTCGGACCGGTGATGCTGGGTAAGCGCAAAGAGCCGTCTGAATATATGAAATACGCCGAAAGCGTCGGGATAGGCATCGAAAAGCTAATGGATTCCATTATAGAGATAAATGTTTTTTCTCATAATAAAATGCGTTCTATAGTTAAATTAATTACACAAGTTTTCTCTTATTTAGCGCAAGCAGCGTATCATAAGAAGCGTCTGAGCGAAATAACCCCTGAATTTAAGAAAATGGACCCGATGTTCGCGCGCTATTACGAAGAAAAGGTTTTGAGCACTTTCTTAAAGGCCTGCACGATGGCGCTCGACGCTGACTCAGGCTCTGTAATGACGGTGGATAAGGATTCTGATAAATTACGCATAAGGGTCGCCACAAAACTGGATAAGAATATAATGAATGATACCACCATAAAAATGGGGGATAGCCTTGCCGGTATCGCCGCGGAGACGGCGAAACCGATAATTTTGCCAAAAGACCAGAACAAAAGCGCTATTTCTAAAAAGATGAAGAGAAAATACATTAAATCCTCGATGATAATGCCATTTACCAAATCTCACACCAATAAGGTGTATGGTGTTATCAACTTGAACATCATGAGAAAAGATAAAGAATTTTCGGATCATGATATAGGATTTGTAAAAGAATTAGTAAATCTCGCAAGCTTAGCCCTCACGCCGCTTAAGTAAAACCAGCCAGAAACCATCTACATTATATCAATTTCCTACATAATTTCTAGTGTTAAAAGTTAAAAAAGCAAGTTATTTGACTTGTATATGGAGATAATATGTGGTAATATATGTGTGTTAAAACACTATAAAGTTATATCTTAATTGTATTTTAGGAGTATATGATAAACCGAGGACCTAAAATAGAATCTATAACCAGGTATGTCAAAGACTGCCTGGTTTTCTTTTTTTATTAATCCCTCGCAGAATAACGAGGGTTTTAACATGTATATTTCTGCTCGGGAGGGAGCCTAGGTACTTAGACCTAGGGGCTCCACTTGGCCTGGGGTTAAAAGGCGGCGTTATCTTTCTTCCTCGGTTTGATAATGCCGTCCACCCTAGGCTGATTAACGTTTAGCGTATAGCGACTAGCGATTAGCGTATAGGGTATAGGGAATAGGGAATAGACCGATAGGTCATAGCTCATAGGTCATAGGTGATAGGGATGCCTAAGAGCTATGAGCTAAGAGCTAAAACTGGTGTCTTGGTGACTAATGTTGAGCAGAGGTTAGGATGATGATGAGCAAGGTTAGACATAATTGGGTATTCAAGATCGCCGCCATGGCCATGGTATGCGCGTTTTTGTTTAACGATATCGCCGTGGCGAATCCTAACCTGCGCGCGATTGCCGTTCCTACAGGCGACCATAAGGTTTACGAGGAAATGGTTTACGCGATGTTCGGGCGAAGCGAAAAGTCTGCTACGGCCTTATCCGAGGATCTCTTGCAGGCCATTTCTCAGGAAGATAATATCGGGCCTCGCGGAAATGAATCGCTTGGCCGCCAGGTCGTAGATATTTCGTTTAATATCGGCGACATTTATACGCCGAGAGGCCAGCCGACATGGAAGCGTTCGGATTATATGCTGGAACAAGTCAAACTTCAGGTAGATGCTATTATCGCCGAAGTTAAAAAGGAAATGCCTGACTTTTTTAAGCGTCGTTCAATTGAGGCAATTCTTGATAACGCTTATACGAATGCTATAGATGCCGTCTTTGAGAGGCTGGATGAAGGCAGCATAGAGAGAGAAGATGCGAATATCCGATTCAGGCTATTTATAAATGACCAAACAGGAGCTTTTTATCTTATCCTGGACGATACGGGTGTCGGGATCTCGGGGGAAGTATTAAAACACTGGGAGGGGCATGACGGCAGCCCTATGACAACGAAGGACGAGCATGGGAAAAGGCGTTTTATCGATTTTATCGGCGGGGTTGGAGAAGACGCTCAGGACCATATGCTTAACCTGGAGTGGTATTCTGATATTTATGTATTTTTTGAGAGCTTGCGTAGGGATGATAGCCGCGCGAATCTTTTTTCTCATGTCAAAGGTAATAGAAATATTACGCAGTCAGGCAGGCAGGGCATCGGTACGACTATGGTTGTCAGGGGAGAGCTTAAAACTGCAAGCCCCGCTGTTCCGCCTGGCTCGCCCGCGGCGCTTTTGCGCAACGCAATAGCCAGGGCCCGTGATGGATTTAAAAGTGTTGCCGAAATAAAACCCGATGATATCGCTGAATCAACCGCGCGCGACGACCTTATGACGCTTTATTACGCCGGCGCACTAATAAGGGATAAGGCAGGAGAAGACGCTAAATTCAGGGTTTCGGCAAATGTTACACAAGCCCAACTCCTTGACGCGCAAAAATACCTCAATAGCCTTTTCTCCCAGCCCGGCAGCGTAAAAAGATACAGGGCTGGTGAAGGCAGGGAAGAGCTTATAGCAGCGTTACGGGACATAGTAATTACCGAGCGAGCGCGTGTTGCTCCCCGGCAACCAACCCAACCAAATATAACCTATTACCGTAAGGGCACTCCTTATTTTGACCGTTTCAAAAAACTAAGAAGTATTCCAAACACAATTGATAATCTGGAACTTATTTTTTCTATTCCCGCTATTGCCGAAAGCCTGAGATCAAGAGATAGGGTGACAATATTTAATCTTGGCAGCGGCAAACATCCGATACCTCCCTTTTCCAATTACGACGTGAAAAATTTTGACGCTGATTACGCGGGTGACGAACTGCCTGCCGGAGAGATAGCGCGCGATTCAGGAGCGCGGTTTGAAAATAAAGAGATAACTCAAATTGCTGAACCTTGCACCGTAGCAATATGGTATAACCTGCCATATTTTATAAAAAAATATGCCAGCTCGACGAGTATTTGGCAGGAGCCGCCCCGGCGAACAGGGCGCGCCATAAAGCGGGAAAGAACTCGCGTGCTTAAAATGACGCTGCAGCACACATGGGACTTAATAGAAGACGGCGGTTATTTTATAATTACAGGCAGGCAGTTGATCAATTGGGAAGAGCCTAATCGGCCTGAAGATATTTTTGCGATGGCAATTTCCATGGACCTTAATATATCAGAGGTGCACGTGATCGGAGAGGTGCCTGCAGGCGCCCAGGCCATAATTTTAAGGAAAGGATACTCGGGCACTACGGCTACAGCTGTCGCGACGGCCAGAACTTTACCCCCAGGCTCGCCTCCTGCCGGAGCTCCACTTGCCGGGCCGCCTGTTTCGACTGCTCCGGCTGCGCCTCAAGCTAGGTCCTTGACTGAGACTATTTTCGGCCTGAAAGGACAGGTTGTTAAAGATGATGAAGGAAATGAATATGTTCTTGACGTTACTCATAATCCGACTGAATGGCCGGGGTTGGTCGTCCTGCTTCGCAAAGGCGATGAAACTATGATGTGGCTGGCCTTGGCGATCGATGAGGAAAATAAAGCGATAGAGCAGAGGCTTTGCGTTATCAGGGTCCCGTCTTTTACAGGGGCGGGAGTGCTTATGAAAGCCATTGCTTTAGTAGCAGGTGCGCTCCCCGAAGGAACTGTATGGGAATTTTGTTATGAACAGACACCTGTCAGCGGCCAGTCTGAACATTCGACGTACGCGTTTGATCTGGCGCTTGGAGGCGGCGGTTTTAAAGGCAGATATATCATTGGTAGCGAGTATAGCGACGAAGAATTTCCTGTTATGGGAACGTATAAGGAAGGGGCCGGCCTTCAAAAAATAAGCAGGGGAGATTTTAGGGATTTCTATGACAGAGAATTTGAGACTTGCGATAACTTTATCCGGGCGCTCGGCATTAAAAAAGGAGACAGGGTTTTTGACGTCGGGACAGGGTGGGGCTGGTTTGTGCAGCCTGGGCTCGCTGCCGCTGAAAAGGGAGCTTCTGTTACGGCAATAGATACTCATAAATATATGATAAAAGCGACAGAAAAGAAAGCGCGTTCTGCTTACCCTGAAATATATACAAGATCAAAAGATAGGTTACGATATGAGGAAGGAAATTTCTTAAGCAGAGAAAGATATCCTGATAATTCGTGGGATTATACATTTTTGTTTAACCTTTTAGATGGAGTAGGCATTGAGAAGGCTGGCGAGATAACCTCAAGAGCGCTTGATGTTACTCGCAATGGCGGCAAAATCGTCATCAGCACTATTTATCCTCCGGAAACATATTTAGAGATCTTTGAAGGGTGCGCGAGAAGGCGCGGGGTCGAGCTTGAATTACTGCCTCAACTTTCAGAAATTCCTCTCGGGCATCCGTTCGGCGTAAAAGCTTTTGTATACAGAATTAAAAAACCGTCAAGCGCTCCGGAGAAAGGCGCGCCTAAGCGAATGATTGCCAAGGCTGCTACGCCTCCAGCCGGCTCGCCGGCCGTACTCTTCAAGAGAGCCACTGAAATAGCAGCTACAAAATTTAAATCCGTTGCTGAGTTAACCCCTGAAGGGATTGCGCTATCAACTGCGGGCATTGATTTGATGACGCTTTATCATGCGAGATTGCTGGTGAGAGAGGGCTCAGGGGCTAATGTGCGATTTAAGGTTAATCCCGCTATTTCCCCAGCTCACTTACAGGAAGCCCAGCGGTATTTGAATGATACCTTCTCGGAACGAGGCAGCGTAACAAGATATAGAGCAAGCGAGGGAAAGCAGGAGCTCATTACTGCGTTACGGCACCTCACGGGTGCCGATTTCCAGCCACTCAGTGACAATGAAGTGCAGGAGATCGGGTTTATCACTGATGTGGTGGCGAGATGCCATGAGCGCAGAGCAAGCGGCCCTGAATTCGCCGACAGAGTCCTCTGGTTAACGGGCGCTACCAGGTCTATTCTTTCAGGTAAGAGGATGCAAACGTTATCAGGCGATGTGATAATTCCAAACGCCCCCGTTACCTATCCTGAATCCAATATGGCGGATGAAGGCTTGCTTATAGCCGATTTACGATTCGGTCCCACAAGAAGGGATACGCGCCGTTATTATGTTTATCAAACAAGGATCCCAGGTTCTACGGAATGGAAGATCACGGTATATACAAGTGACGAATATGGCGATCTCGATATTATACGCCATGCCGAAAGAGGCGATGATGGTGCAGCAATAGCCAGGTGCGTACGTGAAAAAAACTACGATGTATATGTGAATGATCTATTCGAGCGCGCCAAACCCGGGATGGAGATATTACCTATGGACGAAGCGGAGTACCAAAGAGCGGCAGCGCTTTTAGGAAGCCCCAGGGTTGCTTCTACCGTTGATGCCCCCTTCCATGATTTTCCCGACTTACCGCAGGATAAATTAGAAGCGGCGATGGGGACGAATAATAGACATTATCTTACGCCGGACCTTCAAGCATTGGGTTTTGAAGGAGGGACTTACATATCCAGCGACGATAGCATGTATGGAGGCGATCTGTTAGGCGGAGGCGCAGGTGATTTTTGGGATCTTGCAGAGCCTCATTGGTTACTGTGTATCGAGTCGATGGCTAGAAAAACAGGATTCCATGAGATACTTTTAAAGGATAGGTTGTTTGGAAGCATAGACTCCAGCCAGCTCGAACTGCGCAGGGCGCCTAGAGACAATAACCTGGGCCAGGTGGCATCATGGATAGGTATGCACATGCTCGATAATTGGTCCCGCGTCAGTCCGGGGACACATTTTCTCACTGCTAGCAGAAGATGCGAGATAATGGGGGCGGACGCTATGCAGATGGTGTTCAAGGATTCGGGCGAAGGAATAGACATAGAAGAGGTCTTTGAAAAAGGACCGGTAGAAAAATTAAAGTCACTGCGTTATGGCAAGCATAGCACGAGGCAATGGGGCGGCTTCCTGACGCGGGCGCTTTTAGCTGAGAATAGAATTGGGAATATTCAGATTTCCTCGCGCGGTAGGCGTGTGACATATTATTTTGACGGTACAAAAAAAGTTGAGGCTAGCCCTGTTACTAGCGGCACTGAGATAAATATAGTTGTTTTCTCTCCTCGAGAGGCGCCTCCTTCACCGCCCGAAGCTACCATTGCCGCAACAGAGCCGTCGAGAAGAGAGGCGCAGGCGAGTTCTCTCGTAGATTCTATCAAGCAGGAGGTTGCGGGGCTTGAGGAAGGTAAAAGGTTGGGTATAGTGATAGATACCGGCATCGCTAATTTAGGAGAGTACGGGCCTTCGGTTGTAGAGGAGCTAAGGCAGGTCGCCGGAAGGGAAGAGTTCAGGGACAAGTTAGATATTATTACAGGCGAGGGTTCTGTCTTGCTCGGTGAAGTGAACCAATATTTAAGAGAGGACGCGAATAGGGTAGTGCGAGGTATTATAAGAAACAATAGTGCCTCTATTTATAACAAGCAATTCAATAAAGAAGGATTTTCCAGAAGGATACGTCTGGTCGCTATAGATGACCTAAAAATTCAGAACAGTGATGTAAACAGTTTAGGTTATGTCCCCATTATTCCAATTTTAGAATTCGCCTTGAGAGGCGGCAACATACAAGGACTGCCATCTGTGAAGACGGTTGAGCCGGGGCAAGGGATCATATCGTCTATCGTGACCCTTGATCTGCCTTCGGCTGAAAGAGTCCCAGAAGACAGACTACGCCAACTCTACAACGAAGATCAGTCATTCCTCAGCAACGCCTAACAATAAAGGTCACCAAGACACCACGACACCAGGTCACCAGATACCGAGTTAGTACACTTTTCCCATCCTGTTTTTGCCTGCCCTTTCGTTCCGTCAAAATTTCTTAACGTTTTTTACTCGTCAGAAATCGGGGATGGGCATAACTCACCCGCCACTGATGCAACGGCGGGTTCGGACAATGCCCATCCTTTTATCCCTCGGCTTCGCTCGGGACAAGTAAACCGATTTCCTTCCCAGCAAAAAGCTTCCCGTCTAAACTAATATCTAGGCATGCATGTGCGGGATCCCGCCATGTGTTGCGTAAAGTTATAAGCGGGAGAAATTTTGAAACTTCACTTTAAGGGCAGGCCAAAAACAGGAACCAAGAGCACCTTCCAGGTCAAACCAGAAGGATCTCCTTCCCCGCATATGGCAGCAACATGGGGCGAGTGGCGAAATTGACAATTTTTCCCAAATGTGGCTTTAGGACTTACGACGAGCGCCGGCAGGGGTGTCCTGAATGAATAGCGCATAGGCGCGAGGAGTAAGTTCAAAGCCACGGGAAAAATTGTCTTAAAGCCACGAGCCCCTGTTGCTACCAGGTATGTAATGATAGTGTAAAATATTTTGGACGGTTTTAATCTTAAAAGTTCTTTGAAATGTAAATAAAAAAGGTATATCCTCACGGTTATTGCTAGATAACCGGGACATGAAGTCCCAAAGGAGG
>Ga0066636_10000489_pt1 | contig 22137 bp, 20 predicted proteins | sample CryGeyCG2014_080_2_FD_62736 | JGI IMG/M metagenome (GOLD analysis project Ga0066636, IMG submission 62736) | Groundwater microbial communities from aquifer - Crystal Geyser CG07_land_8/20/14_0.80 | ecosystem: Environmental > Aquatic > Deep subsurface > Groundwater | place: USA: Utah: Grand...
CCTGTTTTTGGCCTGCCCTTAAGTGAAGTTTCAAAATTTCTCCCGCTTATAACTTTACGCAACACATGGCGGGATCCCGCACATGCATGCCTAAATATTAGTTTAGACGGGAAGCTTTTTGCTGGGAAGGAAATCGGTTTACTTGTCCCGAGCGAAGTCGAGGGATAAAAGGATGGGCATTGTTCGAACCCGCCATTGCATCAGTGGCGGGTGAGTTATGCCCATCCCCGATTTCTGACCAGTCAAAAAGCGTTAAGAAATTTTGACTGAACGAAGGGCAGGCAAAAACAGGACATGGAACCGTGGACCTTCTATTGCTGCCATTAAGGTTTTCGGGTATTTGACGGTACAGCTGCAGAGCAAGAGGTTACTTGGTTGGTGCTGGTTAGGCGTGCTTAAGGAATTCCATTGCCTTTCTGTAGTTCTCGAGGTCTTGCTGCAATTGTACGCTAGGATGCTCTATTGCCGGCAGGTCTATTACGAATATCTTAGTAGTCTCTTGATTGATTATAGCCCTTACGACTCCGGCCACTGCCCCATATGCGGAAAACATGCTGCCTGGTTGAGGGATCTGCGGTATGCCGACATATATGCCTTCGCCGGCGGTTGTTAGTTCTTCGACGCGCGCGCTTATGTCCTCGGTCGGCAGTTCCAGCCTGCCGATATCTTTATTGCTGATACCCCTGGCGCGTAATTTTCGTTTAAGGATTTCTGTCCTCTCCTGCCTTATCATGCCCCGATCAAAAAGTTCGACGGCTTCCACTAGGGGCAAATTAAGTCTTTCTATGGCTGCTTTCTCGGCCGGATCGGTTGTCTCGACAATAACGGCAAATCTAGCTACCTCTCTACCCCCGAAAGTAGTTTTTTGGCTCGAAAGGGCTTGAAGCGCTTCTCTCACGCCGATCTCGTTCATTATCATGCCGGCCGGAAGGATAAGCCCTATTCGCCCTTCTGAAGTTTCAGCTATTGTTTCGGCAGCTGCTATGCTTCTTAAAACCTGCTCATTCCCATCTTCTAATCGTATCTCTGTCCTTTCTCTGGTGGCAACCGCAAGCGCCGTTGTCTCGTCTGTTATCTCTATTTCCTCGACGGGCGCTGTAACGCCTGTAGCGGCGCGCGGATATTCTCTCGCCGCTTGCGCTAACTCCGGAGTCGGATGCTTGATAGAACAGTACTCGCTCGGGATCCTGTATAATCTTCCCCTTCCTTCCAGAGGTTTTCTCATTAAAGCGTATCTCGAGTAAACGCCGCTGGCTACGCTTTCAGGGGTAGTTGTGCCGCTATAAGCCAGCAGTTGCTCTATGGCGCTCGCAAAGACTCCGGCTACGGACAGCACTCCGTCTTCGCCGGGAAGTGTTGCCACAAAAATCATCGCGGGACTGTTCATTGTGTAATCAATGTCCTCCCCTGGCCTGACAGGATTTCCCATTATAGCGGTGAAATACAACCGCCCGCTACGGTCGCCTCCGGTCTGGACGCCGTATTCCGCGCTTAGCCTTCCTAGGCGTTCTGAGGTAAGAGACGAGCCGGGCCGGCCCGGGTTGACAATTTCAACAGAAGCTACAAGAGGAAGGTGGAGAGATTCCACAGCTCTTTTTTGCGCCTCATCTGCGGCATCGACTATAATAACAAATGTCTCGGTCCCCATCGAAGTCGGAGTGGCAAGTATCTCCAAAAATTCTCTTACGCCTATATTATTCAGAATAAAATCCGCCGGCACTATAAAAGAAACGGGGTGCGCGCCATAAAATGGCTGCTCTCTCCATATAAAACCCCAGCTTTTAGGATAAAAACGTATATCATCGACTATCCGTCTCAGTCTTGTCACGTTATCATCTTCTGTCGCAACTCCCGGAATATATTTATCCGTTTGAGCCATACTGTCTGCTGCGTCGAGAGTCCTCTCATGTGCGATCGATATTGCCGCTTCGGAATAGTATTTCCCTCTTTCTAAGGCCTTCACTGCCCCATCCAGACCGCCTTTATACATAACATCCAGATCCGTAACTAAAAATTTCTTATCTTTTTCAGAATACATTATATTCGAAGGCTTCGGATCGCCTATATAAACATCGCCGTAAACGGCCATTTTCATAACTGCCTCTGCTCCTGAGGCCGAGGCTTCGTTAAACTCTTCGCTGGTAATGTCATCATACAGCATTTCTTCAAGCGTTGGCCCGTCTATAAATTCGCATGACAAAACGGCAACATTAGGAATGACTGTGTGGCGCTTCCAGTAACCCGGATGGTCTGTAACTAAAACCCAGGATTTCCCTCTGCCATTAAATGCATCGCCTTCATGCGTATATTGCGCGAATGTTACGTCTCCGAACTGCGGGACGACTTTATCTCTTAACCTTGACAGGTCTTCCCATTTCCTTGCCAGGTGACGCATATTTTCGCCAAGTTCAAATTCTGTATTGCATAAATACCCCTCTTCTTCGGCAAATCCCTCTACCGGCATATCTTGTTTACATACACCCATCACTACGGTGAATTCTCTCCCGTCTTTTATCGTGAAGGTAACTTTATAATTTTTCTTATTTCCTCCTCCTCCGATAAATTCTATTCTCGCGCCGGTTATATCGGCGTGCGCTATTCTTTCTTTGTGTATATTGCGTATTGTGTTCTCGACGTATCGGCTATCTTCCCGGATCGTTCTTGTCAAGTGTACCAGGTCTTCTTGTATATCGGCGTTCGCGAAAAGGATCCTCACCCTTTCCATCTCTATTGCAGGCAAAAGATCGGCTCGCACAGCCGCTGCTCTTTCCAACTGTCTCAGCGCTGAATTTCTGAGATAGGAACATTCGTAGTACCTGAAGGATATGAGCTGATCTATTTCTCTTCGCCCCAACCTTTTCCCTTCGTTCTCGTAAATGTCGCTGCTCACCCTGCCGATAAGGGGCCAGTCTTCTATCCTTCTATCTGCGTTTCTTTCGCTTCGGATCACCTGTTCTTCGTCACTATAAATTTGAGGGGCCAGGTCTGCGAGTGAAAAATCAAAACTTGCGGTTTCCAATATCATGTCTTTTAAATAAGCTAGCTCTTCCCTGTCAACTCGATATATTCTCTCCCGCACTTCTCCTATATTCGCATTTGTTAAACACGCGATCCTTCGCGTTACGTATTCTCTGTTTATAAATTCTTTCAAGTTTAGACCTAGAGGCGTTTGCCCGCGCCGGATCCGCCCGTTCTCAAGGTCCGCTGCCATGTCAGGATTAAAGATTTTTGTGGTAAGAAGGACTATTTCTTCGTGCCTGAGGCCTGATTTTTCCAGGGCTTCGTGGAGGACATACTCTAAGATCAAATTCCTCCAGCCGCCTATTTCCTTTTTGAAAAGGAACTCCACTAAATCCACTGCCAGCGCACTGTCTGAGCCTAAATAATACTTATCCGGCTCGTTAACGATAGAATTAAACCACCTAAAATTAACACCGGGATGCTTAAGCATTTCGAGAAAAGCTTCGTCTTCAAGCGCGCCTCGCTCGCGTTCTGTAAGCCTGGTCTGATCCATTTCTTTTAAGGTTTTACCGATCAGCCATTCGCATGCGTCTGCCACATTCTCGACGGTTTGCGCGTGTTTGAGCCTTACCAAATCACTCTTTTTATTTATATTTTCATCTATCGCTTGCACTTCTGTCTCGGTTAAGCCGGCATATATTTTTCCGCCTTTGCTATCAACTTCGCCGGCCAATTCTTCGGAGTTAGTGCCGAACCTTTTAACCACGCTAAGCCCTTCGCCTTTGGTGGGCACAAAACATAGGATAGTTCCTAATGGCCTATATGCAAACTCTGCACCTGTCTCTGACGTTGGATACGCAGCCGCAGGGGCAACCAGTTCATGGCCTATGATATCAACTTGGACGTCCGGGCCTCCGCCACTCAATATTAAATTTTTCGCGCCCAATCGCAATCCGACCCGTGCCATTTCTTCTGCAGTAACCTCAGGCCGCTCGTCAGAATTGCCTGCTAAACCAAAATAAATAAGATTCCCTGCTTCATCACATCCGAAAGCGGTAAACGGAACTCTTAAGCCGCGCCGCCAGTTTACCTGGCGGCCGCTTATAATAGGCTGGTTTTCGCCGGCAAACTCTATTCTGTCTGATACATCATTGCCGTCCTGGATCAAGGGCGGACCTGCAATCGCTAGTTGAATATCGCTTATATCCTCGCGCGGCACGCCATTGTCTATATGCACAACCTGCATGCCGACTTTACCGGCATCAAAAACAAAAAAGTAGAACTCACCATCCGGCTCTATCAGTTCTGTTTGGTGTATGCCTGGGGCTGTTTTTTTGATAAGTTGGCCGTTCTCAATAACAATCGTAGTCGGCATCCAAAAGCCGGCTTGCGTAGCAGGGGCAATCAAAATTGCATTTTCCCTTTCTTCCGGTGACAATACGGCGTCTGTTTGCCTTGCCTCTGGGACCGAGATCCCGGGTAATGCCATATATTCCTTGCCGTGCGCTGCGGCAAATTTCCTCGCAACCGCATGCGTATTGAAATTGTATCCCACCACATTGGGATTCAGCAAAAGCATGACGTCAACTGCTTCCCTTTCCGCAATAACCGCAAGCCCGCGCGCTGCGCTGTCTTCTGTCGCAAACGCAAGAGGAATAACCTGCGCCCCTGGAATATTGGGGATTGCTTCGTGTTCCCCTATCATTATTTCTTCGACGGGTTTCGCCAGTACGCGTAACCACGTGCCTATTTTTCTTGAGCCGGGTTCTGTTTCCGCCCTTTGAGATCCTGGATGCGCCAGCGCAGCAACACTTTCAACAAGCTCGCCATGCGCCATTGCCTTGGCCACGACCTGGGCGCTCCCGGCGATCATAAGCGCGTCTTTTGCTCCTAATCGTACCATGGCTGAAGCGACTTCTCTTGCGTACAGTTCAGGCTGTGCTCGCGGGTCCCCTGCTATGGCAAGATAGAGAAGCCTTCCATCCTCTGCGCGCCCTATGGCGGCGAACGCGGCAGTAGTAGTTCCCGGATCCCAGCTAACATCGCAAGGTCTTAAAACAGGCTGGTTTTCGCCGGAAAAATGTAGAAGATCTGATATGTCTTTTCCGTCTTGTACTAGCGGCGGGCCTGATATGGCGAGTTTGATATGGTTGATATCCGTAGTGGGAATACCGTCCTTGATATTCACTACCCTTAAACCCGTTTCTCCGGCATCTAAAACCATAAAATAAAAATCTCCGTCTAGCGGGACGGCCGAGTCCTGATATGAGCCCGGGCCGGTTTTTGTAATTAATACACTTTCCTGTATAATAGCCGTATTTCCTTTTATAAAATCTCCCAAATTGGCCGGACCTAACAAAACAAGTTTTTCCCTTTGGTCGTCTGTTAAGCTGCCTTCGACTTCATCAATTCGTTTACCAGGCCATGCTTGATCGTCTGCATTAGCGTCGTATTCACGCACACCTTCGCAAACCGCAACGTCTATGTCCACATACTCCGGGTTTATAAGCACCACAAACCCTTTGGCAAATCTTCCTTCTCTGGAGAATCTGATAGGAGCTTCTCTTACGCCGGCAGCGATCTCGACAGGGGCGCCTGCTACTAGCGACTTGGTAACCCTGTCTATAGCATCCAAAAATTCCTGTCTTGCAAACGGTTTGGGCACAACAGCTTCAAAAGCCAATCCCTGCAGCGCCTGGTCTAATGTTTGCTGTTCTTCCGAATTTAAATTCCTGCTTGGCGGAAGGTCTTTTACTTCTTTTATTCGCGCAATATGGGTAGGCGAAATATTTACAGTCAACACCACAGGTACGCCTTGCGCCCTAAATTCATCAAGCAGCGCTGCGCCATTCTCTGTTCTGGCAAATTCGGAATCTGCTATTACTGCGGAAAAATCCAGCCCTAACCGTTCTCTTACGTGTCTTGCAGTACCTGCGCCAGCCCACCAGACAATATATCCCTCCCCCTCAAGGATCGCCTTCATTATACCCCCAAACAGACGCTTTCCCACTACATCGTTCTCTATTACAAGAATTTCTTTCCCTGTCCAGCCGCTTTCTGCCCAATCCCTGAATTGATCAGGCCTTCGTTCCTCCATCGGGACTACTTCTGAAATCATTAGCGTCGGATGTATGGGCGCCACTCCACGATAACCCAGCCTGCTCTCGAAAGTTTGAATGCCTACTTCATTGTACGGCAGTAAATAGGCTAGTATTTCGTGTCTTAGTATTTTTTTAAGTTCCTGATCTGATCGCCCAATGTATTTAGCATCGATGTATATACCTTTTTTGCCAGCATGACCTCCAAAACCTTCTATGCCCCTAACAAACCGTATAAAACTAAGGGTATGACCCGCAACCGCATCTCTCAGGCCGTATATAACCCTGTCTCGCCTTGAAAGATACCATTTATTTAGAAGCTCTTTTATCTTATTGGAAAATATGACTTCTTCTTCAGGCTGGCCGTCAACTAACACTTCAGAGTGGTAGACTTCGACATTGCTCAAGTCTTCGGCTATGCCTTCCACAAGGCGGGTAACGCGTTCATATAGCGCCCGATCGCTATCTATACTTATGTGCTCTGCTTTGGCTATTTGTTCGTCCTGGGCTGTCTCATGGACTTCATGGTCATAATCGCGTCTGGCAGTAACAATCCTTGTCCCGCTGTCTACAAAAAACCTCTTCCCGCTTCTTAACACTACTTCAAAGACTTCGCCTTCGCCAAGCAAGCCTTCCCTGTCATTATATAAACGCGTGCGGTCGCTTATTGAGACAACTTCGCTACCCACGCCCGCCCCTCTACCCAATCTTATATCCGCGACGATCCGTCTGGCGTCTCTATTTCCTGAAAGCCACCTTCTTAATTCCTGAAGGGTTGCGCGATTTGTTGCCGCGATATCCTGCCCGGCTGCCAAGGCAGCATCTCTGCGTGTTCTGATCGTAGACAGAATATATCTTGCGACAACATCACCTTCTGAAGGGCCGTGAATTTCATGATTGGGGGCTAGGTTTTCAAATACTAATTTTGAAGAAGTATCAGCGCAAGGGCTTTGTTGGAGAGAAAAAATGGCGATTATTATCGCGAGAGTTGATATTATTAACAGGCGTTTTAGTTTCATATATACCATTTAACTTTTTAATATTTTAACATCATATAGTACTAATAAGGATATCATATTGTTTTAATAATGTCAAGGTAGTAATCTAGCTTTTTTAAATGCTAAATTGAGAAACTATATGCTAACACCTCAAAATCTTATGAAATGTGTATATTGACTCCACTTTCTGCAAAAAAACGCACATAATATGGTATATCATAGTCAAAAATGACTATTTTGAATTGTTTTGCTCCATTTAAATTTTAAATTATAACTTTTGGTATATTGAGTGGTGTTAGCGGAATTGCGCTGAGAATTTTTGGGCGAGCAATTCTCTAATCTTTGAATGCAGTTGGTCTACTTCCTGATCGGTAAGAGTTTTATTCTTATCCTGGTAAACGATAGAAATTGATAATCCTTTTTTGTCTTTCGGTATCTGTTCGCCGTTATATTCATCAAAGATCTCGGCTTTTATGATCGACTGAACGCCTGAATTCCTTATAGCCGAGATTATCTCGCTAGATAAGACATTTTTGTCCAATACAATAGAAACGTCTCTTATGACAAACGGAAATCTTGGAAGCGGCTGGAAAGCTTTGCCAAGCCTTGCCGCAGAGGCAATCTCTTCCATATTTAATTCCGCTATATACACATCTTGCTTTAAGCCGAATTTGGCAAGAATTTCTTTCTCAAGTTTCCCGGCTGACCCAATCGTTTTGTCGCCTATTTTTAAAACAGCTGATTCTCCCTTTGATAAATACGGAACGTCGCCTTTGCAGAATCCAGGATTTTCTACGCCAAGTCCCTGGAGAAACATTTCTATGACTCCTTTTAAATCAAAAAAATCCAACTTCCTTTTTTGTCTCCAGTTCTCCTCGGCGTTACCGGTCATTGCAATCGTTAAATTAAGGCTTTCTTTAAAAACTTCTTTTTCCTTGCCATATATATTCCCCAATTCAAAAAATTTCAGCGAATTGATTTTTCTATTTATATTCCATAAAACCGTATTGAGCATTCCCGGAACAATAGAAGGCCTCATAACTTCCTGTTCCGCGCTAAGTGGATTTGCCACGCTTATAACATTTACATTATCAGGGCGCAATTTGGATAAGAGATTTCTGCTTATAAGGCTATACGTGATAATTTCGTAGAGGCCGCTTGCGGTCAGAAGTTCTCTTGTTATGTCTTGAATCGTTCGCGCCTGCGTTTTTCTGGAAATCTGGCTTACCATTTCCGGAATGGTAGAAGGAACTTTTTCGTATCCGTAGATCCTGGCTGCTTCCTCGATTAGGTCCACCTCATATTTTAGGTCACGCCTAAAAGACGGTATCTCGATTTTTAGTTTGTTGCCTGAGCCGCGCGTTTCAAATCCCAAGGATTTAAATATCGCGTTTGATTCGGCGTTCGAAATTTCACACCCTAATAACTTGGAGGCATATTTGACATCATATGATATTTTTGTGGGTTTATATTTTATATCGTTCTTGTCGATCAGGATTCCTTCTTTTCCGCCTGCGAGTTCGTTTATTAATAAGGTTGCCCTATTGGATGCACTAACTACAGAACCTGTATCTACGCCCCGTTCGAATCTATAGCTTGATTCTGAAGAAATTCCCAATTTGCGCGATGTAAGTCTGACAGAAATAGGGTCAAAATAGGCGCTTTCTAAAAGAATATTTTTTGTAGAACCCGTAACCTCGGTATTTAATCCGCCCATAACGCCGGCAACCGCGATAGGCCTTTTCTCGTCCGCTATTATCAGCATGTCCGGCGACAACTCTCTTTTAACGCCGTCTATAGTAATTATATTTTCGCCTTTCTTGGCGTTTCTGACAACGATCTTTCTGCCTTCTATCTTGTCGTAATCGAACGCGTGCATAGGCTGGCCGGTTTCGAATAGGCAAAAATTTGTTATATCAACTATATTATTAACCGGGCGCAGGCCTACGCTTTTCAACCTCTCCTCGAGCCATGCAGGAGAATTTCCAACCGCAACGTTTGAGATAATCCTGCCGCTATACCGCGGGCACAGTTCTTTAGCCTGGACTTCTATGGCTATAGGCAAACCTTTGTCGACGGTCTCGCCAATAATTGTTGTCTTTGGTAATTTTAAGTCTTCGCCGGTTATTGCCGCAACTTCGCGGGCAAGTCCGATCATGCTGAGGCAGTCGGACCTGTTCGGCGTTATCTCCACTTCAAAAATACAATCTTCTTTCTTTTTATCTATTGATTTGATCTCTGAGCCGGCCATGGTCAAAAGGTGCGCGAGCTCCTCCGGAGGGGCTTTTATATCAACATATTCTTTTAACCACTTGTACGTGATCTGCATTAGAATTGCCTTAAAAATCTAAGATCATTCTCGAAAAACAGTCTTATATCATCGATGCCGTATTTAAGCATCGTTATCCGCTCTATTCCCATGCCGAACGCAAACCCGCTCCACGCCTTGGGATCATATCCTACCGTCTCGTAAACTTTTGGGTTTATCATTCCGGCGCCCAGTATCTCGAGCCATCCCTTGTTGCCGCAGACCCTGCAGCCTTTACCGCCGCAAATTATGCAGGAGATATCAATTTCGACGCTTGGTTCTGTAAAAGGGAAAAAGTGCGGTCTGAAACGCATCTTTGTCTCCGGTCCGAACATCTCTCTTGAGAATTGCGTCAAAACCCCTTTAAGATCTGAAAACCGTATATTTTTATTTATCATGAATCCTTCCATCTGGTGGAACATGAAGGAATGGGATGCGTCAACGGCGTCCGGCCTGAATACCCGGCCTGAGCTCAAGACTTGAAGCGGCGGTTTTTCTTTTTCCATTATTCTTATTTGTGCCGTTGAGGTGTGGCTTCTTAAAAGGCGTCTTGAGCCCGGTCTTGTTTTTTCCGGGGAATCGAGATAAAAGGTATCGAAGACGTCGCGTGACGGATGGTCAAGCGGTATGTTAAGCGCCTTAAAATTGTAGAATTCCGTTTCTATCTCTGGACTTTCGACAATGCGAAAACCCAAACCGATAAAAATTTCGTTTATTTCATTAATTGTTTTTATTAAAGGGTGAATGCGGCCTATCTCGGGCCTGGCTCCCGGGAGGGTAAAATCTATACCTTCCTCTTTCGTTTTTTCTTTCTCGAGTCGGCGGGCCTTTTCCTGGAATACCGCAGTTGCGTTTATTTTTAAAGAATTAGCAAGTGGGCCGACCTTCCGTTTTTCTTCGACGGACATGCCCCCAAGACTAGAAAGGATCTCAGAGATCAGGCCTTTCCTGCCGAGATATTTTATCCTGACCTGCTCAAGGCCGTCTCTATTCTTGGCGGATTCCACTTCTTTGAGCATCTCGTTTTCTATATTCTTGATCTTGTCTTCCATGTTCACCGGCTTTAGGCGCCTTGCGCTACTTCAACCAGTTTCTTGAACGCCTTCTTGTCGTTCACAGCCAGCTCGGCCAGGCTTTTTCTGTCAAGCGTGACCTTTGCCTTTTTCAGGCCGTTCACGAACTTTGAATACGATAGATCGTGCATCCTGCAGGCTGCGTTTATCCTGGCGATCCAAAGCGTCCTGAACAATCCTTTTTTGGCTTTTCTGTCGCGAAAACTATACGAGAGGCCTTTTTGAACGCTCTCTCTCGCCGTGCGGTAAAGCTTACGCCTCCCGCCCACCTGGCCTTTCGCCATTTTTAAAAATTTCTTCCTTCGTCTTCTTGACGCAGGAGTATACTTGGCTTTCGTCATTGTTTCCTCCCTCTCATCCGTATGGTAATAATTTTTTCATGATTGCTACTTCGGTAGAATGCACAAGCGTAGACTGCCTAAGCTTCATCTTTCTTTTTCTGGATTTGCTGGTCAATATATGGCCTTTTCCGGCGTGTCCGCGCTTGAACTTGCCGCTTTTTAAAGCCCTTATCCTCTTAGCGGCCGATTTGTTAGTCTTCATTTTAGGCATATTTTTCCCTTTCATTAATCATTATTTTGCTCTAAGAACCATCGTCAAGCGATTTCCTTCGAGATTGGGGGTCTCTTCGATTTCGCCTATGCCCAAAAGGTCTTTGGCGAGCCTGTCCAGAACGGCTCTCCCCAGATCCAGATGCTCCATCTGCCTGCCCCTGAACCAGACTGTAACCTTTGTCTTATCCCCTCTCTCTAAAAATCGTTTCAGATGATCGAGTTTTGTTTGATAGTCATGCGCTTCTATATTTGGCCCCATTTTTATCTCTTTTAAGTGGATAACCTTTTGTTTCTTTTTAGCTTCTCTTTCCTTCTTTTCCTGTTCGTATTTATACTTGCTATAGTCCATTATCCTGCAAACTGGCGGCGTAACAGTAGGCGCCACTTCCACTAAATCGAGCCGGACCTGTCTTGCTATTTTCAGGGCATCCTCCGGGTTCATAATACCTAATTGCTTTCCCTCGTGGTCAATCACCCGTATCTTGCTTACTCTAATTCGCTCGTTTATCCTTGCGGTTTTATTCGTTTTCGTAAACTATCACCTCCTTATCGGTTATCGTTTATTTTCTATTTTTTCTTTCAGTTCTTTTATATAATCCTCGAGCTTTATCGCGCCTTTTATGACCTGGCCGTTCCTCCTGACAGAAACGCTCCCGCTTTCTACTTCCCTGTCACCCAATACGACAATTTCTGGGATCTTCTCGGCTTCAGCATCTCTAATTTTATAATTAATAGTGTCGTCGCCTAAATATACGCTTGTCCTTAAGCCTTCTTTTTCGAGCTTCTCTTTTGTCTTCCCGGCGAATTCCATTTGTCTTTCGGATTTGCTCGATATCGGTATTATCGCGACCTGCACTGGCGCCAGCCACAACGGGAAATTCCCTCCGTAATGTTCTATTAAAGCGCCTATGAACCGCTCAAGGCTCCCCAAAATAACCCTGTGAAGCATGATAGGCCTATACTCTTTCCCGTCTTTCCCGACATAGGTGAGCCCGAACCTTTCTGGCAGGTTGAAATCGCACTGGATAGTGGCGCATTGCCATTCTCTTTTCAACGCGTCTTTTAATTTTATATCTATCTTTGGCCCGTAAAAGGCACCTTCGCCCTCGTTTACCTTATACTCTATACCTTTTCTTTTTAAAGCGCTCTCGAGCACATTCTGCGCCTCTTCCCAATTTTCTGGCGCGCCTATGTATTTGGGCGGCCGCGTGCTTATCTCGACGGCAAATTCTTCAAAACCGAAAATTTTTAAGACATCGATCACAAAATCTATTACCGATACGACTTCGTCCTGAAGTTGCTCTCTTAAGCAAAATATATGCGCATCGTCCTGCGTAAAACCTCTGACGCGCAACAATCCATGCAAGACTCCTGATTTTTCATTTCTGTAAACAGTGCCTAATTCAAAATATCTTATCGGAAGTTCTTTATAGCTCCTCTTTTTGGAGCCGTAGACAAGTATGTGCCCGGGACAGTTCATAGGTTTTACGGCGTATTCGTCATTTTCGATCTTAAATGTATACATATTTTCTTTGTAATACCCATAATGGCCGCTCTTAATCCATATATTACTTCGCATTATGTGAGGCCCTATCACAATTTCGTAACCCCTCTTTAAGTGTTCTTTTCTGATAAAGTCCTCTATTACCATACGAAGTATGGCACCCTTCGGATGATACACAATAAGCCCTGGGCCTACATCATCGTAATATATATTGAAAAGTTCGAGCTCTTTTCCGAGTTTTCTATGGTCTCTTTTTTTAGCTTCTTCTATATTTTGAAGGTGCACTTCGAGTTCTTTTTTGCTTTCGAACGCCGTACCGTATATCCGCTGAAGCATTGGGTTAACCTCGCTTCCGCGCCAATAAGCCCCTGCGATGCTCAAAAGCTTAAAGGCCTTTATCTCTCCGGTTGAGTTAATATGCGGCCCCTTGCAGAGATCAATGAAATCCCCCTCTTTATATATGCTTACCTCAGCATTCGGGATTTCTTCTATTAATTCTAATTTGTATTTTTCATTCATTTTTTTAAAAAGATCCGCGGCCTCTTTTTTCTTCAGTATCTTTTTTTCGAATTTCAGATTCTTCGCTATGATCTCTTTCATTTTTTCTTCTATTTTACCCAGATCATCGGGGGTAAATGGTTCTGTTCTATCAAAATCATAGTAAAAGCCGTCCTCTATAGACGGACCTATCCCGAGCTTGCACTCCGGGTATAATTCTTTTACGGCGTGCGCCATTACGTGCGATGTGCTATGTCTTAATGTGTCGAGATTCATTGTGTTTTTCCTTATAATTATAATCTAAAGCTGTTCTACTTCGCGCCTAAACAGTTAACCTATGGTAAGGCGCTTCGTAGGAACATTCTGCTCCGCTTGTCATTCCTGCGAAGCCATGGGCGAAAGCGCCATGGCGAAACAGAATGGTGGGCGCAATAGGACTCGAACCTATGACCTCCACGATGTCAACGTGGCGCGCTAACCAACTGCGCCATGCGCCCTGTAAAAATCTGCGGCTTTGAGCTTATCTTGATTTGTGCTACTATAACCGCTTTACCCTTACTATAACCGTTACGCTACGAAGTTCTCAGTGGCCTTGATTTTTTTAAGGGGGAAACTACGTTTTCCCCTTAATATTCCCCTTTCCTTCATAGAAGCGAAAAATTCTTCGGGAAACTGAGCTATGCGCCCTTCGCTACTATCTAAGGTAAAACTGTTCTGCTTCGCTCTTATGCACGCTGACTATGGTATGAGCTACGCAGAAACATTCTGCTTCATTTGTCATTCCTGCGAAGCTCGAACACGAAAGTGTTCGAGCGAAGCAGAATGGTGGGCGAAGAGGGAGTTGAACCCTCATGACCTTGCGGCCAATGGATTTTAAGTCCATCGTGTATGCCATTCCACCACTCGCCCGTTATTAGCAAATTGCTTATAGCAAATAGCTAATGGTCGCCTATTTGCCATTTGCTACATGCCATTTGCTATTTATGGAGGTGGCGGTGGGAGTTGCACCCACGCATCACGGTTTTGCAGACCGTTCCCTTAGCTACTTGGGTACGCCACCGTCATGACCCCACTTGTGCAATCTTTCTATTTTATCAATAAGCCGTTGCGCAATATCTTTTTTTCTGGAAACCGCGGGCTTTTCTATTCCCCCGGCCTTGTTAACAATAAAAACTCTTATGTCCTTGTCCCCGAAGGGGTCGTGCGTTTTGTCTAAACGGTTTACAACTATTAAATCCAGGTTTTTCTTTCTTAGTTTTTCTTTTGCGTTCGCTAAGGCATTTGTAGTCTCAATGGAAAAACCAACCAAAATGCGTTTTCCTTTTTTCTTTCCGGCGATCGCTAATATATCTGGCGTAGGCTCAAGGATAAGCCTTAACTCTTTGCCGGCCCTTTTTATTTTTTCTTTTTTAAGCCTCGCCACGCGCCAGTCGCTGACAGCGGCTGACATAAAAAGACAATCCGCTTTTTTCAAATAAAGAAGTGTCGCCTTCTTTAATTCTTCGACGCTTACTATTTTAATGAACTTGACGCCTTCGGGCGGTTTAATATTAACGGGGCCGCTTATCAATGTTACATTGTGCCCGCTTTTTTTAGCGGCTTTTGCTATTTCATACCCCATTACGCCCGTGGAACGATTAGAAAGAAACCTGACCGGGTCTATCATTTCCTGGGTAGGCCCTGCCGTAATTAAAATATTTAGGCATTTTTTCCTGTTTTTAACCTTCACTTAAGTAATCTTTTGGCTGCTTCAAGAATGTCTTCTACCTTAGCCATGTGCCCCATGCCTTCCCTGCCGCACGCCAAGCGTCCTTTTATCGGGCCCACAAATTCATACCCGCTTTCTTTTAGTCTTTTTATGTTTTCCTGCACGAACTTGTTTTTATACATATTATCATTCATTGCCGGGGCTATCAGTATTTTTGCCTTTGTGGAAATAATAGTGCATGTCAAGAGATCGTCGCATATACCGTTTGCTAGTTTTCCCAAAATATTGGCTGAGCACGGCGCTATCAAAACCAGGTTGGCCTTATCGGCTAAGGATGTATGAACGGGCGACCATTCCAAAGGAGCCTCGAACATATCGGAAAACACTTTATTACAAGACAGGCTCTGAAGCGTAAGAGGCGTTATGAAATGGCTCGCCTCTCCGGTCATAACAACCGTCACATTCATGCCCATGCGCCGCAGTCCGCTAGTAATGTCACCTGCTTTGTACGCGGCTATGCTTCCGGTAACCCCAAGTATAATTTCTTTTTTCATTTGGCCTGCTATTTCTTCTCTTTTTCGACGGGATTTTTGAAAGAAATCTTGCCCTCGGCTATTTCTCTCATCGCCACGGTCGAAAGTTTCTCGTTGGCGCTCAAGCCTTCAACCAGCTTGCCGGCGCCTTTGTTGAGCTCTACCGCTCTTTTCGCAGTTAATACAACCAGCTTATAAATACTTCCTGTTTTATCCAGCAAATCTGCCATCGGTACATATACCATATTTCACACCGCCTGTCTTTTTAATTTATTTTTTTCATCCGATACGATCTCCCTTAGTTCCGCAACGGCATTCTTTATACTGTCATTCATCACAACATAATCATATAATTTTGCCTGCGCCATTTCGCGTTTAGCGATGGCAAGCCGTTTTTTTACGTCCTTGAGCTTGTCAGTGCCCCTTCCTCGAAGCCTTTTCTTTAAGTCTGCAATTGAAGGAGGCATCAGAAATACATGCACGCTTTCGGGGATCAGTTTTCTGATATTCTTTGCGCCTTTTACGTCTATCGCCAAAAGAATGTCTTTGCCGTCATTGACTGTTTTTTTGACAAACCTTCGCGGCGTTCCGTAAAAATTCCCGAAATTGCTCGCCCACTCCAAGAGCTCGCCTTTTTTTCTCATTTTAAAAAATTCTTTTCTAGAGACAAAAAAATAATCCTTTCCGTCCATTTCATTATCTCTAGGAGGGCGAGTGGTAACCGAACGCGAACAGGTAAGATTAGGAAAAATTGAAAGCAGTTTTTTGCTTATAGTGGTCTTACCGCAACCGCTCGGCGCCGAAATCACAAGTAACAAACCCTTTTTCCTAAGACGCCTGGGCACCATTTATCCTTTGTGCCAATGTTCTTGGTTCGCTCGAGCTAAGTATTATATGATCGCTATCGGTTATGATAACACTTCTTGTTTTGCGGCCGTTTGTCGCGTCTACGATCTTGTTCGAACGCCTGGCTTCATTTATTAAACGTTTTATAGGTTTTGGTTCTGCCGCGGTTAACGCCACGACCCTTTCGGCCATAACCGCATTATCAAACCCTAGATTAAGAAGTTTTGCCTTAATCTTTGTCACTCTATATTTTTAACCTGCTCTCTGATTTTTTCTATCTCGCTTTTTACCTGTATGACCGCCTGCGATATTTTAAAATCGCTTGCCTTGGAACCTATCGTATTTATTTCTCTGTGAAGTTCCTGCGCTATAAAATCTAATTTTTTCCCGATTTCGCCGTTAGACTGCAAACATGTTCTGAAGCTTTTCGTGTGGCTCTTTATCCTTACGATTTCCTCTTGTATGTCGCAATTTTTGGCAAAGATGGCCACTTCTGTTTCGAGCCTTGCCTTATCAAGTTCCTTGCCGTTTGAGAGGTCTTTTACCCTTTTGGCTAGTCTCGTTTTATACTGCTCTAAATTTATGACTGCCCTGCTTTTTATAGAGACAAGGGCTGTTTCTATATTCTTGACTCTTTTCTTCAGGTCTTTGCCCAGGATCTCTCCTTCTCGTATCCTGTCCTGCACAAGTTTATCTAAGGCGCCTTCTATGGCTTTTTTAAGAAGCGGCCAAAGTACATTTTCTTCTTTTTCCTCCATCTTATACCCGACAAGGCCCGGGCAGGATAACATGTTTTCAAGCCTTATTTCACCCTGCAGTTTAAGGAGTTTTTTCAGCTTGTTTAATTCGCCATGATAACGTTTGGCGATTTTCTCGTCTATCGCTATTCTGTCCTCTTTTTTTATTCTCTCGTCATATATTACATTAATATTGACCTTCCCTCTTTTTACGCTTCTTTTTATTGTATTCCGGACCCTGTCCTCGAATATATAAAGTTGTTCGGGAAATTTGTCTGTTATATCAAAGAACCTGTTGTTAAGCGTCCGTATTTCAACTTTCAGTTTGCCGAATTTGCTTTGAGCTGCCGCTTGGCCAAAGCCTGTCATGCTCTTTATCAAGTAAACTCCTTTTAAAGCTACGCCCAGACCCTTTTTTCTTGTGTGTCTTTAATTATTTTTACAGGGTATAGACCTACTATTATTTCGTCCGGCTTGAACCAGAGTTTTATCTCTCGCTCCGCCTCGGCTTCGTTGGTGGAGGCATGAACGACATTCTCGTAGACACCTTTTGTGGTGATCCTCCCGTATGCCCCTCTGATAGAAACCGCGTCAGCCTCTTCGGGATTTGTCGCCCCTGTTAGATCTCTAACCTTTTTAATGGCATCTTCGCCCCAATATACCATAGCCATGACCTTCTGCTTATGATAATAACCCATGATATATTTTATGAGTTCATTAAAAAACGGTTTGTCTTTCAGTTGGCGGTAGTGCTCCTCGGCGAGTTCCTTGGAGACCTTAACGATCTTTGCCGCTATTATATCCAGCTTCGTCTCGGAAAGGCGAGTGAGTATATTGCCTGTTAAAGACTTCTTTAATCCATCTGGTTTTATTAGTACTAATGTCTGCTGAATCATTTAATATAATTACTATTTAAGTATATGCTATATATGATGTTAAGTTTATTGATATAAGATTATATATAAACAAAGGAGATTGTCAAGACTTTTTATAGCGATGGCGTATTTATTTCCTTACGATGTTCAGGATTCTTTCGAGGTCATCATTAGAATAATACTGGATCTCTATTTTGCCCCGTTTTTTCCCGTGGGATACCCTAACGCGCGTGCCGAATAGGTGCTGCAGTTCTTCTTCTATTGCGGATACGTTATGGTCCTTGGTTATGGCCCTTTTTGGCTGTTTCGAGGCGAATTTTTTAGCTAAAAGCTCGACCTGCCTGACAGAAAGGCCTTTTTTTATTACCAGTTGGCACAATTTTGTTTGGGCCTTTTCCCCGTCGATAGAAAGTATAGTCCTGGCATGCCCCATACTTATCGTCCCGTTAGACACATTATTTTGTATTTCCTTGGGAAGCAATAGGAGACGCATAAGATTTGTAATGGTACTTCTTTCTTTCCCAATTGTCTGCCCGATCTTTTCCTGCGTAAAATTAAATTCATCGCATAGCCGCTTGTACGCTTGGGCTTCTTCTATGGGGTTTAATTCCTCGCGCTGGATATTTTCGATCAATGAGAGCTCTAAGGCGTCTGAATCTTTCACCTGCCTTATTAGCGCCGGTATTTCATTCATACTAAGCGTCTTGACAGCCCTAAGGCGGCGTTCGCCTGATATCAGTTCATATCGTCCGTCACCGAGAGGCCTGACTATTATTGGCTGTATAACGCCCTTTTCTTTTATTGAAGCTATTAATTCTCTTAACTTTACTTCTGTAAACTTTTCACGCGGTTGATATGGAGACGGTAAAATATTATCGATTTTTAAATTGATCACATTTTCCTGTTTCTCTGAAGAGGTTGTTTGCGGTTCAGGTGTATCCGGAATTAATGCACTAAGTCCTCTGCCTAATCTCTTTTCCATATTCTTCTTCCTCCATTGTTATAACTTCTTTATTTACAAATGGTTGTGATTCTAAGCAAAGTATTTCTTTTACCAATTCATGATATTTTGCAGCCCCTATTGAGTTTTTATCATATAGAACTATGGGTTTTCCAAAGCCAGGAGCTTCTGTTAATTTAATGCTTCTCGGTATAATTGTTTTATAGACTTTTTCGCCGAAATGATTTTGTACCTCGCTGATAACTTCCTTGGCTAAATTGGTTCTCAAATCTGCCATAGTAAGAACTACACCTTCTATTTCTAATTTGTTATTTAGGTTCTTTTTCACTAGCTTTATAGTATTCATTAACTGGCTTAATCCTTCAAGGGCGTAGTATTCGCACTGTATCGGAATCATAACAGAATTGGCTGCGCACAATCCATTTAATGTGAGAAGGCCCAGCGACGGAGGACAATCAATTATTATAAAGTCATAGTCCTCCTTGACAGCATTAAGAGCTACTTTTAATTTATACTCGCGAGCCATAATACTAACCAGTTCGATTTCAGCGCCTGTAAGATTAATGTTAGCCGGCGCTAGAAAAAGGTTTGCTACTTGTGTCTGGACGATTATTTCTGCCATTTTTGAATGACCTAGCAAGGCGTGATAAATGCTTTTGTTGATTTTATACTTATTCACGCCCAGGCCGCTAGTGGCATTGCCTTGTGGATCAATATCGATAAGGAGTGTCTTTTTATTTTCTACTGCGAGATACGAGGAAATGCTTATGGCTGTGGTGGTTTTTGCGACTCCGCCTTTTTGATTACAAAGGACTATAACCTTGCTCATGCCTGATTTTGTTCCACGTGAAACATTATATGTAAATTAAGCGAATTTTCTTTTTAAGTGTACCACCAGAAATGACATCTGTCAAGGTTTTTTCAGCGTGACTCTAACTTTCGCAGGTTCTGCTCCTTCCATACCAAACAAGCCTTTTTGCTCTTCCCTTAGCACCTCTATTTTCACTTTGCTTTTTGGAACGCCAAGCGTTTTAAGGGCTATTTTTATCGCTTCATTAGTAGTTTTGGCTTCTATCTCTACGCTTCTTTCCATATTGATTACCTATTTGCCTTTCTAAGCATAAAGATTTGGGATGCGGTCATGACGATAGTATTTGTAAACCAGTAGAGAACTAATCCTGAAGGAAATTTATAGAATATGAAGCCAAACATTATTGGCATCATGACAGCCATCATTTTCTGTTGTTGGAGCTGTTGTTCTGTCATCCCGGCTTGGCTCTGGGGATGTGAAAATTTCTGCTGGAAAAACATTGTAATTGCCATAAGAATAGGTAAAAGATGGATGCTCGCACTTCCGAGCCTCACGACATCAGGCGCAGAAAGATCGGATATCCATAAAAACTTAGAGTTTTTCAATTCCACAAAATATATTAGGCCTTGGTATAGGGCGATAAATATAGGCATCTGCAAAAGCATAGGCAAACACCCTCCTAGAGGGTTTACCTTTTGCTCTTTGTAAAGCGACATGATTTCCTTGTTAAGTTTTTGCGGGTTTTTGCTATATTTATCCTGCAGCTGTTTTATCTGTGGCTGCAAAGCTTGGAGCTTACGCATAGATTGAAGGCTTTTATTAGTGAGCGGGTATAAGCAAATATTGATCGCCAGCGATAGTATTATTATCGCCAAACCCCAATTATGCGTTACCTTGTAAACGCCTCTTATGATGTATAAAAGAACTTCACTTATGCTTCCAAATATGCCGTAAGTAATGACTTCTTCAAGGCCCACCCCTAAAGAGGCTAAGCGTTTTGTATTTTTAGGCCCTGCATATAGTAAAAAAGTATTTATTGCCTTAGCGCCTGGCTCTATTGCGATTTCATTCATGCTAATTCCGGCTGCTATAACTTTATCATTATACTCTCTGACAATACCGGCATTAGCTAGACTCTTAGGTTTAAGGATCATAACAAAAAATTTATTTGTAACTCCAGCCCATTGAGTCTCTCCTGCATGGAGGAGACCATCTTTGCCTTTTGCGTTTTTATCCCTATGGATCTTGCTTCCGACTTTTGCGCTTGCCTCTACATATTGTTTATCTATATTATTTTTACATTCAATATCTACTCCTCCAATAACTTCATAATCGAATATCTGAAGCTGCGAGCTTGTGTTTTCGAATTCCAAATCTATATTTATAGTATCGTTTTCTGTGAAATTATATCTTTTTATTATCTTAATTCCTTGCGGTAAAAGAGTTGAGCATTCAATTGAATTCGCGTATTTTTTTACATCATACTTTAATATGTCTTGTGTGAGGCTTAGTTTATCACTATATAGGCTAAAGACGCCGCGTCCTGGCATTTCGCTGGCCATTATACTATACAATTCTTTATTGGCGCTGTCTCTATAATCCTTGAGTTCTATTTTCTTGATGCAACCGCCTATGTTACTTAATGTTATAAGAAACCTGTTCGTCTCGAAAAATGTTTTTTCTTCTTCTATTTTAGGCGATTCTATAATTTTATTTTCTTTAATTGTTTGATTTTCTACGATAGCTGTGTTGCTTGGTTGGTTTACAGGAGCGGTATTTGTTGCTGCAGGATAAAATGATACCATAAATTTTTGCCAAAATATAGCTACAAACATCGATAAAACAACAGCTATTATAACTCTTTTCTCCACTAACGTTCTCCTCTTTATTTTACTGGGTCATATCCGCCTGAACAATATGGATTACATCTAAAAAGCCGCCATACGATAAGAAATGCGCCTGCTATAATACCTTTTTTTTCTATAGCATTTATCGCGTATTCCGAACATGTTGGGTGAAACCTGCAATGCGGCGGCAGCGTTGCAGAAATGCTCTTCTGATAAAGTTTTATGAGTAAAATAAGTCCTTTTTTCATATTAGCATATTGCTCTTTTTAAAAGCGGCCATGAGATCTGTTTCTACCTGCTTGAGGCCGATTTTGGTTTTAGACGTTCCCCTTGGTTTTACTAGGATATCGAACCCTATTTTTAGCTTATTTTTATTCAGCCTATACGTTTCTCTTATTAACCGCTTTATCCTGTTGCGTTCTACACTTTTAGGGATTCGTCTCGAGCTTATAGAAATACCTACTCTGTTAAAGGAGAGGTTATTTGGCAATGTGCTTACAGTAAAAGAGGCGCCATATACAATCTTGGCCTTTTCTTTTAAAACCTTAAATCTTGGATTACCTTTAAGCCTTTCCTGCCTTTTAAGGGAGAGCGTTTTTCCCATGCTAGACGCTAAGTACTTTCTTGCCCTTTCTTCTGCGTCTTCTAAGCACAGCCCTGCCGTTTTTCGTTCTCATTCTCCTTCGGAAACCGTGCCTTCTCTTTCTTTTGAGATTTGATTTGCGTGTTAGGTTTTTTTTCACTATTAGTTCCCTTTCTTGGGTTGTAATATGCAGGTGAGATTATATCATAACTTTATTTTTAGTCAACATTTTTATTATTCCC
>Ga0066636_10000490_pt1 | contig 22097 bp, 21 predicted proteins | sample CryGeyCG2014_080_2_FD_62736 | JGI IMG/M metagenome (GOLD analysis project Ga0066636, IMG submission 62736) | Groundwater microbial communities from aquifer - Crystal Geyser CG07_land_8/20/14_0.80 | ecosystem: Environmental > Aquatic > Deep subsurface > Groundwater | place: USA: Utah: Grand...
AAGTCACCAAAAGTTTATTAGCGAGCAATGCATAAACATATTCAAATGCCCTGTTATCATTATCTTTATCTATACCTTATCATGTTTTTTATGCAACTGCAGGGTTAAATGCAAACTTTCAAGAACCCCACAGCCAGGATGTAGCCCAACACCCAAACGACGGCCCCCGCGATGATCAGCGTCATGGCCAGAGGAAACGGGGCGTTTCGGTCTTCGATGTCCTCCGGATACCGGTAGATCACGGTCCGATAGCGGCTTTCATCGTCCGGCCCGCGAAGAGGGAAATAAGCCAACACCAAGGCAAAAACAAGGATGAATAAAAGCGTCGGGAAGATATAGAGAGCCACATACTCGAGATTCATCAGGTGAAAAAACCGCACAGCACCTCCTTACGGCAAGCGTACCCTCCGGTCACTCATGGGCCGCGTCGATCCCTTTGGGTTCTGTGTCTGCATCGCTTTCGTTGATGAAAATTGCGGCCACATAGTCTCCCACCTCCCAGATTTTTTCAGATTCCAGATCTTTCTTGAAATAGGGCATGGCGGTTCCGGTGATACCGTTCATGATCTGGTAATAAAGAATCCCTCCCGAGATCCCCCGGTCCTTGAGGATGGTAAAGTTCAGCGGGGGGGGATAAATGTACGGCTGGGACGGCCCCATGCCGTCTCCGATGGGACTATGGCATCCCAGGCAGAAATCCTGGTAGATCTTGTGACCCCGGGCCAGCCCCGCGTCGGAGGTCGGATAAGGGTTGGGGATTTTTCGCCACCCCTCGGAGACCTGACTGTGGAGCCAACTGACGTTTCCAACCACTCCGGACTCAAAGGCTTTGACGGCCGCCGCCTTCCACTCGGTCTGGCGCTGCATCCGCCGGTCTGCGGCCTTCATCCCCAGCCCCTGGATATGCCGGGTCAGCTTCCCGATTTTTTCATCCGCCAGAAACGCAAAGGGCGGCATGATGGATAAAGGTCGGGTGTACCGGGGGTTTTTAAAGTGGGCCGCATGCCAGTCGTCCGGATGTTCCCCTCCTTCCTGGGAAAGGTCCGGGCCGGTCCGGGCGGATCCGAGAAGAATCGGATTGTCCTGAATGTAATCCCCGGCCTGGGCCACGCGCTGGGCTCCCATGCCCCAATCGAAGGATCGGATCGACTGGCTGTGACAATAGACGCACCCATTGGCGATGTATAGTGCTCTCCCCTCGTTTTCTTCGGCTGTTCGATTACGGAAAATCTCCGAAGGGGTCGTCTTGCTCGTATTGGCGTAAGGCAACAGCACCACGACCAGGACAACCGCTGCAAGGATGGCGACGCTCCCGAACATCACGGCTTGGGGAGTCATCTTCATGGCATCCCCCCTTTTTGGGAAAATAGGGTTTCCCCCATGTTATAAAGGCCGATCACGGCCGCCGTAAAGATCATCAACCCAAAACCCGCCCGGACGATGTAGTACATATGGATTTCGGGAAGGACCCGGTAAACCGTTTCTCCGTTAAGCCAGGCGTTTCCCTGGATCAACCCGGCAATGGTGAGTATGATCCCAAAGCCCGACACGCCGATAAGAATCAGCCAATACTGGAGATCGGCTAAAAAGCGGCTGTAAAGCGGCCTTCCGCTGATCCTGGGAAGGATGGTGTACAGCCCCCCGAGGGCGATCATTCCCGCGAATCCCAGAACTCCCACATGGGCATGCCCCACCACATAGTTATTGAAGTGAGTCACCCGCTGGACCTGGGGCAGCGACATCATCAATCCCTGGATGCTCACGAAAAAAAACATAATGGTGCCGGTGAAGACGAATTTGGCGCCGATATCCGCGTGAATCTCACCGAGCCGCCCTTTGGCCGTGTACCAGATATTGATGAGAAAGGCCATGACCGGGATGACCATGGCCACACTGTCGGTGATGGCAATAACCTTGAGCCATGTGGGGACCGGAACCTGGAGCAGATGATGGGTGCCGATATGCGTAAAGATCACGATGAGGGACCAGAATCCCAGAAGGGAAAGCGTATGGCTGTAAAGGGGCGCCCGGCAGGCCCTGGGGATGACATAATAGGCCACACCGGCGGAAAGCGGCGTCAATAGCAACCCAAAGATGTTGTGTCCGTAAAACCAGAGCAGAATCGCATCCGGAATGCCGGTTAAAGCGCCGGTGTGCGGGCGCCAGATGACGTTTCCCAGGCAGTAGGTGATGGCCGTCAGGATCACGGCGGCGAGCACATACCAGATGGATACATAGAGAAACGGCTCTTCCCTGCGCTTCACCGTGGCCGTGAAATTATAAAAAATAAGAACCAACACCCCGACGACGAGAACATCGATGACCCATATGGGCTCTGCATACTCCCGGCCCTGGGTATACCCCAAGCAAAGAGAAACCAGGATGGCTAAAAGCACGATGTTCCAGGCGACAACCGTGACTTTTCCCAGGGTCTCGCTATACAGTTCCGTCCTCAGGAGTCGGGGGACATAGTAAAAGGCTGCCGCTAAAAGCCCCGGCGTTACGAAACCAAAAAGAACCAGGTTGACATGAACCGGCCGGATCCGGCCGAAGGTGAGCCACCCCAATCTCCCGGACAAATCCGGAGCAATCAATTCCGTTGCACCCCAGAGCCCCATGAATGTGGCGATCACCATCCAGAAGGCCGATGTCAGGCAAAACCCCCTGGCGGTGGCGTAAAATTTAAATTCTTTCGGTTTTGCCAAATCCCGCGTTTCCTCTTCCTTCATTAAACGTACAGCAGCCTATCAGTTGTGGCATGCCAGCCAGCACCCCAGGTTGGCCTTTTTTTCCTGGTGACACGTGATGCAGAACCCCATCTTGAAGCGTTTCCTGGAAATACGGTCCATGGTTTCGATGGCGCCGTGACACTCCCGACATTGCACCTCCATTTTTAAGTGGCGTTCGTGGTTAAATAAGACATGCTCCGGAAGGTAGAAAACCTTTTTCCATGGCGTCGGCGTTTTCGTGTCGAAATACTCTCGTTCCTTTTGGATCCATGGATAACGGGGAATGATATCATTATGGCAATAGAAGCACTTTTCCACCGGCGGAATCCCGGGATGGGTGGAACGTCGCACGTAAGAATGGCAGAATTCGCAGGGAATAGCCTTCACCCCGGCATGCACCCGGTGGCTGAAGGGTATCGGTTGTTCGGGACCGATCCCGGCTCCCGAGGCGCCGTAAAATGCGAACAAAAAGGCGGCAACCAGGAAAACGGAGGCAAAAAGAGCGGCAAGGGCTCCTTTGTTTCTTAGGAAAACGGCTTTCGTTTGCGCAAAGAAAGTGAACACAGTCAGGGGTTTTCCGCCGGTGCCGATCAAAATCGTCGTGATGAAAATGGCGGCCAAGGCCGCGGCAATCACCGGCAGCGCCGTCATGAGCCCTCCGAAATGCGGCTTTCGGCTAACTCGGGCAAAACGTGTAAAACCGACGCCACCACTAAGGTCATCAGCCCGATAAAACCGACAAAGATCAGGCCGTCAAAAATCCCCAACTGCAGAGTGTGGACATGGGGATTCAGGGATGGCCCGATAAGGAGGGTGTGCTCCAGCCACAATCCCAGAAGAACCAGCGCGCTCAACAGACTCATCCATTTCGGGTTGGATTTGATCTTCCGATTGAGCAGAATCAGGAAAGGAATCCCGAAAGAAACGATGAAGACCAACCAGGCCATGGGCCTCCACGGCGACGCCATGGTTCTTGCGATCACGTAGGCCGTTTCTTCGGAGATGTTGCCGTACCAGATCACCATGAACTGACAATAAAAAAAATCGGCCCAGACCAGGCAAAAGGCGAAAAAGAGCTTTCCCAGGTCATGGAACTGGGATGGGCGCAGGGCAAAGGGGATCTGCGGGTTCATGTGAAGGATGGAAGCCAGAATGATCAGGACCCCCAAGGCCATGTAAAACGCCTTGACGAAGTGGTAAGCGCCGAAAAGGGCGGAATACCAATGGGGATCCAGGGCCATGATCAGGTCGTAGGCGATCAGGGAAAGGATGACGGCATAGGCAATGATATACAAGACCGCAAAAAGGGTCATGCGCGCCCTGAATCGATCCGGATCGACGGATCGACTGTTCCATAGCCGGTTTAAATATTCTCTTGTTTTTCCGGCGTCGGTTTTCCGGTTCAGCCGAAACGCCCACGAATGATAGAGGTAGATAAATCCCAAACCATAGAGGATCAGAAACCCTGCCGTATCCCGGGCGAAGAGGCCTGGAAGATTCAGCCACGCCGCTTTTTCACCCAATTCCATGTATCGCCAGGGAAATACCTGTTTGTATCCTAAAAAAAGAATCAGATAGAGGAGAAAAGAGACCGGGAAAAAACCTGCCAGCGCCTCGGCCGGGCCGGTCAGGGACCGGCCCCAACGGCCGCGGGCAACTTGCATGACGGCCGAGAACAAAAGACCTCCCTGGGCCACGGAGGACCAGAAGAGAAAATTGGTGAGATAGGCCTGCCACGCCCGCTCCGGATGCTTTCCCGAAAGGAGAATGATAAAGGAAACCAGGCCGATGACGATCGATACGCCGGTCATCCGGAGAAGGGATCTGTTGAAGAAAACCGATTCCGTGATCTTTGCGGCGGTCTTGTTCATGACAAAATCCGCGTGTCGGCCCCGCTATTCTTTAAAAAGTTCAAAAGCTTTTGCTCATCCGAAACCGGGCAGACCGCCACCACGCAGAAGCATGCGCCCGTGCACCGAGAGTCATGATCCGCCAACCCCCTGTAGTCGGGAAGCTTCATCTTAAGGATCAGTCCCACCACGTTTCCGAAAACGGCGAACAGGATGGTAAATTCAAACCCCACGATGAAAAACGGAACCAGGGCTACGATCGGTTTGCCGCTCACCACCAGTTGCCATTGTAAGGCCGTGTATGCCGAAAGCGCAAACCCTGTGAAGAAACCGATGATTCCACCCGCCAGGGTGAAATACCCGACCCGGCTGGGTTTGGTGGAAAGCTCATCGGCGATCTCGCGGCTGGGGATGGGGCTCATGACATTTTCGATGGACCATGGTGTCTCTTTTAGGGCACGGACGGCGGACAAAGTCGTTTCTTCATCGGAAAATATCCCCATAATGGTGCGATCATCCGCCATGGCCGCCCCTTTTCCCCAGCATTTCTTTCATCTCCGTCATGGATACCGACGGCAGATGCTTCACAAACAACACGAAGAGAAAGAAAAAAAGGGAAAAACTCCCGATCATGATCCCAAATTCGACCCATGTGGGCGCATACAGACCCCAGGCATGGGGGATGAAGTCCCGGCTGACGCTGGTAACGATGATCACAAACCGCTCGAACCACATCCCGATGTTGACCAGGATGGAGACCATAAAAAGAATCGACAAAGACCGCCTGGCGAACCTGAAAAAAAAGACCACGGGCAAGATAGTGTTGCAGACCGCCATGATCCAGAACCCTGCTGCATAGTCGCCGAAGGGTCGGTTGCGGAACACTTCCAGTTCAACGGGATTTTGACTGTACCAGGCCATGAAAAATTCGGTACCGTAGGCAAAGGCCACGATGAACCCGGTAAAGATGATGGCCTTGGCCACATTCTCCAGGACATCGATGGTGATGATCTTTTCATAATTGAAGATCCGGCGCATCGGTATCATGAGGGTCAGCACCATGGAAAGCCCGCTGTGGATGGCGCCGGCCACGAAATAGGGAGCGAAAATGGTGGAATGCCAGCCGGGGACCACGCCCAGGGTGAAATCCCAGGAGGCCACGCTATGCACGGAGATCACCAGGGGAGTGGCCAGGGCCGCGAAGAAAAGATAGGCCCGGGTATAGTGCCGCCACTGTTCCTGGGCACCCGTCCAACCCAGCGAGATTATGGTAAAGATCTTTTTCTTCTTCCCTGTAGAACGGTCGCGGACAACGGCCAAATCCGGAAGCATGCCGGTGTACCAGAAAAGCGTGCTCACGGTCAGGTAGGTGCTGATGGCTAACACATCGAACATGAGGGGAGACTGAAAGTTCTGCCACAAATTTCTCTGATTCGGGATGGGGAGCATATAATAGACCATCCAAACCCGGCCCAGATGAATGAAGGGAAACAGACCGGCGACGCACACGGCAAAGACTGTCATGGTTTCCGCCGCCCGGACGATGGGATTACGCCAGGAAGCCCGCATGAGATGCAAGATTGCAGAAATCAGCGTTCCGGAATGGGCGATCCCCACCCAGAAAACGAAATTGATCAGATAAGTCCCCCATGCCACCGGATTGTTCATTCCGGCGACACCCACTCCGGCGGCGATCTGATAGGCCCAACATCCCGCACCGATGAGGACGCCAAAAGCCAAAAGCCCCACAGCCGCCCAGTACCCCCTGGATGCCGGTGCCAGGGTGGCGAGAACGCGGCGATCGATATCCCCGAAGGTGAGCGGATTCGCGTTTTCAGACATCCCGGATCACCTTTTTGAGATAAATCACCGCGGGTTTGGTGTTCAGGTACCCCATGACCTGGTAGGCCCGGGGATCGGCCATAAGCTTCCGGATCCGGCTGGTTTTGTCCATGAGATTTCCAAAAACAAAGGCATCGGTGGGGCAGGTCTGTGCGCAGGCGGGAATCACTTCACCGTCTTGAATCATTCGGCCCTCGTCCTTGGCCTTTCCGTGAGCAGCCTTGATCCGCTGAATGCAAAATGAGCATTTCTCCGTGACCCCCTTGCTGCGGACCGTGACATCGGGGTTAAGCTGGAAGTTCAGCGGTGCCGGCCACTCCCAGTCGAACCAGTTGAACCGACGCACCTTGTACGGGCACATCTGAGAGCAAAACCGGGTGCCGATGCACCGGTTGTAGATCTGATTATTCAAACCTTCCCTGGAGTGATGGGATGCGTAAACCGGGCAGACCGATTCGCACGGAGCGTTGTCGCAGTGTTGACAGAGCATGGGCAAAAAAATCACCCGCGTCGGATCGGCCTCGTCAAGGTACCTCTCAATCCTGAGCCAGGCCATTTCCCGACCCTGCAAAATCCGTTTTTCCCCCACCACACCGATGTTGTTTTCGGCATAACAGGCCACGGCGCAGGCGCCGCACCCGATGCACCGGTCCAGGTCGATGACCATGGCCCAGCGGTATCCATCGTGATCATGGGGCGGGTAGAAATCGCGTTGGGGATCGTAACCTTCCGGCAGGGGGAGGGTGAGGGGGAAATCCCACATTCCCAGGCCAGGATGTCCTTTCTCCTGGTGCTCATAAAGAGCTTTCAAAGGCACGGTCAGGGCGATCTTTCGGTGATGCTGGACCCGGCTCCCGTCGGTGTTCGCCGGCTTCAACCACTTTCCGGTAGGGGTTAAGGATATCGGGGCCACTCGATACAAAGGTCCTCCGCAAACCGGATGGGTATCCGGAGGAAAGATACCGGCCGCATTGGTGCCGAACCCCTTTGCATAGCGGCCATAAGCGGTATGTCCCTGCCCCACAGCCATGACCAAAAGGTCCGGATGCAGGAATTCGCTCAAATAAACCGGTGCCTCCAGTTCCCCCCAGGTCGAAGCGATCTTGAGGACATCTCCCTGTCGGATGTTGTTTTTAGCGGCAGTATGGGAATCCATGAGGACCGGTGTCTGCCAGGCCACCTGGGTCATCGGCTCCGGCGCTTCATTGAGCCACGGCTTGTTGGCGCCGCGACCGTCGAAAAGCCGGATGGAAGGCACTGCGGCAAAAATCGTTCCGGATGCACCCGGATCGATAGCCGAAGACAGGGTCCCTGCCCATGACCAGGAGGGCTGAACCTTCGAGGAGAGACCCCCTTCCGAAGAAAGGCCGTCAAATGCCCCCCCTTGTTGAACGGTCTTGATCCAGTCCCTTTCATCCTTAATCATGCCTCGGCGGATCAGGTCGTTAGCCAAATAACCCCGATATCCTTGTTGTGCGGTTTCACCCTTGAAAGCAAGCCGGACAAGAAGATCCCCCAGGGTGTAGGTCCCGACCAGGTTCCCCATCACCGGCTGCAAGATGGACCAAACACCGGTCTTGCCTTCATAGGCATCCCAGCTTTCCAGGGGATGGGCGATCGGAACGATCAGATCCGAAAGTGCGGCGGTTTCGCTCATAAAAGAAGAAAAACACACCACAAAAGGGGAATCTTGCCCAAGGGTTTTCCGGAAACCGGCATTGTAAGGAACCGAAAAGACCGGATCGATGTTGTTGAGCAAAAGCAAATCGACCTTTCCGTCCGTTACGCTTTTGAAGCGGTTCAGAACGTCGGATCTTTTAGCCGTTCGTTCCACGGTGTGTCGGTTTGAAAAATCGATCAATGTCAAATCCGGGTCCAATAGCGCATTGAGAAGGCAGGAAGCCACATCCGTTGCCGGGGTGTTTTCCCCGGCGCCGGCCCCCTGGGTGCCGAGAATCAAGGGCCTCCGGGCGGACAAAACACGCTCGATCAGAAGATCGTAGTGGGATTGGCGGATTCCGGACAATTTTAAAACCTCTTCCCGATCAAAGGGGTCCAGAATACGTTTCAGCGGTTCCACCAAATCCCCTGACACCGAAGAGTCGGATATTTTTTCAAGCACTTCGCGAATCAGTCCGAACGCCACAAAGGCCTCTCCTCCGCAACGACAGACCATGAAACGGTCTGCATTGGCGGCGGTCAATCCGGCATAAGGGCCCACATGGAGGTAAACCCCTTTTCCCCCCGATCCGAAAGCGCGCATCTGCTGGAACCGACGGGCATACTCCACCGGCGAAAGCCATGTCTCTAAAAAATCCGCGCCGAAAGAGACCAGGAGGTCGGCCTGTTCCATGCGGTATGAAGCAAGCCCGTCGATTCCGAAAACCTGGGAATTGGCCAGTTTCAGAGATTCATAGGCAAAGGGTTCAAATAGGGTGGGGGTTTCGGAGTGCCACTGCGCAAGGAGCGCCTTGAAAAGGGATAAAAGAGTCGGACCGACCATTTCCGTAAACACCGCCACCCGCCCCTGTCCTTTTTTGGCCGCATCAGACCCCTTGTCCTGGATGATGGAAAGGGCTTTTTCATAGGAGATCGGCGTCAAACGGCCGTTTTCCCTGATCAGGGGTTTGGAGAGCCGATCCGGATTGTACACTCCCTGGAGGGCGGCTTGCCCCCGCATACAAAGCCTTCCCCGGTTGATGGGATGCAGGGGATTCCCCTCGAGCTTGATGGCCCGTCCTTCCCGGTTCTTGGCTACAATCCCGCAGCCGGCCGGGCACTCCCGGCATGTGGAGGCAAACCAGGTGCCCCGACCGGTCACCATATCGTCGGGGGCTTGCACCAGCGAAAAGAGGGTCTTGTCGGGTTGCGAAGAACAGCCGGAGGCAAAGGAGAGACTCCCCATGGCGGCAATCTTGAGAAAGGTGCGGCGATCCATTCGTAAAAATGCTCTCTTTCCGGTAACTTTGGATAGGATCGGAGAATGTCCCATAATAAAGAACCGTCAATGAGGTGTCAATCATCCGATGCCTTTCAGTTGGGGCGGATTATACCATTTCGGCTTTATGGGATTTAAATGGATAAAAAAATCCCCCCACCCCAAAAGAGGTGAGGGGATCGTGCACTTTAATGCGTCTACGGGTGCGCTTTATTTTTTAGGCGGGCGCAGGTGCCGGCGCAGGAGCTTGCCGGTGGGTGTGCGCGGCAGAGATTCCTTGAACTCAATTTCTCTGGGCAGTTTATAGATGGCAATATGCTCCTTCAAAAACTCCTTGAGTTTTTCAAAGAACGCATCATCGCCCTTAACACCCGGTTTCAGCACCACAAAGGCCTTGGTGATCTGGCCCTTATCCGGATCGGGGACACCGATAACGGCGGCCTCTGCAACACCCGGATGCTTTTCGATGGCTTCTTCCACCTCGGCAGGCCCGATTCGGTATCCGGAACTCTTAATCATGTCATCCTCGCGGGAGACAAAGAAGATGTTGCCGTCTTCTTTCATGTAAACCGCATCACCCATCTGGTTCCATCCCTTGACCACGCCCTTTTTCTGGGACTTGATGAGGCGTTCGTTGTCAACATACGGCTTCCAGTAAAGGCTTCCCGAGGGGCCCTTGAGGATCATGCTGCCGACGTCACCCGGCTTGACCTCATTCCAGTCCGTATCCACGACCTTGCACTCCACGCCGGGAAGTGCCCTGCCGATGGAATTGGGCACGGGTTTGGGATTCATGGTATTGGATGTGACCAGGTGGAGCATCTCCGTGCCGCCCAGACCTTCCCAGATGGGCTTTCCGGTCAATTTTTGCCAGGCTTCCAGAGTTTCGGCGCCCAGGGCATCACCGCCGGAAGTATACATGCGGATGGAGCTGACGTTATAATCCTTGAATTTGGGGAATTTCATCAATGCTCTGTAGGCGGTGGGAAGTCCGGTGAGTATGGTAATTTTATGCTTCTGAATCAGTTCCAGCATGTCCGGCGGGGTGAACTTAGGAATCAGGGAAATAGCGGCACCACCTTCAAAAGGCATCAGGGTAAAGGTGCCGAACCCTGCGGCAAAAGAAACAGGAGCAGCTCCGCCTAGTACATCTCCGGGTTTCATTTTGTAAACATGCTTGTTGACCAGCTTGCTTTCGATAATCACCGGTTTTACAAAATGCACGCAGCCCTTGGGCATGCCGGTGGTGCCAGAGGTGTACAGCATGATGCCGATGTCGGTTCCCTTGAGCATGGTAGCTTCCAGCTTGTCGGAACCGGCCGCGAGCATCTCTTCATAGACCATGTTGCCGGCGGCCTTAACCTCGTCGGCCTTGCCGCCGATGGTGATAACTTTGGTCCCAAATTGAAATTTGGGTTTGGCCTGCTCCACCGGAGGCATCAGCGGAGCATTGACAATAAAAAATTTCATTTCGGCATTGTTGGCCACAAACGCCACTTCTTCACCGGACCACAGCGGAGAAGTGGGCACCGGAATGGCACCGATTTTCTCGATGGCGAAAACGGCGACCACAGCCGGGATGGAGTTTACGAGGCGAATGCCGACACGATCCTGGGCTTCAACGCCGGCTTTCTTGAGGCTGTTGCCGAACTTGTTCACCATCTCCTGGAGCTTGGCATAGGAGACGGTCTGATCCATAAACTTGATGGCGGGGTTGTTCCCCCGGCCTTCGCGAACATGGCGGTCGAGCAGAAAGTCGGCCAGATTCAACTTGTCGGGAAGATCCTTAAACTCAGCCGGTACTTTGTATTCGGGCCATAATTCTTTTGGTGGCAGATAATTTTCCGCTATTTTTCCCATAGCAAAAACCTCCCCTAATTTTGATTGTTAGCTGATTCATGCAACATGTCTATCTCTCAAAAGCCGGGGATATATCCCTTTTACCGTCTGCAGGTTTAAGTTTAAAATACCTGACATCGATTGTTGCCAAATTCAAGCCGGCAGACGTGAGAGCTTTGGCTCCGGCCAATTTTTAAAGCTCACCTCCTTTCCAAAAAAAATGTCGGGACCGATTGAAAATTTTTCATGGGCCTTACAGCCGGTTGAAAACAGATTGAGTATCATTTTAAAAAGCAATTAAACATTTCTGAATAAATTATCCATGAATAAATTGCAAGGTAAAAAAACAGAAACAGATTCATCAGGTTTTAGCGTTCTTTTTCGTTTGAAAAAAATGGACAAGCCGGTTTCCTTTTGGGTGAACGCAAATTCAATCAAGAAGGGAAACTGAGATGAACCGAAAAAAGGGTGCGCTTAAAGAATCTCTTAGAATTTTTTGAATAAAATTCATTTTTTGCTCTTGACAAAATTTTAAAACAATTTTAGATAAATTCTATACTGAATCAGATTCAATTATTAATTTTATGGATAACCCAATCCAAATGTTTTATTCAATGAATATAATTCAATCACGATACAATAATTCGTTCAATATTTCATTTTTTCATTGAACTACGCAAAGGAGGTGATGTGTGATTTTGTTGCTTTCTGCGCTCAGCGGAAGGAAAAACTACCGAACAAGACGTTTAAAAAACATCGGCTCGGCTACAGACGCGACCCTAATCCGTTGCCACACAAAGGTCGTTTTATTCAGTGCTGTCGTACGCCGAATTTCAACGGGAAGGGAGGTGATCAGTGCCGGTTAGGGGGAATTATTGCCGTTCCTCTGATACTGAGAATGACTCTGGATTAGTTCTTGAGTGGAATTCTAACCATTTTTGGAGGTAAGACATGGCAGAAAAACGAGATATTGAAATAAAAAGCCGGGCCGACACCATAGGTCTCATGGATCTAAAGGATGTCAGACCTTACCCGGTCACGCCGCCGCCGACCTACGAACAGGTCAAACCGGTGTACGAAAAACGGAAGGCGCTGGACTTCTGTAACTGGTCCGAAGAAAACCTCAAATTCGAAAAAAGATACGGCAAAGATGAGGCGCTTACAGGAGTCAGGGTAATGGATATCGGTCTCTGGCGGCTGGGGCACAAGTTTTGTTCCTCTTTGTTCGGCGAATCCGGGGCCGAGGTGGTTTCCATCGAACCGCCCAGCGGCGATCCTTTGAGGAAGCTGACGCCCTTTGGCCGCGAAGAGTACCTGCTGCAAAATACCGAGACCGGTGAAAAGTGCGGCATGGAGTTCGTCAACGAGACGGTGAACACGCACTGCGTGACCCTGGATGTCGAGACCGAGGACGGCCAGGAGATTTTCAAGAAAATGGCGTCCAATGTCGATGTGCTAATCGACGGCATGCCCCCCGGCTACATGGATAACCTGGGCATCGGCTACCGGCAGCTCAAGGAAGCCAACCCTGGGATGGTCTATGTCTGGATCGGCATGCTCGGGCAGTGGGGCCCCTGGAAGGACAAGCAGTCCAAGTTCGGTCAGTGGATGCTGGAGCCGTTTTCCAGTTGTGCCTGCTCCTGGGTCCACAACACCGGTTTGGCCCAGGACCTGCTTCCCCGTGGCAGGGGCGGCGACCCGACCCGCTCCGGGATCTGGGTAGCCGACTATGTGGCCGCTACTCAGGGATACATTAGTGCCCTTGCGGCCCTGTACTGGCGGGATGAACTGGGCGGCACCGGCCAGATGGTCGAGGTCACCGGCGCAGAAGCGCTGATGGATATCCTTGACTTCGATATTACCTGGTACGGGTTCAATGCGAGCATCAAGGGCCGCTCCGGCGGTTGGGACCCCAACCTGAACCAGTATGCCTGGAACCCCTGCAAGGACGGCTACATGATGATCGGCGGCCAGACAGACAAGCTGTGGTACAACATCGGCTTTTGCTTTGAGCGCGATGACATCCAATTCGGCCGGCTGATCCACGAAGATCCCTTCCTCAAGGAGGTGGGAGCCAGGAATGCCCTGCACGCCCTGATCAAGACCTATTCCTTGACCACCCGGTGGCTCAGAGACCAAAACAGGGTTGAAGCCGAAACCAAGTTGCTCCAGTATCAGCTTGCGGCAGGTCCTGTACTGTACATCGACGAGGTCTGTGAGTTCCCCCACTTCAAGTATCGTCCCTGGGTCTACGTCCATGAGACCGATTACGGTCCGCTGTTGATCGCGTCGGCCGGGCTGTCCTATCAGGTCCGCACGCCGTTTAGGTGCAAGTGGATGGGAAGAGATTTGGGGTATGACAACTATGAAATCTACATGAAATGGCTTGGAATGGGCCAGAACAAGGTGAATGAGTTTAAACAAAAGGGGGTGATATAATGGCAAAAGACCCAAGAGTAACACGTATAGAAGACCTGCCAGGCCCCAAGAGCAAAGGTGAACTCGAAGAGATGAAGATGCCCTATGAAGAGTACTGCAAGAAAATCTTCGATGTGGGCAATGAACACATCAAACCCAATGCACTCAAGGGGATCAAATGGCTGAGCTGCACCATGTATATCTTCACGCCCAACTCCGTGGTCAACCTGGCCGAACTAGGAGCCGAGGTCATCAAGATCGAGATGCCGAGGATGGGGGATGCCATGCGGCATACCTCCCCGTTCAATGAGTGCTACCTGTATCCGCTTCACGACACCCGCCCCATGACCGGGACCGGCCTGGGTTTCACCAACGCCAACAACAACAAGTACTTTCTGACCATGGACTACCACATCCCAGAGATGCGGGAACATTTTTATGCCCTGGTGAAAAAGTTCGACGGGCTGACCGAGCTTTACCGGCCGGGCACTATGGACAAGTGGAAAATTGGCTACCGGCAGCTTTCTGAAATCAACCCCCGGTTCATCTATGTCTGGGGCGGCGGTTTCGGCTATGGTCCCAAAATGTTCGGCGGTTCCTACGACATCCTGGGCCAGGCCCATGCGGGACTCGCCTCCGTAACCGGTATGCACGAGTACATGGGCGGGCATGCCACCAAGCACACCAACTGGATCATTGACTGGGAATCCGGAAATATTATCACCTCCGGCATCATGGCGGCCATCCACTGGCGCCGAAAGACCGGGCTGGGCACCATGCTGGAAATGTCCCAGGTACAGACTCCGACCCGGCTGCTCGGATATACCACCACCATGTACGGCAAGTTCGGTATTGTCCGGCAGCGCTGGGGCAACTGGGACACCCAACTGGCAGTGCACGGCATCATCCTGTGCGGCAAATCCGATTTTCCGGATGCCGACAATCCGCAGGACAAGTTTGATGCCCGCTATGTCATGGTCAGCGCCTTCCAGGACGCGGACTTCAAGGAACTGTGCGCCATTACCGGCCTGAAGAATCTTTATGAAAAGTATAAATCCCGCAATCAACGCTGCGAAGGCGAAGCCCAGGTGGAAATTTACGCCGCCCTGGAAAAATGGGCCGCGGACAAATCGCGCTCCCAGGTCGCCAAGATCCTGCAAGATGCCGGCATTCTGGCCGAACCGGTTCGAAACGACCGCGAGGTTTACGAAAGCCCGCATTACCGCGAAAGAGGCACGGTCCGCTGGCTGGACGATCCCCTTTTCGGAGACATGTTGCTCCACTCCGGCTACAGCGCCGGATTGATGGAAAAAACTCCGAGAAGGGTCAACTGGCATTGGCGTCCGGTAGGTGCGGACAATAAAAGAATCTACCGCGACAAGCTCGGCATCCCGCTCTCCAAGATCCAAGAGTGGTATGACAAGGCCTGGATATAAAAAAGGAGGTGGTACAAGTGTGTGATATCATTTGGTGCAAAAAGAAAAAGGATGGAAAAGATTGTGACACCATCAACTACCTCGACCCATACTATTTCTGGAACTGGGAAGGCACGATCGCTTGTGCCGAGTGCGGTACGGTGTACTACATCCATATGATTAACGGGTTTATGTACAAGGGGCCCGAGGAAAGACCCGGTGAAAAACCGGATAACCGGCCGCTGTATGCCGACAAGCCGTATGACGGCTACTCCAACTACAGACCCGGAGTCGAGGGCCGAACCCGGCCGTATCAATGCATGCCGAGGTCCTGGTTGACGGGTACCGCCGACATGGTCAAGTTCAGCATTCGGGGACGACCGGTGCGCGGATGGCGTCCGCAACCGAAGTCTGCCGGTTTGGCCGGGACCTTCGGTTTTAACTGGGATATTCAGAAACTCTCGCCCGAGGTCTGGGAAGAGTATCAAAAGAAACTTGCCAAGGGTGAAGTCAAGGACTGGTAACTAGAGAAAGGAGTGTCATATGGCCGAATTAACACCTGAAGAATTTCTGGATACCATATTGATTCCGGAAAAAAAGAGTGACCATATATGCTGGAATTGCACCGGCTTGAAGCCGGTTCTCAAGGGCTCCAAGTTTCCGCCCGCAGACATTATCGGCTGGTGCAAGAAGATCCACTGGCCCCATTACTGGTGCGTCGCAGACTTCAACGTGGTCAAGAAATGCTATGCCTTCGAAGACCGGAAGAAGAAATAGCATGGAAGAAAACGTAATCAAGGAACTCGACACCCTCAAGGGGATGCTGAACAACTGGAAAAGAGGTTTCTTAAGTTGGGTAGCCCCGGACGGGGGTAATGATTATGTGCTTCAGGAATTTTCTGAAGATATTCAGATGCATGTTTACCCCTACGTCACCAGACTGTTAGAGGCGAAACATCTCAGTCATCCCGAAGCCACAGAGTTCATGGATTATTGCTATAGCCAGGTTGAAGATCTTCGCGACCAGTTGAGCAAAGTGGAGACCAACGAAAGTAAAAAGGAGGTTTGATATGCCTGAAAAATGTCGCGTGGGTATCTGCGGCTTTGACCCCATGCTCGTCAAAGGATATATCAATTTGAACATGAGAGCCATTTGGTGGCATATATCCGATGCGCTGTATGAGGAGTTTAAGATGAAGCCGGGGATGAAGGTTAAAGGCAAGCTGCTCAAGCTTTACAACGGCAAAACCGGCAAGGAATTCGCAGCCCCCAATGAAGCCTTTGAATGGGAATGCTCCAAGGAGAGCGGCCTTGCTGTTCTGATTCCGCCTGATGTAATAAGAAAACACAAGCTTACAGCATTTATGTTTGCCGATCTGCTTATTGAGAAGATTGACGGTAAAGACGTCTACCCCGGAAAAGAAGTCAAGAGCAAGAAGTGGTGGCCGGATAGCAAGATGAAACTGGATTTTAATCTGGATTATATAGGGTAGCCATCATAAATTCATAACAATAAACCCTAATCCCCCTTTTCGGGTTGCCCGGAGAGGGGGATTTTGTTTTGGCCGTTTGCGAAAAAATTAGACTTGTCATTTCGGCCTTTATGTAGTAATCAGGGGTCCGGTGTTAGGAGCTGGTGTTAGGGATAACCGCCGCTTTGGGAGAAGATTCTTAATTGCCAATGCCTTTTTAAATCAATCATAGAAACGTTCTTAAAGGGAATAAAATGACCGAAGAAGCCAAAAAACAAGACCAGCACAAACCGGAGGAAGAACCCAAAGCGCTGATTGAAGATGAAGTCTTACCCGAGGAAGAACCGGATCACCCGGGGTGGCTCTCCATTGCCGAGATTATGAAGATATCACACCCTGTCTTTGAAAAGAGCAAGTTTCTCATCGGGTATCACCATTCCAGCAATGTCTATGTGCTGGCCGGGGATTACCTGACCATCGTGGATACCGGAAATGATTACACCATTTTTGGTGAGCTTGAAAAATTGGGGTTGAGTATTCTCGACATTAAAAAGGTCGTCCTCACCCACGGACATCGAGACCACTGCATGGGCGTATTCGAACTATTGAGATATCCACCGATCATGGAAAATAAAGATATCGAAATTATCATTCACGCCGCCGGTCCTGCCGAGTTTAAAAAAATGCTCACAGAGACCGGATTCAAACTGACCGAGTTGAAAGGCGGTGAAACCCTTGAATTGAGCGGCTTTGAATGGGAAGCGATCCACACCCCCGGACATACCATCGACGGCATATGCCTGTATCATGCGCCGACCAGAACCGCCATTACCGGCGATACCGTGCTTCCTGAAGCCATTGCGGATGTCGACAAAGCCGGCGGTGGAAGACTGGACCATTACCTGTACGGCCTCAAGCAGCTCATGAAAAAAAAGATTGAAAATATACTCCCCGGCCATGACGTACCCGTGGCACGCACCGGCTATCGAACCATCGAGCAAACCTATGAGGGCGTGATGATGAAAGTCATCGACATCAATGCGGAATCCAAAACCACCTGGATGGAGGGCGCCGCCAAGCTGGCTGAAAAGGGACTGTTGGAGGAGGTCGTGTTTTGCTGTGACAAAGAGCTGGCTCTCAGACCGGGAAATGTATACGCCATGCAGTTAAAGGCCTTTGCATTGAACGATATGGGACGGTGCGAAGAGGCTATTGCGCTTTTGGATCAGATCCTTGAAAAGCAGAGTGACAATGCCCATGCCCTGACGGCCAAGGGCCACGCCTTGCTGGGGCTTCAGAAATACGCTGAAGGCCTGCAATGCTTTGATGATGCCCTGGCCATTAACCCGGATATCAAGGAGGCCCAGGTGTTCAAGGGGATGGCCCTCACCTTTCTGGGCAGACATGACGAAGCCATGAAAATAGAAGCCTTTAAGACGGAGTTTGCCGCACGGTTCAAGAATGAAGTTGATAAACTTATGCACCAAAAAAAACCGGACGGGACTGATTAAAACTCTCAAGGCTGATTCATATATAAAAGGAGAAGATACGAATGAAGGATGGGTTTTCGCCATTATTTGAGGCTGTAAAAGCTCTGATCACCTACATTGATGAGTCTGTTTTTGATAAAGCCGCTGCGGGAGGGTGCGCTGGTATAGACTGCCACTTATCGGATACTTTTTATAATTTGATCGTAAATACTCGAGAGACAATAAAAGAAGTTGAAAACGGGTTGGAAGTTTCGACAACGGACGGCAAGAAGAAGATATTTAGACTCATTGAAGCTGCAAAAGCTCTGGCAACCCACGTGGATAAAGAGCATGCTTTTGATAAAGTGAAAAATATGGGGTCTGTTGGTATCGAAACTTATCAATCGGAGGCTTTTATCGAAGTCATTCAAAAGACGAACAACGCCATACAGGAAGCTGAAAGACGATTGTTATAAAGGTTGATGGCTTCGTAAAAAGTCGTCACCCCGTTGAAAAACGGGGTCCAGGGGTTTCATAAGTGCTTGAAAACACTGGATTCCGGCTTTCGCTGGAATGACGGAAAGAAAGCATTTTCGACTTTTTACGAAGCCATCAAACTTAACGGTATGATGAAAACCGAGATGGGGGTGCACATATGGCCATTGAGAAAATCACTTACGAAGAGTATATGAAAAAGCTCGACGAGCTTGAGAAGCGATATCGGTCCGATGAAAAAGGGTTTCCGGAAGGCGCCAAAGAAAAAGGGTTGGAAATCTGCGCAAAATTCCGGCGCGAGGTGGCAGAGATCGGCTCTGACAACTGTGAGTATTACATTGATACGATTTATGGCCTGCCGATGCACAAACCCATCAAACCCGAAGATTATGTTGAATGTGCACACTGTGGAGCCCGGGTGCGTAGAGAAGAGGCCGTTGACTACAAACATCACCTTGTTTACGGTGAGCACTACCACTGCCGGGACTGTGATCCCAAGGGGGTTTGGGATTGCGTGAGTCATGATGTGGATATGGATGTCCACTGAGCTGTAACAGGGTCTAAAGCACCTTGTCGGCCTTCATTTTGTTTGCCAAAAAGCGCCGCAGCCATTATTATCTGAATGACGATGCGCACAAAAATACCCAAGATGAAGGAAGGTACCCCACGAAACGTCTGAAGAGGCTTGTACCCGTTTGGGTCATTTTATTGGCCTTCGCAATGACGGCATCCTGTTCGGTGATGTCAAAAGACGTTCAAAAGTCGGCCCGGAAGGATCTTGAATTCAATACGCTGCTGAAAAATCCGGAGAGCTATACCGGAAGCACCGTCCTTTGGGGCGGATACATCCTTGAGATAAGGAACCACCCCGAAACAACCGAGATATTGGTGTTGCAGTCTCCTCTTTCCTTTCAGGATGAACCCGGACCCAAGGACGCATCCCAAGGCAGATTTATTGTGCACCATAAAGCATTTTTAGACCCTGAAATCTTTTCCAAGAACCGAAAACTCACCGTGGCGGGAACTTTCGTCGAAACCCGGACAGATGCTGTGGACAACCATCCATATCCATACCCCATCGTTGAAACCAAGGAGATCTATCTCTGGCCCAAGTTCGAGGGATACCGGTACGATCCATACCCTTATCATGATCCATGTTATCCATACCCTTTTTACCGGGACCGGTTTCATCACTCACCCTTCTGCTGGTGAGCTCAGAATGGTCCGGTGCATACCGTGCGGTTACCAATTGATTTGGAAAAGGGAAAAACAATGGCGAAAAAAGGAATGAATCTTCGGAAAGGTGCGGGCCTTCTGCTCCTTTTGGTTTTTGGTTGCGCCGCGCCCCTGTCCCAGCAAGCCCGCTCTCAAGTCACGTATACCGGATCTTTTTCGGCCCTTGCCAAAGAGGCCCAAAAATTCATCGGGGAGACCACAATCTTAGGGGGAAAAATCATCGATGTAACCGCCGTAACCGAGGGGTCCGAATTGACTATCCTGCAGTTGCCTCTAGACCAAAACCAGCGTCCTGTGGATGAGGATCGATCGGAAGGACGTTATTTGATTCGGTTCCAGCGATTCCTGGAACCGGAGATCTACAAAAAAGGTTCACTTATCACCGCCGTGGCCAAACTGACTGCTGTGGAAATCCGGGCCATCGGACAATTCGACTTTGCTTATCCGGTATTTCAGGAAGTGGAACTCAAGGTATGGCCCAAATCACAACCTTCTGGGCCCTTATTCCATTTCGGCGTCGGCGTGGGAGCGGCCTTTTAATCCTAACCGCTTAAACGATTGATTGCCTTGGATCTATCGGCGGATTCTGATTTACCCTAAGTTTCTTTTTCACTGTAAGTCTGTTTTTTGACGATTATGCTCGAGTTTGCTATTGAAGGGGCATTAGCACTTTGAATTCGAACGTTGCGTTTGTCTTGTCATGACTTCGGCCCTCTAATCCTGAACCGAAAGGGACCAACGATGAAAAAAGCCCGGTTTATCTACGGATCTATCTGGATTATTTTTTTCCTTCTTTTCTTGTTTGTTGCAGGCTGCTCCAAAAAAGTGCCGCCCAAGACCGCCGATCAGGTCGTCAAGGATGTAGCTCAAGGCCTGGCCGCCCATCAACCCCAGGTCCTGTGGGGGGCATTACCGGCAAGCTATCAAAAAGACATCCACGGACTCGTCCATGATTTTGCCGCCAAAACGGATAAAGAGCTCTGGAACAAAAGCTTCGCACTCTTCAACAAGGTGCTTTTGGTTTTGAAAACCAAAAAAAACCTGTTGATGGCAGGGAAAATGCTCAATGACGCACCCATCGATGCAAAGAAATTATCCGACAACTGGGATGGCGTCCTAGGCATGGCTGAGGTCATCACGAAGAGCGAGCTCGCGGACCTTGAAAAGCTGAAGCATCTGGACGTTGGGAAGTTTCTGTCCGGCACAGGCGCTGATTTAATTAAAAGACTTGATGCCCTTTCCAAACTGGAAAAGGATGAAAAATTCGCCACCGCATTTACGCAATTGAAGACAGTCAACACCACCGTCATTCAATCTCAAAAGGACGCGGCAACGGTCAAAATCGAGGTCCCGAAAGAGGTTTCATGGGAAATCGCCTTTGTCAAAGTGGAAGAAAAATGGGTACCCAAGTCTTTGGCGGATCAGTGGAAGACCGAAATCGAGAAGGCCAAAAAGGAGCTTGCCGAATTTTCCACAACTTTTACGGCCGAAGAAAAGCAACGGGTACTCGGAGTTATGACGTCCATCGATGGAATCCTGGACCAGATGCTTGCCGCCAAAACCGTTAAGGAGTTGGAGTCGACGCTTGGGCAGGCCTTGGGTATGGTTTTGGGAATGGCCTTGGGGAAAGGATAACTGAAACGACCCGGCTCAGGTTGGATACCTGGCTCTGCGTTTTGATTTTTCCGGAAACGGCCAGAGCGAAGGACGATTCGAAGATACCACCTTTACCAAGCAGATCGCTTGAATGAAGTGTGCCATGAACATCATCGCCCGTGAGGGCGCTTCATGGATCGGACTGGCAGGTCCAAATCGAAACAGATAGGACCAATCTCGATTTTTACGCTGCGGCAAAGGGGAATCATGCTCCCTTCGGCCGCCTTGCAAAGGAGGAGAAGACATGAGCTTTCTGCAGCGACCTTCCATTATCCCCGACAACACCGTGGTGATGGCAAGACAATATCACCTGAATGCTTTTTATGGAAGACTCAGAGAAGTTGTGACCCGATACTGCCGGTTTGATCCGGCTCAAACTATCCCCGTCAAAGTGGAGTGTCCGGACGAGAGCCAGGGTCTGAAGACGCTCTATTTCATTTCCGCTTTTGGAACCGCCCCTTTTGTAGGGCGCAGTGTTGGGGCCGAACTGGACACGAGTTCGATTTTGCCCGCATGCCATCACGGTCGGAACGTAGTTTTTGTCATGGGAAGCCATACAGGGTTCGACCATCGGGAGAGAATATTCGGCCGGCTGTACCGCGAAAAAATTGGAGGATTCAGTTCCTGCTGCGGGAAACTGAGCGGAGTCATTGCGCCTTATTTGGCAGAGTACGCGTATGCCAAAAGCCGCGTGCTGGTTTTCCGACATAACGGAAAAGTCTTCCTCGAAATTCCGAA